>Ga0207706_10002672_pt1 | contig 17370 bp, 15 predicted proteins | sample KBSC53metaG_FD_184318 | JGI IMG/M metagenome (GOLD analysis project Ga0207706, IMG submission 184318) | Corn rhizosphere microbial communities from Kellogg Biological Station, Michigan, USA - KBS C5-3 metaG (SPAdes) (version 2) | ecosystem: Host-associated > Plants > Roots > Rhizosphere > Soil ... | reverse complement strand
CGGCCAGGATCAGCTCGGTCTCGATCACCTCGATATCCGACTTCGGATCGATCCGCCCGTCGACGTGGGCGACATCGTCATCGGTGAACACACGCACGACCTGACAGATCGCGTCGCTCTCCCGGATGTTCGCCAGGAACTTGTTGCCGAGGCCGGCGCCTTCGGACGCGCCTTTGACGATGCCGGCGATATCGACGAACGTCACCGGCGCCGGCACGATCTTTTCCGAGTTGAAGATCTCGGCGAGTTTGGGCAACCGCGGATCGGGTAGCGGCACCACACCCTCGTTCGGCTCGATCGTCGCGAACGGATAGTTGGCCGCCAGCACGTTGTTGCGCGTCAGCGCATTGAACAAGGTCGACTTGCCGACATTCGGCAAACCGACGATTCCCAGGTTCAGGCCCACAGGCATCAGAGTCTAGGAGACTTTGACGGGCGCGCCAGAACCGCGCTGACAGCTCCTTTTAGATAGAGCCGGTACGGTCTATCTGTGTCAGCTCAGCGCGCGCGGTCGGCAGTCACGCCCGACCATCGCTCTGCGCACCCCAACATCCCAGGTGTCCCCTGGTGGGGAGCCGTATTGATCGCGGTCACTTTGACCGCGATCGGCTTCGCCTACGACGCCGGCACGGGCAACAAAGAGCTCAGCACGGTCTTCGCCTCGTCGTACGTGCTGGGCTGCATCTTCGCGGTTCTCGCGGTGCGCCAGTCCGGGATATTCACCGCTGTCATCCAGCCGCCACTGATCTTGTTCGGCGCCGTGCCGACGGCATATTTCCTTTTTCACGGGGGCCAACTCGGCGGCGTCAAGGACCTGGCGATCAACTGCGGCTACCCGCTGATCGAGCGGTTCCCGCTGATGTTCTTCACGTCGGCCGCTGTCCTGCTGGTCGGCATGGGCCGCTGGTATTACGGCATGTCGCGCCGCGGTACGGCGCGCTCCGCCGCCAAAGACACCAAGGCAAAGGCCGGCGGTCGTGTGTCTTCGATCACATCAAAGGTGTCGTCGTTGTTGACGGGTGAGCCCACCGACGCCGAAGACGACGCTGCCGATACCAAGGAGCCACCCCGCCGCAAGCACACCATCGATCGCCCCGCCAGGGCCGCCAAGTCCGCTGCGGGCACCACCCGCAGTCCCAAGACGACCAAGCGCGCCACACCGTCGCGATCGCGGCACACGCGGCCGCCGGAGACCGAGATCATCGAACCGGTCACCGAGCGTCCCCGCCGACCCCGCAGTCCGCGGCAGACCGATCAGACGCCACCCGCCGAACCGCCACGCCGCCGCGCGCGCTCGTCGTCGGCACGCGAACCCCGCAAGGCCGTGCCGCCCGCCGAGCGGCGCACCTCCTCCTACGACCGCGCCGAGCGGCGGCGCCGGTACGACGACTATCCGCCGCGAGAATCCCACCTCAGCAAGGGAAATGGGACACATCACCCGATCTCGCGGGTGCGCTACCGTGGCGGCGACGACGAAAGCGACAACCGTACGGAGAACCGGTCCCGGCCGCGCTCGACGCGCAACAGCCGGGAAGCCGACAGCTGGGAATACGACATCTAGGACTGCAGGATCGTGATCGTGGTCCACGCGCCGATGTGGATGCGATCACCGTCGGCCAATGGCGTCTCCTCACCTTCCGGGAGAAGGTCTTCGCTGCCGTTGAGGCTGGTTCCGTTGGTCGAGCCCAGGTCGGTGACGGTGAGGCCGGAGTCACGGACCCGCAGCACGGCATGTTGCGTCGAGACGCCGCGGTCGACGGGATGGATGCCGAGGTCGATCTCGGGTTCCACGCCCTGCTCGCGGTTGTGCCTGCCGATCAACGTGGTGTTCCCCTCGAGGACGATTCGGCGTTCCGGGAAGAATGGCGGGAACTCGACCGTGTCGGGGCCCTCACGGGCGACCACACGCTCATAGAAGTCGCGGTCGGCGTTCACGACGGCGGTCCATCCGACCGACTTGGCCTCGGGGGCAGCTGCCGGGGACCCTGCCGCCGGTTCAGGCAGCGCCGAATCGTGTCCACATGCTTCACAGAAGCGGCCACTCACCGGCATCCCACATGCAGGGCAAGCCTGCGCCTCAGGAGCGGGTGGCGAATCGGGCTGTGCTGCCGAGCTCCCGATGGGTGCTCCGCACACATCGCAGTAGTCGTCGGCTTTCGAGGAGTGTCCCTCGATGCAGGTCGGCATCAGGTCTCCTTCCGGACTCGTGCGGTTCTGGTCGACCGGGCGTCCAGTGCCATCTCGTCCGCCGCTGCGACCGCACGCCGCAGCCGGACCGTGCCGGTGCGCTCGTCGACCTCGACCACTCCTCGAAGCAGCTTGGCCGTTCCATCATTTCCCGATTCGACCGCGAGTTCCATCGCGCGTTGCAGTTTGGCGGTCGCGGTCTTGATATCCCCGGTTTTGCGCGCGCTCAAGCCCTCCTGCACTGCCTGCGCCAGCTCCGCCTGACCCGTGTAGTGCGCCACCCGGCGACTGATCTGCGCCGACAACGCGGTGTCGGCGGTCCACACCGCCTTGACCAACCCCTGACCCACAACCTGGTCGCCCGCAACGACACTCACCCGCGCGGCTAGCTTCTCGCGCCCAACCGCAGCCGGCTCGACCTCGACCTGAATGTGGTAGTCGCGGTCCTCGGAGCCCCACGAGCCCAACGGGTACTCCCCGCACTGGTTTCCCGCATCGACTCGCCGGTGAGTGAGGTCTTCGACCGTCGGCGCCACCTGTTTCACAAATTCGACACGTGCGCCGGCAGGCGTCCACAGCCGCAAAGTCAGGTCAGGAATCGACTTGCTCATCGACGCACGCATCATCGACGCGAAATCGTCTGCGAGATCTTCTGGGTCGGCCACGATGTCGACGGTGCCGAGCAGTGCGGTCGAAATCGCGCGCAGTTCGTCCACCTCCCAGTCGGTTCCCACTCCTCGGCAGTCGCAGGTGAATTCGCCCTCGCTGAGCCCGATTTCCTCCCCCAGTTCTTCTGGGGTTTCGTGCTCGTCCTTGCCGTCGGTGAGCAGGATCGCGTGAATGAGCGCGCCTTTGCGCTGCCCGACGATTCCGCGGACGTGCGCGAGCCATGTGCCCATCGCCGTGCCGCCGTGAGGCCGAAGGCCGTCCACGGCGCGCATCGCCGCCGCCCTGGTCTCCGTGCTCGCCCGCGCCAGCCCTTCTTTGGGGTACACGCTGACGGCCTTCTCGGTGCCCCCCGCGACCGTGAAAGCGCTACCGTCGACGAGTTCCATGATCGCAGCGGCGGTAGCCCGTTTTGCCGCGTCGAACTTCTCGATCGGTGCCTGCATGGACGTGGAGCAGTCCATGATGATCGCCTCGACCCGATCGGGCGCTGAGGTCGCCGCCGCGACATCGGCGGTGACGCTGACGATCGCGTCGACGGTACCGCTGCCGTCGGCAAGGTAGGGATTGTGATCGACATCAACCGAAATGCCCTGTTGTTCAGCCGAACTCATGATGCCCCTTCGATCGGAATTACTGCGATGGTGATGTTGTCCTGGCCACCGGCATCCAAAGCGAATTCGGTGAGCGCGCGCGCCGCCTCGGCCGCGTCGGCACCGCTGCAGAATCGTGCGATGTCGGCGGCGTCCGGCAGGTAATTCCACAGCCCGTCGCTGCACAGCAACAGGCAACCGGGGCCGACGGCGGTGATCGTCCGCACAGCCGATTCCGACCACGGCTCCGCTTCGCTGTCGGCGCCGAGCCAACGGGTCAGCGTGTGTGCGCCGCGTTGCACGGCTTCCGAGTCGGCCGCCGCGCCCGCGGTGATCAGTTCCTGCGCCAGGGAGTCGTCGACTGTCAGCTGCTGCGCGGGCGCCGGCGACTCGGGAAGCCAGTACGCCCTGCTGTCGCCGACGTTTCCGACCGTGATCTGTGCTGTTCCTGCAGAAGTCGGCACGACAATCGCCGCAGTGTACGTGCACGACGGCGCCGAAGCGGAAACAGTCCCGGCCGTCGCCGCCGCCTTCGCCGCCTCCCCCAGACCAGCCAGCACCGCACCACGTGCCTTGCGGGACACGACGAACGCGGCGAGCATCGCATCCACACCCGCCTTCGACGCGGCCACCGCGGCAGCATGCGCCTCATCCGAGGACGAGACGCCGTCGGACACCGCGACTGCGATCGCGTCCGGCCGCTCGGGGTCGCTGCCCACCAACATCGCCGCCGCTGCGGCGTCCTCGTTGCGCGCGTGTTCGATGCCGCGGTCGGTGATCAGCACGACCCTGCCAAGATCTGCCTGGGCGCGATCGGGTTCCGCGCGACGGTGACCGCAGACCGTGCAGTACTCGTCGAAGTCCTCCTCGTTCCCGCAGTCGGCGCACGGCCCTTCCAAGAACCGTTCGCCCTGAGGGATGGCGATTCGGCGGATCTCCGACAACGAGGCCCCGCAGCTCTCACAGAACCGGTCGGCACGCTGGACGGCTGCATCGCACTGCTCGCACGTGTCCTGTTGACCGGTCATACCCGTGTCCTCGGCCGAACCCCATTTGCCTGCTCCACCAACGCAATACGGTCCCATGTGTCGACCGACTCATGCGCTAGCTCGCGGTAGCTGCGCTCCATCCCCGTCCGGATGCTGAGTTCATCGAAGCCCGAGCCAAGCAGCCGCGCTGCGCTTGTCTTGTGCCCGGCCTGTAGCCAGTCCAACGCCGCGCCGAGGACGTGCAGCCGAATCGTTGCGCGCTTGGTGGCCGACTCCAGGTTCAGTTCCGCGGTGCGCTTGCCGGCATCGAGCAGCGTCTGTTCGTCGAGCTTCTCGGGTGTCTGGCCATCGAGCAGGATCTCGATTGCGGTCGCCGCCGCGGCAGTGAAATGCGCTGAATCCGTGGGTACCTGGTCGAGTGCCGCGACAGCACCGGCGCGGTCTCCGGCGTGTACCCGCTGCCGCGCCAGCCCGAACGCGGCGCTGACGTAGCTATGGTCGGTCCGCCATACCGTCTCGTAGTAGCGCGCGGCCACATCGCGTGCACCTCGCATTTCGGCGGTAGCGGCCATCGCCATCTTTGGGGCAAGCTCGCCGGGAAGCGCAGCCAGCACCGCATCGAAATCGGCGGCGGCCTTGTCGAAGGCGCGTTCCAGCAGCGCGCATTGTCCGCTGTACCACGTCAGCCGCCAGTCTCCGGGAATCATTGATTCGAGCTGATTCAGTCGTTTCCTGGCGTCTGCCGGCGCACCGATCTCGAGCGACGCACGAACCAGTCGCAGCGGCACCTCGACAGAGGATCTATTCGCTTGCTGCGCACCGGTTCTGGCCAGATCGAGCGCGTGTTCGAGTTGGGCAGGCGGGGTGCCGCTCGTCGTGGCGAGTATCGCGGCGCCGGGATCAGTGGCGTCGACCACGGGCACGGGGAGCGCCGCGATCACCTGGGCGGCGTCGACCGGCGTGTCCGCGCCCGCGCCGTAGATGCCACGTTGCGGGCTGAAGTTGCTCGACATCCGCGGCCGCTCTTTGTCGTCCTCGCGGGCGGCGATCTCGTGCATCACCCCGGTCAGCTGATCCGCCAACTCCTCCATGGACGCGAAGCGCCGGTCGGGATCGTGGTCCGTCGCACGCAGGATCGCCAGATATAACGATTCGTGCTTGGCCAGCATCGGCACCGTTGCGGGGCCGGGCAGTTGGTCGACGAACCGGCCCCTCTCCTGCGGGACGTCCATCACCAGGACGGCGAGTGTTCTGCCGACGGTGTACACGTCGCTGGCGACCGTGGGACCCGTATCGGCGATCTCGGGTGCCTGGTAGCCGATGGTGCCGTAGATCGCACTTTCCTCGTCGTCCATACGGAGCACCGCACCGAGGTCGATGAGCTTGAGCTGTTCATCGACCTGCATCACGTTGTCCGGCTTGAAGTCGCAGTAGGCGAGTCCTTGCGAGTGCAGGTATCCAAGGGCCGGAACGATCTCGACGATGTAGGCGACCGCCTGACCCGGTGGAAGCGGAGCGTTGCGCGCCTTGCGGATCTGCTTCAGCGACGTTCCACCGACGAACTCCATCACGATGTAGCCGACGGGAACCCCCGCTGAATCCGAATGCTGGACGAAGTTGTAGATGCGGACGATGTTCGGGTGTTCGACCCCGGCGAGGGCGAGGACCTCGGCCTTGGCCACGGCCATCGCCTCGGCGTCGCCGGAGTTCAGCAAGCCCTTGAGGACCACCCAGCGGTTTTCGACGTTGCGGTCGATCGCCAGATAGATCCAGCCGAGTCCGCCGTGCGCGATGCATCCCTGGACTTCGTACTGCCCACCCACAGTGTCGCCACGAGAAAGCTTGGGAACAAACGAATATCGCGTGCCGCACTCGGGGCAGAAGCCCTCGGTGCGCCCTGGTTGTCCGTCCCGGCTGCGTCCGACCGGCTTGTTGCATTCGTGATTACCGCAGTACCGGCTCGACTCCGGTACCTGCGGGTCCTTCAGAATCGCGGCGACAGGGTCGCCCTTCGGAATGCGCGGAATCTCGACGATCCCGGCGCCGAGGCGGCCGCGACCGCTGCCCTTCGTCGACGGACCAGTGCGGGACGTTCGCACCGACGCGGTGCGCGCCGACGGAGCGGCAGAGGCGCTCGCCGCCGTCGCGGTCGAGACGGGTTGCGATGCGGCGGGTGCATCGGGTGCGGGCGCGGTACCGCAGAAGTCGCAGTAGCCGTCGACGACGGTCCCGCCGCAGCCCGGTTCGGCGCATTTCATTCGGTCTTCCCCCGCTTGTCGACGATCAGCTGCTGGTAGTCCGAGACGGCGCGAGTAACGGCACGGAGGTCGCACGGTCGTCGTGACAGCAGGCCGGTGGCGATTCGGCTGCATGCCAACAGGTCTCGATCCTCGCCCAGCCCGAGCCGGGCCGCCTTCGCCTGATATGCCGTCAGCCGTCCCTTGAGCTCGCTGCGACGGTCGAGCAGGCCCTGCGCGAGCTGCTCTTCCTCACGCGCAGCTCGCAGCGCGGCCTCGATCCGGTGGCGAAGCGACCGTAGCGCCTTCGGATCGGGTGCGGTGATGGACCGTAACTCGGCGCGCAGGCCCGGTTCGGCCTCGCCGCGTTCCGGAAAGGAGCCCGCTAAGACCTTTTGTACGGCGTGCGCGCGAATCTCTGTCGCACGCGTGTTCGCATCCCGCAGCTCGTCAAGGAGCTGGGCGGTAGTCGCGACGGCATCGGGCCAATTCGACTGTATTGCAGACAGTTCGGCCAGCTCCGCCGATCGCTGCTCGACGCTGTCCGCGATGGCGGCGATGCGCTTCTCGATGTCGCGCGTGGTCAGGGAGAGCGGATCGGTCGCGGAGACAGCCAACAGCTCGGCAATCTCCTCCGGTCCGACCGTGCCCGCCGCGTCGAGTCGCTTCCGCGTCGGTGCAAGCTTCACGGCGACAAGTGAGTTGACACGATCGACCGCGTCGAGGAACTCGACGACCGCCGGGTATGCGGCGTGCATCCGCTCCGCGGTGTCGGCAAGCCCGACGTATTCGATCGTCTCACCGAGCCCACCGATCTGGCGCTTCGCCAACGGTATCGGCTGGCGTGACACTTCGAGGGGCTGCTCGCGAAGCAACTTCGTCAGCTCGGCGCGGTCGTCGTCGCCGGGCTTGGATCGACGCTCCCGCACCATGCGCGCCGAGTCCAGAATGGACGTCATCCGGCCCAGGTCCTCCCACAGCTGCGCGAGCGATTTCTCGATCACCGACCACCGTTGCGCAGTCACGCCGGCCGGCGGATAGAGACGCACGTGCTCGAGCCCCGGATGGTTCTCCAGCTCGAGCAGCGTAGCTGACATCGACGCGACTTCCTTTGTGCGCGAATCGAGTTCGCGATCAATCTCGTCGGTTGTCAGCGCGCTCATGTTTAGTCCTTATAGCGCGGTTCCGGAGGGCCAGGCGATGGTCCGAGCTCTTCTAGCCAAGCGTCGTACAGGCGCTGCCAGGTGCCGTCGTGGCCAATCTTTTCGAGAACACCGTTGACGAATCGGACCAGGTCTTCGTGATCTTTGTTGACCCCAACGCCGTAGGGCTCCTTGGCGATGCTGTCCCCGACCACGTCCACGGTCGGGTCTTGTTTTGCCAGCCCTTTCAGAACCGCGTCATCGGTGCTGATTGCATCGACCTGTCCCTGTTGCAGCATCAGTAGGCAGTCCGTCCAGGTGGTCGCGCCGTAAATCTTCGGCCTCGGGTTGAGCTCGTACAGCTTCGAGAGCGACGTGGTGCCCGACACCGCACACACCCGTTTGCCCGCAAGCCCTGCGGCAGTATCGATCCCCGAACCCTTCGCGGAGAGGATTTTCTGGTTGGCTTCGTAGTACACCGCGGAGAAATCGACGACTTCCTTGCGCTCACAGGTGATCGAGTAGGTCCGCACCACCACGTCCACCTCGCCGGACTGCAACACCGATTCGCGTTCCTTCGCATTGACCACTCGCAGTTGGATGCGGTCTGGATCGCCAAAGATGGCGCGTGCGATCTCACGGGCGATGTCGATGTCGAAACCCTCCAGTTGCCCGGTGGCGGGGTTCCGGGAGCCGAACAGATCTGTGTTCTGGTCCACACCCGCGATGAGTCGTCCCCGCTCGGCGATCGCCGCCATCGTCGAACCCGGCGGCATGGCACCCGGCGGAGGCAGCGGACCGGGCCGCCAGCTGGCTTCCCGATCGCAGTCCGCATTTCCCGCCGCTGGCGCGGTCGCCGTGAACTCCGTCGCGCCGGCCGGCAACGGTTCAACCGCCGAGACCGACACTGATACCGGCGCTACGGATGACCCACATCCGGCAACGGCAAGCGCGAAGACGAACAGCACTAGCAGAATTCGTGTCCTCACAGGAACTCCTTGAGTCGCGGCCACAGGCCGACGAATGCCGCTGACGCAGCGACGACCATCAGCACAAGAGTCCCCGTGGGACTCCAGGCCAGCCATGCGCCAGCCGCGGCCACTCGATCTCGCATCGTTTCGCGCGTTCGCTCGATTCCGTCGCGCAAGCTGGATTCGACAGCAGCGAACTGCGCGGCGGAAGCGGCCGGATCGGGCTCGATCGCTTGGGCCACAGCGGCCAGGTAATCGCCGTTGTTGTACACCTCGACCTGCTTTTGATGGCTGGCGATCCATTTCTGAACGGCATCCTTGGCGGCCGCGGGTGCGGCGTCGAGCAGCTTGCTCAGCTCATCCATGTGGCCGTGGAACGATTTTTCTCCGGCGGAGATGTCTCCCCGGGAAATCAGCTCCAGGGTCTCGTCTGTGCGAGCCTGCTGGGCGAGGATGCGCGCCTGCGCAAGTTGCTCGAACTTCTCACTGCCTTCGGTTCGGCTGCGCTCGATCTCGCCCGCCGCCATCTGAGTGGCCGCGACCACCCACCCGATCACCAGCACGACGATCGCCGCCGCAACGACAAGCCCGATGTTGAACTGCCGGTTCGTGCGGCGATACATGATCACCGAACCGACACCGGTCGCTGCGAGGGCGAGCGCCAAGAGCGCGAGGCTGAGTATGGGCAGCGACCCGATGGCGCGCTGGTCTTTCTTGACTGTGGCGAGATTGGTTGTGTAAACCTTCTCGGCCGCGGGAAGCAGCGACGTCTGCATCAACGATGAGGCCTCTCGCAAATAGGCGGAACCAATCACGTGGCCCTGCCGGTTATTCGCCCGTGCCGCTTCGACGAGTCCGGTGTACGCGGTCAGCTGCTCCGATATCTCCGCCATTGCGGTGCGGGTTTGAATATCCGTCGTGCCGGCGGTCGCGTCTGCGAGCGCCGACGCGGCGCGCGCTAAGGCTTGTTGGTATTGCTCCCGCATCGGGCCTGTTTCGACCCCGCCGGAGAGAAACGCTGACGCTGCAGCGGCATCGGCGGCCGAGAGGGCGGCGTAGAGGTTCTGCGCCGCGTAGGCGAACGGCTCAGAGTGGGTCAGAACCGCGTTACGCTCGTCGATCCGCCCGTTGAGCTGGGCCCCACACACCAAGCCGGCGATCACGCAGACGGCCGCCACAGCGAGCGCGATGATGCCGATTACACCAGGCGTGGTTCGGGCAAGTCGTCGCACCGACGCCGCGGAGGACCGTGCGTCAACTGCGACCGGGGACCCCAATTTCGGCCACCCCCCTAACCCTCAACGCGATAGTAACTGCAAATACGGGGCGGGCAGCGGGCATTGAAATTGATTTGCAATGCGCGAATACCCGCCGTCGCAGCCTTACTTCAGCGCGCGCAGAAATCGACCGGCGGCGTCCACAGCCAACCCAGAACTGCCCGCGTCACTGATGAATACCGCCAGCGCGAGGTCGCCATCGATGCCGACGAACCAGCCGTGTGCGTGCGTGTTGTCGACGTACTCGGCGGTGCCGGTCTTGCCGAGCATGTCGGGGATGTCTTGCAGCTGGGTGGCGGTGCCACTCGTAATCGTCTCGCGCATCATCGATTTCACTTGATCGTCGACGCTTGCAGGCAGCGGGGCCGGAGCATGGTCGGGCTTGCCGGGTTGGCCAGCGACGATCGCGGGCAATGGCACCGAACCATGCGCCAGCGCGGCGGCCACAAGCGCCATGCCGAACGGTGACGCAGTGACCTGACCCTGGCCGATGCCCTCCTCCACACGCAGCGCTGACGTGTCGGCGACGGGCACCTTGCCGGTGACAGTGGTCATGCCGGGCGCGGTGTAGTCGATTCCCAGGCCCAGTTGGGCGGCGGCCTTGGTGAGGCCGTCGGGAGGCAGATTTACCGCGAGCCGGCCCATCGTGGTGTTGCATGACCGCGCGAAGGCGGTATGCAGCGGCACCTGGCCGAGGTCGAAATTGTCGTCGTTGGGGATCTGGCGGCCCTCGATGTTCTCGGTGCCCGGGCAGGCGACGACGCTGTCCGGCGTCACCTGACCGGCCTGCAAAGCAGCGGAGACGGTCACCGTCTTGAAGGTCGAGCCAGGCGGATAGAGGCCCGTCAGCGCGATCGGGCCCTGCGCGTCCGCGGCGGGGTTCTGGCCGACGGCGAGCACGTCACCGGTAGAGGGCTGGATCACCACCAACGCGGCAGGCGTGAGAATCGGGGCCAATGCATCCTCGGCGGCGCGCGACATGCCGATGTCGAGTGTGCTCGCGATGTCGGCGACGGTCTTGGGGTCCTGCCCGCCGACCCGTTGGCTGCCGGTGGCGGTCTGTGCGCTGACCGCCCATCCGGCGGCGGCGTCGGTGGCGTGCTGCCACAGGTCGGACAGCCCGGACAGCGTCGGCGACGTGAGCGCCTTGTCGGTGGTGAGCAGCCGTGCCTGCGGGGCCAGCGTCACGTTCGGCATCGCCGACAGCGCATCCTCGATGGGGGCCAGATCCTCCGCGCGCAGCGTGACCGCGGTGACCGGCTGGCCGCTGGCCGCGCTCAGCTGCGACTGCAGCGATTCCGCGGTGATACCGGCGTCGATCGGATTGAGCAGCGCTGCAACGGCATTCACGTCGACGCCTGGAGACACGTTGACCAGCGTGACCACCTGCTGGGTCAACAGGTCCGCGCCTGTGCGGTCCAGCACCCGGGCGGCGGGTTCGGGGGTCAGCGTGCTGTACGACAGCGGGCCGGTGCCGAGGCCGGGGGCGACCGTCGCCGGATCCCATCGGATCTTCCACTCGTCGCCGTTTTGGCTCGCGCTACCCGTGGTGGTGTAGGTCCACTGGTTGCGGCCGTCCTTGCCGAATTTCCACGTTGCGGCGAGGCGCAGCGTCGCGTCATTGTCTTTGTGACCGACCGCGGACACCTCGAAATGGGCGTTCTTGCCAAGGCTGTCGAACAGCTTGCCGAGCGTGTCGGACGCCTGCGCCGAATCGCTCGTGACGGCGGCCGCCGCCTGTGCGTCACCCTTGCTCAGGGCGTCGGCGAACGTGCGCGCCGCGGTGTTCAACCGATCGGTCGCATCGTCGCCGCACCCGGCCATCGCAACGACGAGCGTGGCGAACAGAGCTAACAGCTGGCGGCGCAAGCGCATCACGCGCGCGCCGGGCGGATCTCCCGCGGCAGCGCGAACACCAGCGTCTCATTGGCGGTCGTGACCGGCTGCACGATGTCGTAGCCGTATTCGGCCAGCCGCTCGAGGACACCGCGCACCAGCACCTCGGGCACCGAAGCGCCGGACGTGACGCCGACCGTGGTTACCCCCTCGAGCCAGGCCGGGTCGATGTCGTCGGCGTAGTCCACCAGATGGGCGGCGTCCGATCCGGCGCCCAGCGCCACCTCGACCAGCCGCACCGAGTTCGACGAGTTCCGCGAGCCGACCACGATCACCAGCTGGCACTCCGGAGCCATCGCCTTGACCGCGACCTGACGGTTCTGGGTCGCGTAGCAGATGTCGTCGCTGGGCGGATCCTGCAGCGTCGGGAAGCGCTCCCGCAGCCGCCGCACGGTTTCCATCGTCTCGTCGACGGACAGCGTGGTCTGCGACAGCCAGATCACCTTGTTCTCGTCGCGCACGGTGACGTCGTCGACGGCGTCCGGCCCGTCCACCAGCTGCACGTGGTCCGGCGCCTCACCGGCGGTGCCGATGACCTCCTCGTGGCCCTCGTGGCCGATCAGCAGGATGTCGTAGTCGTCGCGGGCAAACCGCTTGGCCTCGTTGTGCACCTTGGTGACCAGCGGGCAGGTCGCGTCGATGACCTGGAGCTGGCGCTCGGCGGCGGTGGTGTGCACGGTCGGCGCGACGCCGTGTGCGGAGAACACCACGATCGCGCCCTCGGGCACCTCGTCGGTTTCGTCGACGAACACGGCGCCGGCCTGGGCCAGCGTGTCCACCACATGGCGGTTGTGCACGATCTCGTGACGCACGTACACCGGGGCGCCGTGCTTCTCCAGCGCGCGCTCCACGGTCTCGACGGCGCGGTCCACGCCGGCGCAATACCCACGCGGCTCGGCCAGCAGCACCCGTTTACCGGTGACACCGCCGGTCGCCGAGCTGGAGGCACCCGGAATCCCCATATTTATCGTCGGCGGCATGGTTCCAAGGGTACTGATCCGCAACCTACCGAGGCCAGCCAGACGATCGCCCGTAGTCTGGGGCCATGGCAACTGCACCGTATGGGGTCCGTCTGCTGGTAGGTGCGGCGGTGACCGCCATCGAGGAAACCCGCAAGCTTCCGCAGACCATCCTGATGTATCCGATGACCATCGTGAGCCAGGTTGCCCACCTCGTGATGAAACTGCAGCAGGACGTCGCCGATCTGGTCAATAAGGGCGATGAGGCGCTGGACCAGTTGTTCCCGCCCAAGGACGAGAAACCCGAGTGGGCCACGTTCGACGAGGACCTCGAAGACAGCGCGCCGATCACACCGAGCCTCGACGGCGAACGCCTGACCGAGGGCCGCTTCGCGTTGTTCACCGGCGGTGAGCCCCAGTCATCGGACGACTACCCGGCGACAACGCAGACCGAGCTCGCCAAGGCCGATCCGCCCGACATCGTCACCGAGCTGGACTATGAATCGCTCACCCTGGCCCAGCTACGCGCCCGGCTGACGTCGCTGCGCGTCGCCGATCTCGAGGCCTTGCTGGATTACGAGGACGCCACCAAAGCGCGCGCGCCGTTCCAGACCCTGCTGGCCAACAGGATCACCCGCGCGACCGCCAAGTGACCGAATCCGAGCAGGGCAAGTCCCCCGACAATCCCTGGCCGGTGCGGGCCGTCGCCACTCGCGTCGCCAAGTACATCGACCGGCTCGGCACGGTGTGGATCGAGGGCCAACTGACCGAGCTGAAGGTGCGCCAGTCGACCGCTTGGATGGTGCTGCGTGACCCCGCTGCGGATATGTCGCTGACGGTCAGTTGTCCGCGCGACCTCGTGACCAACGCCCCGGTGCCGCTCTCCGAAGGCACGCAGGTGATCATGCACGGCAAGCCGCAGTTCTACACCCGCAACGGCTCATTCAGCTTGCGCATCAGCGAGATTCGGGCCGTTGGCTTGGGCGAACTCCTGGCACGCATCGAACGGCTGCGCCGCTTACTCGACGCCGAGGGCCTGTTCGACCCGCGGCTCAAGCGTCCGATCCCCTTTTTGCCGCGCACCATCGGGCTCATCACCGGCCGCGCCAGTCACGCCGAGCGCGATGTCATCTCAGTTGCCACCGACCGCTGGCCCGCGGTGCACTTCGCCGTCCGCAACACCGCCGTGCAGGGCACCATCACCGTGCCGCAGGTGGTCGAGGCGCTGCGCGAACTCGACGCCGACCCCAACGTCGACGTCATCGTCATCGCCCGCGGCGGAGGCAGCGTGGAGGATCTACTGCCGTTCTCCGACGAGACGCTGTGCCGGGAGATCGCCAAGTGCAGCACGCCGGTGGTGAGTGCGATCGGCCACGAACCCGATAACCCGCTTTGCGACCTCGTCGCCGACCTTCGCGCGGCCACCCCCACCGATGCGGCGAAGCGGATCGTGCCCGACACCGCGGCCGAGCAGGCGCTCGTCACGGATCTGCGACGGCGGTGCGCACGCGCCCTGCGCAATTGGGTGCACCGCGAGCAGCACATCCTCTCGCAACTGCGCAGCCGGCCGGTGCTGGCACAGCCATTGGCCGCGCTGAGCACACGAGCCGACGAGATCCATCGCGCCCGCGCGGCCGCCCGCCGAGACATCACCCGATTGGTGGCGGCCGAATCCGACCGGATCGGCCACTTGTCGGCCCGGCTCACCGCACTGGGACCGGCGGCCACGTTGGACCGTGGCTATGCGGTCGTGCAGACGGCGGCGGGCGCGATCTTGCGTACGACGGCCGACGCGCCTGCGGGCACACGGTTGCGGGTACGGGTCGCCGACGGGGCCGTCACCGCCGTAAGCGAGGGCAAAGAATGAAGGCTATTAGTGAGTTGGGGTACGAAGAAGCCCGCGACGAGCTGATCGATGTCGTACGGCAGCTGGAGCAAGGTGGGCTGGACTTGGAGGCGTCGCTCAAGCTCTGGGAAAGAGGTGAAGAGCTGGCTAAATGTTGCGAAGAACAGTTAGCCGGCGCGCGTAAGCGAGTGGAGGATGCGCTGGCCTCAAAGGATCAGGAAGATAGTTGAGTCCAGAACGAATTTTCGCCCAGGGAGTCTAAACTGTAACACGTTTCAGTTATGCTCTGCGGCATGGATGATTCATCGTTGACTCCCGAGCCTTCTGCGCCTTTCGTCCAGACGAAACTCGGCCGTGCGCTGGTCACCGGAGGCTCCGGCTTCGTCGGCGCCAACCTCGTGACCGAACTGCTCGACCGCGGGCACCAGGTCCGCTCCTTCGATCGAGCACCATACCTGCTCGCCGCTCATCCGCGGCTCGAGGTGGTTCAGGGCGACATCTGTGACCCGCAGACCGTGGCCGCCGCCGTCGAGGGCGTCGACACGATCTTCCACACCGCGGCGATCATCGACCTGATGGGCGGCGCCTCGGTCACCGACGAGTACCGGCAGCGCAGCTTCTCGGTCAACGTCAACGGCACCAAGAACCTCGCGCACGCCGCGCAGGCCGCCGCCGTGAGAAGGTTCGTCTACACGGCGTCAACAGTGTGGTGATGGGCGGCCAGCGACTCTCCGGCGGAGACGAAACCCTCCCCTACACCGAACGCTTCAACGACCTCTACACCGAGACAAAGGTTGTCGCCGAGCGGTTTGTCTTATCGCAGAACGGCGTTGATGGCCTGCTCACCTGCTCGATCCGGCCCAGTGGGATCTGGGGCCGCGGCGATCAGACGATGTTCCGCAAGGTGTTCGAAAGCATGCTTGCCGGTCACGTCAAGGTCCACGTCGGCGGCAAGAACGTCAAGCTGGATAACTCCCACGTACACAACCTGATTCACGGCTTCATCCTCGCCGCCGAGCATCTTGTGCCCGGCGGGACCGCACCCGGGCAGGCTTACTTCATCAACGACGGCGAGCCGATCAACATGTTCGAGTTCTCCCGGCCCGTCGTCGAGGCGTGTGGCCAGCCATGGCCGAAACTCCGAGTGCCGGGCCGGCTGGTGTGGTTCGTGATGACGGCGTGGCAGTGGTTTCACTTCCGCTTCGGCCTGCCCAAGCCGCTACTGGAACCCCTTGCGGTGGAACGGCTTTACCTCGACAACTACTTCTCGATCGCCAAGGCGCAGCGTGATCTCGGATACCAGCCGCTGTTCAGCACCGAGCGGGCGATGGCGCAGTGCCTGCCCTACTACGTCGACCTCTTTCACCAGATGAAGGGAGCCGTTGCGCAGCCCGTGCTCGCCTAGTGGCGATTTGGCGTCACGGCAGCTCCGCGAGCGGGCTGATGTCCCCCGTCGCGCTGTTGACGAGGGCGGCACGGTCAAGCCGGGCCCGAAGTGGCAGCACGTCCATCACCGCCTTCACCACGAGCGGGAGCTGGGCCAGCGTCGCGCGCGGCGCCAGCGAGCAGTGTGGCAGCCAGATTCCCGGCCGGTAGTGCTTGTGCAGATCGGCGCCGGTGGCGGTGACCGCCTCGACGACACGCTGCTGACGCGCAACGAAGTCGGCGCTCACCCCCGGGACCAGCCACATGCGTCCGCGCCGGAACAGTCCGACCCCGTCGAAGCTGAGGTCAACGGGTTCTCCCCCGCCGTTGGCGGACAACGCATCGGTGACCGCGCCCAGGTCCCACCGGCGCAGCACCGCATACGACACGTGCGGGACATGCCTGCCGTGGGTGTGGGAGCGCAGGCTCGGCACGCCCTGCGTCTCGACCCGGTCCCAGAGCGCCCGGACCGCCCGCTCGGATCGCCGGTCGAACAGTAGGCAGACGGCCAGCGCCACGGGTCAGCGATACAGGTGCACGGGCTGGTGCGTGACCTGCTCGATCCGCGAGGACGCGCATTGCAGCAGCTCGGTGCCCAGCGCGATGAGGCCGCGCGCCGCGGCAATCTCCTCACCGATCATCGGCGAGCCGCTGTCCTTCGGGTTGCGGTAGGCGTCCCCCAGCGTGGTCAGCGTCTCGCCGTCGCCGCACTGGGCGCGCACGGTCGCGTGTGTGTGGGTCTCGTCCTCGTCGAAGTCGATCTCGACGCGCCACTTGTTGCTTAGATCCTTGTCGTACATCGCTATCACCCTCCTGTTACCAGGGTGCGCCCGGCGAGGACGCGGCACCAGATGTACGTCGGCTGAATCGTTGGCCAAACGCCCAGCCCCAACCTCATTGCGCCCCTAGGCTTCGACCGGGACGTCAATTGACGAAGGAGTCGCTGTGCCGAACGGAAAGCCCAACATTCTGGTCATCTGGGGCGACGACATTGGCATCACCAACCTGAGCTGCTACAGCGACGGCCTGATGGGCTATCGAACTCCAAACATCGACCGCATCGCCAATGAAGGAATGCGCTTCACCGACTCCTACGGAGAACAAAGCTGCACCGCGGGCCGGGCGGCGTTCATCAGCGGGCAGAGCGTGTATCGCACCGGGATGAGCAAGGTCGGTGTTCCG
>Ga0207706_10002669_pt1 | contig 17376 bp, 18 predicted proteins | sample KBSC53metaG_FD_184318 | JGI IMG/M metagenome (GOLD analysis project Ga0207706, IMG submission 184318) | Corn rhizosphere microbial communities from Kellogg Biological Station, Michigan, USA - KBS C5-3 metaG (SPAdes) (version 2) | ecosystem: Host-associated > Plants > Roots > Rhizosphere > Soil ... | reverse complement strand
CGCCAACAGGCAGGCCGAAACGATGGCTGTGGTTGAGCTTTTCATGGTCTGATCCTCTCAAAACGATGTGTGTGATCGGCGATGCTGCGTGCACGGAGGCGCGCTGCCTACACACTTGTAGATCGCCTTGAGTCGGAGCGCGGTTCAATCCGATTTGATGCGACGCGATTCGCGTTCAGCGACGAGACGTTTATCTGAACGCCCGGGCGAAGTTCGCGGTTCGTGTTGACTGTAACGACTGTTCCATGTAACGATCGTTACATGGGCGATCGCAAAGACCAACTGATTGACCGCGCCATCGACTATCTGCTGAAGAACGGGCTTGCCGGCCTGTCGTTGCGCCCGCTGGCGGCCGGAATCGGGACCAGCGCGCGCTTGCTGGTCTTCCACTTCGGCTCGAAGGAAGGGTTGATCGAGGAGGTGCTCGGCGAAGTGCAGGAGCGCCTGCGGAAATCGCTCGCTGCAGTCGCCTCGGCCAAGTCGCTTGTCGCGGGCGAGGCGCCAATGAAGCGTTGTTGGCGTTGGGCGAGCGACAAACGCAACTTGCCCTACCTTCGTCTTCTGTACGAGGCGCATTTCATTGCCGTTCGGGTGCCCGGCACCTGCGAGCGCTATCTGAATCGATCGTCGCTGAATTGGATCGAGTTCATTGCGTCGCGTTTGCCCGAATCCATAAGAAGTGCAGCGATGGCGACGCTATGCGGGGCGGTTTTCGACGGCCTGATCATGGAGTTGCTAAGCACGGGAGACTTGCGCCGCACGACGCGCGCACTCGACGATTTCATCGCGCTGCTACGGCGCGAGCACGAGGCGAGGACGCGCGCTGCGCGCATCGAGGAACGTACATACAAGAAGAGAAAAGCATGAACGCTCAATCCATGGCGCAAGGAAACGAAGTCATTCCGAAGCCCATGTTGTCCAGCATCCTCGGGCTTGTGCTCACGCTCGGCGTCGGCAGCATGCCTTTTCCGGCCTGGGACAACGAGCTCAAGGACGTGGCGCATATGCTTGGCAACGAAGCGATCTATTGGGCGCTGGTTGGCGCGACACTAGGCTACGTCGTGTTCGTCGAGAAACGCGCTCTGTCCTCGATCGGTTTGCACCTGCCTCCCTTTCGTGACTTGCTCCTCGGCTCGGCTTTCGCCGCCGCGATCATTGCCGGACTGGCCGTGCTTTATCTGCTCGTCTTGCCCGCGCTACATCTCGGCGAAGATCAGGCGGTCGGCGCTCTGACCGCGGCGCCCGCGTGGTGGCTGGCGATCTCCGTCGTCCGCGCGGGAGTCTCGGAGGAGGTGTTGTTCCGCGGCTATCCGATCGAGCGCCTGCTGTCGCTGACCGGCAGCCGGGGCGTAGCGGCGTTGCTGCCGCTTGCGCTGTTTGCGCTGGCGCACGTCGGCTCTTGGGGCTGGACGCATATCATTGTTGCCGCGTTCGGCGGAGCCATGCTCACCTGGCTTTATTTCTGGAAGCGCAATCTCTGGGTGAATATCGTGGCGCACATAGTTGTGGATGGTGTTGCATTGTTTTCGGCATGATTGCCGGCTTCGAAATCGTCCATCGACGAAACGGGATCAGAGTGCCTAAAAAGTGAACGAAGAATTTTCTGCAAAACCGCTTGAATCGCGGCATGCCGGAGCGGGGATTCCGCCCACGGCCGCTTCGAGCTATCGACCCGACATCGACGGCTTGCGCGCCGTGGCAATCCTGTCGGTGTTGGCGTTTCACGCCTTTCCGCGCACAATCCCCGGCGGCTTCGTTGGCGTCGATGTTTTTTTTGTCATTTCGGGATACTTGATCGGCGGGATATTGCTGGGCGCGCTGGATAGCGGGCGCTTCAGCCTGGCGGATTTTTATTCGCGCCGGATCAAGCGGATTTTTCCGCCGCTGATCATCGTGCTCGCGGTGACTTATGTGTTCGGCTGGAATCTGCTTCTGGCCGATGAGTTCAAGCAACTCGGCAAGGACATCGCCGCCGGCGCCGCGTTCGTTTCGAACCTCGTCTCCTGGAGCGAGGCGGGCTATTTCGACCGCGCGGCGGAAACGAAGCCGCTGTTGCACCTGTGGTCGCTCGGAATCGAAGAGCAGTTCTACATCTTCTGGCCGATCATCCTGTATGCGGTGCACAGAAAGGCGAAATGGATCCTGCCGGCCCTGCTGACACTCGCCGCTGCATCTTTTGCAGTCGACCTTTACATGACGTCGGCCGATCCGGTCGGCGCCTTCTATTCGCCGGCGTCGCGATGCTGGGAACTTGCCAGCGGCACGCTTCTCGCGCAATGGATGCGCGGCAGGCGCGACGCAGGCGCTTCTTCTGCGGGCCGCAGCGGAATGCTTTCTAACCTTCTCGGCGCGGCGGGTTTCGCAATCATCGTCGCTGCTTGTTTGATGCTGGACAAAACCGTGCGATTCCCCGGAGCCTGGGCGCTGCTTCCGGTTGCGGGCGCGTTGCTCGTCATATATGCCGGAAGCGCGGCATGGTTCAATCGTGTCGTCCTCGCGAGCCGGCCGGCGCTGTTCATCGGGCTGACGAGCTATGCCATCTATCTGTGGCACTGGCCGTTGCTCGCGTTCCTGCGCATTTCGGTCTCGGCAGCGCCGACGGTGTGGGCGCGATGCGCGGCGATAGCGCTGAGCATGTTGCTGGCGTGGCTCAGCTACGTATTCGTCGAATCGCCGATCCGCGCGCCGGGGTACAACAAGCGCAAAGTGGTACTACTGTGTTTCGCCCTCGCCATCGTCGCGGCGACCGGATGGTGGACCTATCTTCAGGAAGGATTGAAGTGGAGATACCCGCAGATCATCCAGCAACTGACGGACGTGAATTTTTCCGTCCGCAACAAGGCGCGCGAGCACTTGTGCTTCATGTCGCCCGACGAGGATGAATCGAAATTTGCCGCGGAATGTCTCGAACGCGACATCCGTCCCTTGATCTTCATCTGGGGCGATTCGCACGCGGGTTCGATCTACCCCGGATTCAAGTCGACACAGAACGACTACCGATTCGGCATTGCGCAGTACACGGCTTCGGCGTGTCCGCCGCTGGTGAACATAACGATTCCCGAACGCCCCTTGTGCAAACGAATCAACGACTATGTCGTCGAACAGGTCAGGGCGACCCAGCCCGAGGTCGTCTTCATGGACGCAAACTGGAATTTCGCCCACCATCCGCTATGGCACGCGGCATACGATCTGCAGTTGCTGGACGGCACGATCGCCGCATTGAAAGACGCCGGCGCCAAGCGGATCGTGCTGCTGGGCTCCGCGCCGGGATGGCAGGACTCTCTGCCACGAGTAATCCTGCAAAACTGGCGGAACGATCCATTGCATCGCACACCGCTGCGGATCGAATCCGGCAAGCGCGCGGAATCGATCGAAAACGATCGATTGATGAAGCAGATCGCCGATCGACTGGGAGTCGAATTCATGTCGGTCTACGACATCCTCTGCAACGACCAAGGCTGCCTCACGCGATTGTCCGAGGACGATCATGAAGTCACCGCATCCGACTCGGAACATCTGACGCCGCATGCGGCCGAATACGTGATGCGCAAGATATTCGAGCGTGGCAGATTCGCCGAGCCGCGTTGACCTTGCGGGCTGGCCACTGTTTGCAGTTTCCAGCTTGGATACGCAAACGAGGCTCGGAAAGGCGCTCTGACCCGTTCGGATTGCTGGTGATTTCCTCAAAAACTGCAGTCGTACGTCTAGGGTCTCGGGCGGCGAAACGCCGGCCCTTTCCTGGCCGCAATACAGCTGGCGTCGCCATGCGTCACCAAGCTCGTTTGCGGCATGACCGACATCCGACCATGAGGTGCTGCATGCTGCGTACTCTGCTGATGTTTTTGTCCGTTTTCGTCCTGTCTGCGCCCGCGCTGGCAGGGAAGGCTCCGTCCTACACCTACACGCGCGTCGGCAATGCCGGCGACGTTGCACCCGCGACCACCTCCGGCACGGTGCTGATGGGTGGCGGCACGGATGTCGACCAGGCCTTTCAATGGCTGTGCGGCATGGGTGGCAACGGCGATTTCCTGATCATCCGCGCCACCGGTACCGATGCCTACAACCCGTATGTGCAGGCGCTGTGCCCAAACACGAATTCCGTCGCTACGCTGATCATCCCCAATGCCGCGTCGGCCAACCTTGCAGCGGTCGCGGCGATCATCAATCAGGCGGAAGTCATCTGGATTGCCGGCGGCGACCAGTCCGACTACATCAATTTCTGGAAGGGCACGCCGGTGCAAGCCGCGCTCAACGCGCGCATTGCCCACGGCGTGCCGGTGGGTGGCACCAGCGCCGGGCTCAACGTGCTCACCCAGTTCGTTTACACCGCGCAGGCCAGCCAAGGCGTGACCAGCAGCCAGGCCCTGGCCGATCCGTTCAATCGCTACATGAGCTTCGATCGCGATTTCGCCCTGCTGCCCGCGCTGCAAGGCATCATCGGCGACGCCCACTTTGGCGTGCGCGACCGTATGGGCCGCGACATCGCCTTCCTCTGCCGCGTGGCCGCCAACGGTTGGAGCACCACGCCGCGCGGCATCGCCATCGACGAAATGACCGCGCTGCTCGTGCCTGCTACCGGCAACGCGAGCGTGGTAGGCACGGGCCATGTCTATTTCCTGCAGGCGCCGGGACTGCCGCAGGTATGCGCCGCAAAACAGCCGCTAACCTACCGCGGCATCGACGTCGCGCGCCTTGCTGCCGGCGACGGCTTCAATCTCGCTACCTGGGCTGCCGTGGGCGGAACGGCTTACTCGGTGACCGCCGAGGCCGGAGTGCTGAGTTCCACGCAGCCGGGTGGGTCGGCGTACTAAACGGGACTTGCGGAAATGGGCAAAGGGAGAAGGGGTGGACTTCATCCCTTTTCCTCTGCATGGTTTGGCTCGCGCGCGAGGCGTGCTGGCGAATGAGCAGGTTGACGATCGGAGTTGCTGCCTCCTGCTGCATCGACCAACCCAAAATTGGCAACGCGCGGATCGAAAAAAATATACCAAGCGGCTTCGTTTCCCAAGAAACGTGGAGTTGTGTGACGACATTCATGCCGGCGTTGCTTGCTTCGATTTGTGATCGAAGGCGCATGGAAATTCAGGGTGCGAATGAACCTCCATCCGCGACGACGGCATTCATAGACATCCAAGAACAAACGTATCTTTCGAAAGAGAATGCCGCACTGACGTCTTGAGCATCAGAATTCGTCACGGCATGAGCCGGGATTATCCCGCGGCCATTGCGGAGAACGCTTCAGTACGCAAGGCAATCGCGCTCGAGTCACGACGCGACAAGACCTCCTTCGACAAGAAAGCAACAATCCTCCTCAGTTAGGAGACTGGTATGGCTACCGCGCGTACCACGGGCATTCTATTGCCCCTCAATTGTAGTCGCAGTGCTGCAAACCTCGCGCTGCATTGCCTGGCTTTGGTCTGGCTGACTTTGTATTGTTCCGCCGCGCATGCCGTTCCGGCATTTGCCCGACAGACACATCAGCCGTGCGTGGCCTGCCATATCGGCGCGTTTGGTCCTCAGCTGACTCCTTTCGGGCGGCAGTTCAAACTCCAAGGCTATACGCTCGAAGCAGGTGACGATCGCAAGATCCCGCTGTCGATGATGTTGGTCGAGACGTTTACTCATACGCAGAAGGCACAAGCCGAATCGCCCGGCGGTGGCTTCAACAGGAATGACAATGTCGAGCTGGAGCAGGCTTCCGCATTTCTGGCCGGACGCATCAGCGACCACCTTGGGATATTTGCGCAGGCCACCTATTCCGAGAACGGTGGAAAAGTGGGATGGGACAACGTCGAACTCCGTTATGCGCGTTCGAACCAGATCGGCTCGCATGCAGTCGTTTGGGGAATATCACTCAACAACAATCCCGGAGTGAGTGACGTATACAACACCATCCCTGCGTGGCAGTACCCGTATATGTCCCCTGATCTTGCACCTTCGGCTCCTGCCACGCCGGTTCTTTTCGGTGCCATGGCAGGTCAGGTCATCGGAGCCAGCGCTTATGCGCAACTGGATGACGCTTGGTACGCGGAAGCCGGAGGATACCGTTCGCTCTCACCGGCCTTCCTCAGAATGGTCAATACGGATTTCTCAGGGCGCGTGACCGGCGTCGCCCCTTATGCGCGAATTGCGTACACGAGGAATGTGTCAAACGGCAACTTCGAGATTGGAGGGGTCGTCCTCAAGATGCGTCGAGGACTTGTCGGCACCAACACGGCAGGCGATTCGGAGTCGCTGCCCGGACCCACCGATCGCTTCGAGGACATCGGAGTGGATGCAAGTTATCAATATATCGGCAGCGGCGATCATATCGTGACGGTCAAAGCCCTCTACGTGCACGAGCAAGAACGCCTCGATGCATCCTTCGCAGCAGGTTCCGCCGAGCGGCTCCACGGCACGCTGCGATCCCTCAATCTCGACGCGAGCTATTGGTACAAGAACACGTGGGGTGTGACGCTCGGCGGCTTCGCAAACAACGGCAGTCGCGACGCGTTGCTTTATCCGGTCACCGGTTCGCCGACCACCAATGGGGGTATCGCAGAGTTCAATTGGAATCCATTCGGCAAGACCGATTCTTGGGCGAAACCGTTTGCCAATTTGAGGCTTGGGGTTCAGTACACTTTTTATACGCGCTTTGCCGGTGCGGTCCGCAGCATCGATGGCAACGACCGGAGAGCATCCGACAACAACACCCTTTTCGTCTACGGGTGGACTGCACTATAAGAGGCGCGTTGCGCCGCTTCGATGCCGGTGCAATGCACGCCGGGCGGCCGGCAGAAGACGGAAGCGGGTTCGCTCGTTCTGTCTCCCGTCAGCGGACGCGGGTGAAGGAGAAGGTTCGCATTAGCGGAACGTTGTCGAAGCTCACGGCGGTCTCGATCATGCTCTTGCCGTCCGCGGCGACGGTGTAGACGCGCGTCGAGGCTGGCATGCCGCCTTTGCCAAGCCCCATGACCAGCACGTTGGGCGCGGGCATCTTGATCGCGCCGGTGTCGGCCTCGATCGTGCTGCCTTGGCCCGGAGCGGCGGTGCCGTCGAGGGCATAGGTCCCGTAGGCGTTGATCTTCGTTCCACCGGCATCGACGATGTCGACGTTGACCTTCCACTTCGCGCCGCCCGTATCGGCGAACGTGATCGTGACGCTCTGCGGGCGCGCTTCCTGCGGCATCGGCAGGCGCGAGATATCGACGGCCCAACTGCCGAGCAGGGGAGAAGGCGCCGGCGCCTGCCTGGAAGATTCCGCGAGAGCAGGCGCACTCTGCATCGCGCCGGCGGCAAGAAGGATGGCGAACAGTGTTTTCAAATCGGCCTCCGGTGACTGAGCGAGCGGTGCAACACGATTCCGTCGCGGTGCGCAGCAAAACGCGGGTAAGAGTACACTTTCTTCATGCCCACCACTAAGGACGTCGCCAAGGTGCGGGTCGATGCGGTTGCGAAGCCGCAGATCGACCTTGCGACGATTCCCGAAGACGCACTGCTCGCGTTGCGCATGTGCGAGTTGCCGTTGCGCATCGAGGGGACATGGCTCGAGGCGCGCATCGCGCAGCTCTATCGCGAGCTCGAGGCAAGAAACATCCCGTTCAAGCCACGCTGCTATCTCGCCGACGAATGGCTGACGCCGGAAGGCGAGCCGGTCATCGGTATTCCGTTCTATCTCGCGCATCCGCGCCTGATCGAGCTGCAGCGCAAGATGATGCTCGAGGCCGAGGGCGACACCGACGCGGCATGCATGAAGCTGCTGCGCCACGAATGCGGCCATGCGCTGAGCTATGCCTATGACCTCAACCGCAAGCGCAGCTGGCAGCGCGTGTTCGGACACTCGTCCGAAGAGTACGGCGATACCTATCGCTTCCGCCCGTACAGCAAGAGCTACGTGCGCCATCTCGACTACTACTACGCGCAGTACCACCCGGACGAGGATTTCGTCGAGACGTTCGCGGTGTGGCTGACGCCCGATCTGGACTGGCGCAGGAAATATGCAGGCTGGAAGGCGCTCGACAAACTGCTGTTCGTCGACAAGCTGATGGCCGACATCGCCGGCAAGCCGCCGCTGCGCGCCAGCGGCAAACTGTTATGGAAGGTATCGGCGATCCGCAGCACGCTCGATCGCTATTACAAGAAACGCCGGCAAGCCGAAGCCGAGGATTTTCCGGAGTTCCACGACGACAACCTGCGCCGCCTGTTCGCCGAGGGCAAGGCGCAGGGCGAAACGCGGCGACCGGTCGCCAAACTGCTGCAGGCGCAACGCAAGCCGCTGTTGGTCGAGGTATCGAACTGGACGGGCGAGCGGCGCCACATGGTCAACAAGGTTTACAAGGCGGTGCTGCAGCGCAGCCGCGCGTTGCGCCTGGTCACTGACGAGGCGGATACGGTGGCGGTACTGAAGCTCGCCACCTATCTGACGACGCTGATGATGAATTATCGCTACACGACGCGGTTGCGGGGGAAGCTCTAGATGGCGACGCGTGTTTTGATGGTCTTCGATCTGCCGTATTCGGTGCCGCCGGACTACGACTTTGCCGCGGAATTCGCCGATCCCGACGGCAGTTACACCGAGAACGACGTGTATCAGGCGCTGCTCGAGTCCGGCTATGAAGTCCGCCGTCTCAGCCTGTTCGACGACATACGTCCCCTGCTCGACGCGGTGCGCGACTTCAAGCCCGACGTGATTTTCAATCTCTGCGAGACGTACAACAACGCCACGCACTGGGACAAGAACGTCATCGCCACGATGGAACTGCTCGACGTGCCGGTTACCGGCGCGAGTTCGAGCGCCGTGTTCCTGTGCAACGACAAGGGACTGTGCAAGAAGATCCTGCGTTTCCATCGCGTACGCACGCCGCGGTTCCACACTTTTTACCGCGGCCACAAGGTGTGGCTGCCGAAACGGCTGAAGCTGCCGTGCATCATCAAGCCGCTGACCGAGGAGGCCTCACGCGGCATTTCGCAGGCGTCGATCGTCGACGACGAGGCCGGCTTTCTCGCGCGCATCAAGATGATCCAGGGGCGCATGGAGCTCGACGCTATCGCGGAGGAATATATCGACGGGCGCGAACTCTACGTCGGCGTCATCGGCGATCGCGCCTTGCGCACGCTGCCCGCGCGCGAGATGACCTTCGGCGACATGGCCGAGGACGAGCCGCGCATCGCGACCTACAAGGCCAAATGGGACGACAAGTACCGTAAGCGCTGGGGCATCAGCAATCACGATGCGAAGCCGATCGATGCAGACCTGCAGAAGCGCATCGATGAGGTGTGCAAGCTCGCCTATCGTGCGCTCAACCTGCGCAGCTATGCGCGCTTCGACCTGCGCGTGACCGCCGGCGGCAACGTCTACGTGATCGAACCGAACGCCAATCCCTGCATCGCAAAGGACGACGAGCTCGCGCAGTCGGCGCTGAAGGCCGGGATCGCGTATCCGAGCCTGATCCGCAAGGTGGTCAACCAGGCGTTGCGCCGCGCGGGCAAGCAATAGGCTGCCACCCGTCGACCAGAGTCAGCGCACGAACGAGCCGGGCACCAGTTCCTTCTTCGTCCCGGCAATGTTTTCCAGGCCCCAATCGGCCAGCGCGCGCAGTACGCGGCCAAGTTGGCGTCCCGATTCGGTCAACGCATAGGCGTAGCGGACAGGGCGCTCCTGATAAGCCGAGCGCGAGATGATGCCGAATTGTTCCAGGCGCTTGAGGCGATCGGCGAGGATGTTGGTCGGGATCCCCTCCGGTGATTCCAGGAATTGTCCGTAGGTCGTCTTGCCGGCAAGCATGTCGCGTACCAGCAGCAGCGACCACTTGTCACCGATGCGGTCGAGCGTGTTTGCCACCGCGCAGGGGGATCGGCGGGGCAGTTCCGGTTTTGTTGCGCGATTTGCTTTTTTCATGACCAACACTTGCAAAGTGCAAGTTACAGATGATAGCGTGTCGACGAGACACTTGCAAAACGCAAGTAACTAGGAGAGGCGTCATGTCTGTACCCGTTTCACAAACCACAACATTGCCCGGAACCAGCCCGGGGCCGATGATCAGAAACGCAATAAAGGCCGCATTGGCCGTATGGTTCGCGGCCGTGCTGGTCCTTGGCGCGAGCGGGGTCTACCAGGGCCCGCCCGGTCAACCGCCGCTGCCGGTGTTTGCCAGTGCCGTCGCTCCGCTGCTCGTGTTCGCCGCCGCGCAGCGCTTGCTGCCGGGATTCCGCGAGTTCCTGCTCGCGTTGGACCTGCGTCTGATTGTCGGAATACAGGCCTGGCGCTGGGCCGGCTTCGGCTTCGTCGCGCTGTATGCAAATCACGTGCTGCCCGGGCTGTTCGCCTGGCCGGCGGGTCTCGGCGACATGGCGATCGGCTTCGTTGCACCGTGGTGGATCGTAGCGTTGAGCAAGGACCCTGACGCCGCGGCGAGTTCGAGGTTCAAGCTCTGGAACGCGCTCGGCATCCTCGACTTCGTCGTTGCCTTCACGACGGCGACGATATGCGCGATGACGATCGCGAACGACACGCCGCCGACGATTGCGCCGATGGGACAGCTGCCGCTCGTGCTGATTCCGGCGTTCATGGTGCCGCTGTTCGTGATGCTGCACGTCGTCGCACTGATGCAGTCGAAGCGGGCGAGGGCATGACCGCGTCTACGCCGTTGCAGCCGCCTCTTCCGGCGGCGGCTGCAACGTCACCGCGAGTTTTTCGAGTGCATCGATTTCGTTGTCCAGCGCGTCGTGCAATTCGCTCTGGCGCGTCATCAGCGTTTCGATCGGCGCGGCTTGCTTGAGCTTCTTCAATTCGCCGTCGAACAGCAGCCACTGCGCCGTAAGGGTCTCGACATTGTTCTTGGCGTAGTGGCGCATCTCCTTGAGTTGCGCCAGGACGTCGTTGACGTGTTCGAACTGGGTCTTCGTATCCGCAGACATGGCAACCTCCTTATGTTCGCTTGCGGTTTAGGATAGGCGCGCGAAGCTGGCTGGCAGCGAAACGGCGGGAAGCCGGGATGCGATTCATCTCTCAAAAACGCTGCAATGGTTGTTTTCCGCCGGTCCGCTGCGCTTGAGCGCTCCCGCCTGAAATGGGACGATCGCCGCATGGCCAACATACCTGCCGAATCGGTGCATCTGCGCGATCTCGCGCGCCTGCGCCGTGTGCGCGACCGTATCGACCGCGAGTACGCGCAACCGCTGAACGTCGAGGAGCTCGCGCGTGGGGTGCACATGTCGGGTGGGCATTTCAGCCGCCAGTTCAAACTCGCATTCGGCGAATCGCCGTACAGCTATCTGATGACGCGGCGCGTCGAGCGCGCGATGGCGCTGCTGCGGCGCGGCGATCTCAGCGTCACCGAAGTCTGTTTCACAGTCGGCTGCGCCTCGCTCGGCACGTTCAGCACGCGCTTCACCGAACTGGTCGGCGTGTCGCCCAGCGTTTACCGGCAGGAGGCAGCGCAGGCGACCGCGGGGATGCCGTCCTGCGTCGCAAGACAGGTCACCCGGCCGGTACGGACGCAATCGATCAGGAATGAAGAAGCGCCGACAACCGAGCCCGACATAGCATGACGGCTCGTTTCCAACCGCGAGCAAAACCACCATGAGTATCAGCATCTATTCGAGCTTCCTCCCGCACAGCGATCCGGACGCCTCGCTGGCGTTCTATCGCGACACGCTCGGTTTCGAGGTACGCAACGACGTCGGCTACAACGGCATGCGCTGGATCACGGTAGGTCCTGCCGACCAGCCCGGGACCTCGATCGTCCTGTTTCCGCCGGCCGCGAGTCCCGGCGTGACCGACGAAGAAAAGCGCACGATTGCCGAGATGATGGCCAAGGGCACCTACGCGATCATGCTGCTGGCCACGCCGAACCTCGATGCCACCTTCGAGCGCATCCAGGCCAGCGGTGCAGAAATCGTCGAGGAACCGACGATGCAGCCGTATGGCGTGCGCGATTGCGCCGTGCGCGATCCCGCCGGCAACCTGCTGCGCGTGCAGGAACGCAGCTGAGCTTCCCATCCGAATCGACACGAGGAATTTTCATGAGCCAGACTGCAAAGAAAAGCGCGGGCAAGTCGGCCAAAATCACCGCTGCGACGAGCAAGAAATCCGAAGGATTCACCGCCGAGGAACGCGCGGCGATGAAGGAACGCGCGCAGGAGTTGAAGGCCGAAGCGCGCATGAACAAGAGTCGCGAGGAAGGCGAGCGCGCCATCCTTGCGGCGATCGCCAAGATGAAGGAGCCCGATCGCGCGATGGCGAAGCGCCTGCACGCCCTCGTCAGCGCCTCCGCACCGGAGCTTATGCCGAAGACCTGGTACGGCATGCCCGCCTACACCAAGGATGAAAAGGTCGTCTGCTTCTTCAAGGACGCGGGCAAGTTCGGCGATCGATATGCCACGTTCGGCTTCAACGACAAGGCGGCTCTCGACGACGGTGCGATGTGGCCGACCTCCTACGCATTGAAGGAGTTGACCGCTGCCGGAGAGGCGAAGATCAGTGCGCTGGTGAAGAAAGCCGCCGGCTGAAGGCGTCGTCGTCAACGATGCGGCTGCGCGCCGGCATTGCAGGGAATCGGTGGCTACTCGTTGGAAAAAACGCTAGCTTTACCGGCCTGAATCCGTTCTCCGACTCGCCACCCGGTACGAGCCCGCATGCCCAGCGCACCCACCGCAACGGTTTTCAACTATTCGATCGCGCCTGCGCGGCCGAATCCGGACGCCCATCTGCCGGCGACGATTCGCAGGATCGCCATCGTCGGCGGCGGCTCGGCTGGCTGGATGTGCGCGATGACGCTGGCGGCCTCGGTTGGGCGCGACGTCGAGATCGAGGTGCTCGAATCGCCGGCCGTTGGCATCATCGGTGTCGGCGAAGGCTCCACGCCGTGGCTGCGCGGCTTCTTCGACAATCTCGGCATCGAGGAAGCCGAATGGATGCCGGCCTGTCATGCCACCTACAAATGCGGCATCTCCTTCGACAACTGGTCGACCAAGCCGGGCTTCGAAAGTTATTTCCATCCGTTCGCGTCGATGCTCGACAACATGACAATGACGCAGTTTGTGCACAATGTGAAGGCGCGTTTGAACGGCCTCGATGTGCACGCGCATCCGAACCGGTTCTTCATCGCCTCAAGGCTGACCGACCTTGGCTTTGCGCCGAAACAGCAGAGAAGTTTCCCGTTTGACGTCTGGTACGGCTATCACTTCGACGCCGTGCTGCTCGGCCAGTTTCTGCAGAAGAAAGCGATCGAACGCGGGGTGAAGCATCGATCCTGCCATGTCAAAGACGTGCAACTCGACGAGCGCGGCGACATCGCCTCGCTGCTGATCGACGGCGGCGAGACTCTCGCGGCAGATTTCTTCATCGATTGCAGCGGTTTCGCTGCGCTGCTGATCGAGAAGGCATTGAAGACGCCTTACGTCTGCTACAAGGAAAACCTGTTCAACGACGCAGCCGTCGCGATGCCGTCGCCGATCGGCGCGGAGATTCCGCCGCAGACCCGGTCGATTGCGATGCGGCATGGCTGGGCGTGGAAGATCCCGCTCGTTGGGCGCTATGGCAACGGTTACGTCTACAGTTCCGATTATTGTTCGGCGGATGAGGCCGAGCGCGAGTTGCGCGAGCGCCTCGGCTTGCTCGACGCCGACGTGGAGGCGCGTTACCTGAAGATGCGCTGCGGCCGCGTAACCCGACACTGGAACCGCAATTGCCTGGCCGTGGGGCTGTCACAGGGATTCATCGAGCCGCTCGAAGCCACGGCGCTGATGTTCGTGCAGCGCACGATTTCGACGTTCGTCGCCTATTTCGAAGCGGGCGACATCGGCGAACGTGCGCAGAATGCATTCAACGAATGGGTGAACGGGATGTTCGAGGGCACGCGCGACTACATTGTCACGCACTACAAGACCAACTCGCGCAGCGATACCGAGTATTGGCGCGCCAATGCGAATAACCCACATCTTTCCGATCCACTCCAGCATTTGCTGGCGACATGGATGTCCCGCAAGAGCATCGTCGAGGACGTATCCCAGGGGAGATTCGGCAAGGGCTATCCGGTGTTCTCCTGGCTATGCCTGCTCAGCGGGATGGGGATATTCCCGGACGCCGAGACCTTGCGCGAACCCACGACGCGCGAGGCGCCGTACAAGATGGAGCAGATCGACAATCTGCTGGAACGCGCGACACTGAATTTTCGCAAGCACCGCGAAGTGCTCGGCGACATACCGCCGAAGGCGAAGGAAGAGGGGTTGCAACTTTATTTCTGGGGGTAGGCGTCTCGACCAAGCCGGTAAGATGATGAGGTTGCCTGCGTCCTAAGGCACGAAGCTGAGGAACAGGTAGGCGGCGAACAGGACCAGATGCACCACGCCCGGCAGCATCGTCGTGCGTCCCGTGCGCAGCGAGATCGAGACGACGAACAGCGACAGCACGAGCAATACCGTCGATTTCGCGTCGAGGCCGAGCGCGAGCGGCCAGCCCATCATCAGCGACAGCACGGCGACAGTCGGTACGGTCAGGCCGATGCTCGCGATCGCCGAGCCGATCGCGAGGTTGAGGCTGGTTTGCAGGCGATTGGCATGCGCGGCGCGGATCGCGGCGACGCTCTCCGGCAACAGCACGATCGCGGCGATGAGGATGCCGACCGTGGCCGCAGGCGCACCGGCCGCGTGCAGCGCGGCTTCGATCGACGGCGAGATGCCTTTCGCGCTCAGCACGACGGCGACGAGGGCGACGAGCAGCAGGCCGAGGCTGATCAGCGTCTCCGCGTTCGTCGGTTGGTTTGCGTGCACGTCCGCATCGTCGCCTTCACCTTCCTTCGGCAGAAAGTAGTCGCGATGGCGGATAGTCTGGAATACGGTGAACGCGGCGAACAGCACCAGGGTCGCCGCGGCGACGAACAACAACTGACTGCTGGTGTATGCGGGGCCCGGGGCGCTCGTGGAGTAGTTCGGCAGGATCAGCGTGAACACCACGATCACGGTCAGCGTGCCGAGCGCGGCATTGATGCCCTCGAGCTGGAAGCCCTGCACGTGATGGCGGCCGCCGCCGACGAGCAGGCTGGCGCCGATCAGGCCGTTGAGGATGATCATGACCGCGGCGAATACGGTGTCGCGCGCGAGGCCGGAGGTCGCCTCGCCGCCGGACAGCATCATCGATACGATCAGCGCGACCTCGATCACCGTGACCGCGAGCGCGAGCACCAGCGTGCCGAACGGTTCGCCGACGCGATGAGCGATCACTTCCGCATGGTGCACCGAGGCGATCACGCTGCCGACGAGTCCAAGCACGAGCAGCGCGAGCAGGCCGGGCATGCCCGGCAGCGCCCAGGACAGCAGGAGAATGACGATGCTCAGGGGGGGCGCCACCAGCGTCCATAGCGGATTGTGTCGAATCGGTTGGCTCATGTGCGTGGTCGCTCCATTCGGCAATGGTGTCGGGGTTGAAAGGCCGTGCCCGAGGATGCGCGAATACTAGATCAGTCTTACATGCGGCAGCGAAATCGCCAATCACCGATAATGGCTGCCCTGTCGTGACAGTTTCGATTCGATGAAGATTCCCAAAGGGTTGCAGCCGCTGATTGACGATGGCGTGATCGACGCGGTGCTGCGTTCGCTCAAAAGCGGCAAGGAGGCGTCGGTGTACGTGGTCCGTTCCGGCGGGGACGAACTGTGCGCGAAGGTCTATAAGGACATGGCGCAGCGCAGCTTCCAGGCACGCGTGCAGTATCAGGAAGGACGCAAGTTTCGCGGCAGCCGACAGGCGCGCGCGATCGCCAAGGCGAGCAAGTTCGGCCGCCGCGAGCAGGAAGCCGAGTGGAAAAGTGCCGAGGTGGATGCGCTCTACCTGCTGGCCGAGGCCGGCGTGAACGTGCCCCGGCCGCGCGGGTTCTTCCATGGTGTGTTGCTGATGGACCTGCTCGTCGACGCGGACGGACACAATGCGCCGCGCCTGAGCGAAGTGGAACTCAGCACGGAACAGGCGCTCGCGTTTCACACCGTGTTGATGCGTGATGTGGTGCGCATGCTTTGCCTCGGTCTCGTACATGGTGACCTGTCCGAATACAACGTCCTGGTCACGCATGCAGGGCCGGTGATCATCGATTTCCCGCAGGTGGTCAGCGCCGCCGGCAACAACGCGGCGCGCTCGATGCTGTTGCGCGACGTGCACAACCTGCGTGACACGCTGGGGCGCTTCGCGCCCGCGCTTGCGGCTACGCACTATGGCGAAGAAATGTGGGCGCTGTTTGAGAAAGGCGAGTTGCTGCCGAATTCGCCGCTGACCGGCAGGTTCGTTTTCGACGACAGCAACGCCGATGTGGACGCCGTGATGGCGTCCATCGAGGAGGCGCGCAAGGAGGCGCTGATCCGGCAACAAGGGCGCGTGGAAGCAGCGCTGCGGGATTGAGTCAAGAAACTAACTGATCCCGCGGCCTGGCGCGCCCGTCCTGCTCACTTCGCGTGATGATCAGGAGCGGATGTACCGTCCGACCACTTGCGCACCGGAACGAGAAACACGGTGACCGGGTCGACATCGCTGCCTTCGAACGCAATGATCGGTGAACCGGGCAGATTGGCGCCCCAGGACGAAGCCGCAACGCGCGGCAGGAAAAACATCAAATGCGGCATCCAGTGGCTGTCCTTGTCGGAAAGATAGGCGTGCGGCGACTGCATGTAGCACATCGAGCCCGGATCGGGAGCGACGAAGGATTTGTTCGCGTACGCGGCTTTGCTGCGCTCGATCATTTCCTGCCTGGAGACGCCGGCCAGTGCCCACTCAGTACGCTTGAGAAATGGGGGCACGACGGAATGCGCGGCGGCCGCGTTGAAACAAATCGGCGAGCGCAGTTTGGGATTCCAAAACTCCGCATCGTCGAAACCCGCGCCCCAGGAGCGTTCCACGATGCAGACAAAGCCGTTCTTGCCCTCGACCGCGGTTTCGAAGCCGCGGCTGCCGAGAACGAGCACCTCGGCGTCGGCCGAAATCGACGGCGGAGCAGCGCTGCGCGCGAGCGCGATTTCGTCGTCGCGGTTGGCGATGCGGTATTGCTCGATCGGCGCCATCGTAGGGTAGGGCGCGGATTTACTGTCCTGTGCGTGGACGGAGCCGGCGCTGGCCAGCAAGAGGGCGACGAGGAACAATTTTGTCATGAGGTTCTCCGGTGGTTTTGAAGGGCTACGGTTTGCTCCTCGATGACGTTTGCAGGTAGGCGGAATCGACAAATTCGCAAAAAAGAAAATCTGCTGTGCGCCTTGGGAAACGCGGATTTCCTTAAGTTTCTTTCACGTTCACTCAAAGTGTGCTGCGATGCAGCATAATGCGGCCATGGAAACGATTTCGGCTCTCGAAACCACGGTACCGGCGGCGACCGTAGCGCCGCGCCACCGCGCGCTGATCCTTACCGCATTGACCCTCGG
>Ga0207706_10002668_pt1 | contig 17378 bp, 13 predicted proteins | sample KBSC53metaG_FD_184318 | JGI IMG/M metagenome (GOLD analysis project Ga0207706, IMG submission 184318) | Corn rhizosphere microbial communities from Kellogg Biological Station, Michigan, USA - KBS C5-3 metaG (SPAdes) (version 2) | ecosystem: Host-associated > Plants > Roots > Rhizosphere > Soil ... | reverse complement strand
CCGGCTCCAACCTGCTCGGTCTGCTGGAGTCGCGGCTCGACAACGTCTGCTATCGGATGGGCTTCGGCTCGACCCGCGCCGAGGCGCGCCAGCTCGTTTCGCACCGCGCGATCACGGTCAACGGCGAGGTCGTCAACATCGCGTCGTACTCCGTCAAGCCCGGCGACACCGTCGCCGTCAGCGAAAAGGCGAAGAAGCAGCTGCGCGTCACCGACGCGATGAAGCTCGCCGAAGGCCAGGGCCTGGCGAACTGGGTCCAGGTCGACAGCGCCAAGCTCGAGGGCGTCTTCAAGAAGGCGCCCGACCGCGACGAGTTCGGCGCCGACATCAAGGAAGCGCTCATCGTCGAGCTGTATTCGCGATAAGTACAGCCGAGAAGGGTGGCGGCGTCGCCGGCACCCCGCTGTATTTCTTTCTTGCTTCGTTTGCCGGCAGCGGAGCAGTGTTCATCAAGCCCGGTGGTCCATCAGCCTTATCGGTGTAACGAGCCGAGGGTATTGAGAGGAACAGGATTTCCATGCAAACCAGTCTGCTGAAACCCAAGGCCATCAACGTCGAACCGCTTGGCGGCAACCGCGCCAAGGTGACGCTCGAGCCGTTCGAGCGCGGCTACGGCCACACGCTCGGCAACGCGCTTCGCCGCGTGCTGCTGTCGTCGATGGTCGGCTACGCGCCGACCGAAGTGACGATCGCCGGCGTGCTCCACGAGTACTCGGCGATCGACGGCGTCCAGGAAGACGTCGTCCACATCATGCTGAACCTCAAGGGCGTCGTGTTTCGCCTCCACAACCGCGACGAGGTGACGATCGTCCTGAGGAAGGAAGGCGAGGGCCCGGTCCGCGCCGGCGACATCCAGACGCCGCACGACGTCGAGATCATCAACCCCGACCACGTCATCGCCAACCTGGCGGCGGGCGGCAAGCTCGACATGCAGATCAAGGTCGAGAAGGGCCGCAGCTACGTCCCGGGGACGCTGCGACGCTACGGCGACGAGCCGACCAAGTCGATCGGCCGCATCGTTCTCGACGCGTCGTTCTCGCCGGTCTCGCGCGTCAGCTACACGGTCGAGAGCGCCCGCGTCGAGCAGCGTACCGACCTCGACAAGCTGGTGATGGAGATCGCCACCAACGGGGCGATCACGCCCGAAGAGGCGATCCGCTCGTCGGCGAAGATCCTGGTCGAGCAGTTGGCGGTGTTCGCCCAGCTCGAGGGCCAGATCGGCGACATGTTCGAGCCGATGCCCAAGACGACGACGCAGTTCGATCCGATCCTGCTGCGTCCGGTCGACGAGCTCGAGCTCACGGTCCGCTCGGCGAACTGCCTGAAGGCCGAGAACATCTACTACATCGGCGACCTCATCCAGCGCACCGAGACCGAGCTGCTGAAGACGCCGAACCTCGGCCGCAAGTCGCTCAACGAGATCAAGGAAGTGCTGGCCTCGCGCGGGCTCACGCTCGGTGCGCGGCTCGAGAACTGGCCGCCGCAAGGATTGGATAAACGCTAACGCGAACAGGAAAACGGCCTGAAGGCCGTTCAAGGTGATCGGCCCTGACGGGCCGGTCGGTGCACCGGGCCGTACCTGACACGGCGGCTCGTTTCGATAACAGGAAGGAAAGCACCATGCGTCACGGACACGGGCTTCGCAAGCTCAACCGCACCAGCGAGCACCGCCTCGCGATGCTGCGCAACATGTGCGTCTCGCTGCTCCAGCACGAGGCGATCAAGACGACGCTGCCCAAGGCGAAGGAGCTGCGCCGCGTCGTCGAGCCGCTGATCACGCTCGCCAAGGAGCCGACGGTGGCGAACCGCCGCCTCGCGTTCGACCGCCTGCGCGACCGTGCGATCGTCACCAAGCTCTTCGCCGAGCTGGGGCCGCGCTACCAGGCGCGCCCGGGCGGCTACACGCGGATCCTGAAGATGGGATTTCGCGTCGGCGACAACGCGCCGATGGCGTTCGTCGAGCTCGTCGACCGCCCCGAGCCGGTCGCCGCCGAGCCCGCCGCCGAAGCGTCCTGATCGCGGCCGGCGGGAGCGCACGGTGCCCGAGCCGCTCCTGCGCGTCTCGCACCTCACGAAGAAATACGGCGACGCGGTCGTCGTCGACGATCTCTCGTTCGCGATCGCGCCGGGCGAGTGTCTCGGCGTGATCGGCCCGAACGGCGCCGGCAAGACGACGACGATCCGCATCTGCCTCGGCCTCACCGGCGCCGACGGCGGCACGGTCGAGGCGTTCGGCATGGCGATGCCCGAGCACGTCCGCGAGGCGAAGAAGCGGATCGGCGTCGTCACCCAGTTCGACAGCCTCGACCCCGACTTCAGCTGCGTCGAGAACCTGCGCGTCTACGGCAGCTATTTCGGGCTGCCGCGCGCGACGATCGCCGAGCGCGTGCCGCGGCTGCTCGACTTCGCCGCCCTGCAGTCGAAGGCGTCGGCGCGCCCGGGCGAGCTCTCGGGCGGGATGAAGCGGCGGCTCTCGCTCGGTCGCGCGCTCATCAACGATCCCGATCTGCTGCTGCTCGACGAGCCGACGACCGGGCTCGACCCGCAGGCGCGCCATCTGATGTGGGAACGCCTGCAGAACCTGCTCCAGCAAGGCAAGGCGATCCTGCTGACAACGCACTTCATGGATGAAGCCGAGCGCCTCTGCGACCGCCTGCTCGTCCTCGATCACGGCAAGAAGATCGCCGAGGGCGGGCCGCGCGAGCTGATCGCCGAGCATCTCGAGAGCGACGTCGTCGAGGTCTACGGCGACGGCGCCGCGGCGGCGGGCAATCACCACGGCGCGCTCGCCGAGCGCGTCGAGACGAGCGGCGAGACCGTCTTCTTCTACCTGCGCGAGCCCAAGCGCCTGCTCGACGCGCTCGCGTCCGACCACTCCATCCGCTATCTCCACCGCCCCGCGAATCTCGAGGATCTCTTCCTCAAGCTCACCGGTCGGCAGATCCGCGACGATTCCTGACGCCATGCTCGTCAAGCCTTACGCCGCTCCGCACCTCACGTCGCGCTTCTGGCCGGTGGTGATGCGCAACCTCCTGGTGTGGAAAAAGCTCGCCGGCCCGAGCGTGCTCGGCAACATCGCCGAGCCGCTGATCACGCTCGTCGCGTTCGGCTACGGCGTCGGCTCGCTGATCGGCACCGTCGCCGACATGCCGTACGTGCAGTACCTCGCCTCGGGCAGCGTCGCCGCGAGTTGCGCGCTGGCGGCGACGTTCGAGGGCCTCTATTCGGCGTATTCGCGGATGGCGGTGCAAAAGACGTGGGACTCGATCCTCAACGCGCCGGTCGCGCTCGACGACATCGTCTTCGCGGAGATGTTGTGGGCCGCGATCAAGGCGCTCTTTTCGTGCACCGCGATCCTGATCGTCATCTTCGTGCTCGGCATCAGCCGCGCGCCGAGCATGCTGCTCGCGCTGCCGGTGCTCGGCCTGGCCGGCGTCACGTTCGCGTCGCTCGCGCTCGTCTTCAATGCGCTGGCCAAGGGTTACGACTTTTTCACCTACTACTTCACCCTCGTCATCACGCCGATGACGTTCCTCTCCGGCGTCTATTTCCCGATCGCGCAGATGCCCGACTGGCTGCAGCTCGTCGCCCAGGTGCTGCCGCTCAAGGCCGCCGTCGACCTCATCCGGCCGCTCGTCCTGGGCAGGATTCCCGCCGATCCCCTGTTGCCGCTCGCGATCCTGACGGCGTACGCCTGCACGGGCTACTATCTGGCGCTGGTGCTCACCCGGCGCCGGTTCTTCGGCTAGCGGCCCGATTTTGTCAGCCGCTCGCGCCGCCGCCGACCCACGCTCATGCAAGCATCCTTCCTCCCCGCCACGCCGTTCGTGCGCTTCGCCTTTGCGCGCGCCGCGGCGTGCTTCGCCGCATTCGTGCTTCTCCTGCTGGCCGTCGTCCAGCCGGCCCACGCCGAGGACGACTTCCTGCCGCCCGAGCAGGCGTTTCGCTTCGCCGCGCGGCCGCACGATGCCAAGTCGGTCGAGGTGACGTTCGCGATCGCTCCAGGCTACTACCTCTACCGCGAGCAGTTCAAGTTCGCTGCGACCGGCGCAACGCTCGGCACGCCGGCGATTCCGCCCGGCAAGGTCAAGTTCGACGAGACGTTCAACAAGAACGTCGAGACCTACCGCAACGCGATCTCGATCGTCGTTCCGGTCGAGCAGGCAGGCGGCGAGTTCCGCCTCGTCGTCACGAGCCAGGGCTGCGCCGACGCGGGCCTGTGCTACCCGCCGATGCAAAGCGCAGCGGTGGTCGGGTTGACCGGCTTCGGCGGCGCCGGCAATGCGCGCGTCGATGCGTCCGGCGGCGACACCGCACTTCCGTCACCACCGGCAAGCGTTGCCCAGCCTGCGGCACCGTCGGCGACGGAGTCGTCGGGCATCGAGGCCGTGCTTCGCGGCGGCGCGTTCTGGTCGATCGTCGGCGCGTTCTTCGTCGCCGGCGTGCTGCTGTCGTTGACGCCGTGCGTGCTGCCGATGCTGCCGATCGTCTCGTCGATCATCGTCGGCCAGGCCGGCACCCCGGCGCTCGCCGGCGCCGGCAGCGTCACGCCGAGCGGCGGCGTTTCGCGCGGCCGCGGCTTCGCGCTCGCGGCGTCCTACTCGCTCGGCATGGCGGTCGTCTACACCGCGTTCGGCGTCTTCGCCGGCCTCGCCGGCGAAGGCCTCGCGGCGGCGCTGCAGAACGGGTGGGTGCTCGGCGCGTTCGCGATCGGTCTTGTCGCGCTGTCGCTGTCGATGTTCGGCGTCTACGAGCTGCAGCTGCCTTCGGCGCTGACGTCGCGCTTCGCTGCGGCCGCGGACAAGCTTCCCGCCGGCCGCGTCGCCGGCGTCTGCGCGATGGGAGGCGTCTCGGCGCTGATCGTGAGCCCGTGCGTCGCCGCGCCGCTCGCCGGCGCGCTGCTCTACCTCAGCCAGACGCGCGACGTCTGGCTCGGCGGCACCGCGCTCTTCTCGCTCGCTGCCGGCATGAGCGTTCCGCTGTTGCTCGTCGGTGCGTCGGCGGGTGCGCTGCTGCCGCGCGCCGGCGCCTGGATGGTCGAGGTCAAGGCGGCGTTCGGCGTGCTCCTGCTCGGCGTCGCGATCTGGACCGTGCAGCCTGTTCTTCCCGGTCCGCTCGCGCTTGCGCTCTGGGGACTGCTGGCGCTGTTCGCAGCGGCGCTTCTCGTCCACCGTGCGCGCGCGCTGAAGGCGACCGAGCCTGCTGCAATCAAGTCGACGTCGCCGGGCCTCGGCTGGCGGCAGGCGATCGCGGCGCTGCTCGGCCTCGTCGGCGTCCTGCAGGTCGTCGGCGCAGCGTCGGGTGCGACCGATCCGCTGCAGCCGCTCGCGCGCTTCACGGAACAACGGGGCGTCGAGCCTGCGCCCGGGATGCCACGCTTCCAGACCGTGAAGAGCGTCGCCGAGCTCGACGCGATCCTGAAGAGCACGACGAAGCCCGTGATGCTCGACTTCTATGCCGACTGGTGCGTGTCGTGCAAGGAGATGGAGCGCTTCACCTTCAGCGACCCCGGCGTGCAGAAAAAGCTCGCCGGCGCGATGCTGCTGAAGGCCGACGTCACCGCCAACGACGCGCAGGACCGCGAGCTTCTCAAGCGCTTCCGCCTGTTCGGACCGCCCGGAACGATCTTCTTCGATGCGTCCGGCAACGAGGTCCGCTCGGCCCGCCTCATCGGCTACCAGAACAGCAGCCGCTTCCTCGAGACCCTGAAGACCGCAGGGCTCTGAGCCGGCGTCGCACCGCGGGCGTGTTAAACTCCGCCTTCCAGTCGCGAGGTGGAGCAGTCTGGTAGCTCGTTGGGCTCATAACCCAAAGGTCGCAGGTTCAAATCCTGCCCTCGCAACCACCGAATTCCGGTCGAAGCCCTCCTTGCGAGGGCTTCGTCGCATCTGGTGGTCGGATCGGAAGCGCGCGACGGCCCTTTCAGCGGACGACGTCGTCGTCGAGCGGCCGCGCGAAGCGGCGGCCGACGAGTTGCGCGATGGCGATCGTCGCGCACATCGTCGCGATCGCAAGCCAGGCATATGGCCAACCGAGCGGCATGCCGACCAGGATCAGGCCGTCGTTGCCACCGGGCAGAAGCAGGCTGCCCCAACCCATCAGCACGCCTCCGACGAGGCAGCGCGCGAGTTGCGGCGCCGCGATCCGCCGGTTGCGGAAGCGCCCCGCGGTCCAGCCACCGAGCGCGGCACCGGCGAGGAGCACGAGTGCGAGGACGCCGCGGGCGCCGACGCTCGCCGCCATGCCGCGCGCGAGCTCGGCGAGAACGTCGGTGTACGCCCAGCCGCCAACGAGGAGCAGCAGCACGACGAAGTTGACGCCGATCACCGTCGTCGCGGCGTGCGGCGACCAGACGTGCATGGCGACGCGTTCGTGCCAGTGCGCTTCGCCGCTGCCGAGCGCCGCGCGAACGGCGCGCGCGATCCGCCAGAGCGCGAACGCGAGGAAGGGCACGACGAGCCACGTCGACGCAGCGAGCACCGGCGACGCCTGCACGAGCCGCACCGGCGCCACCCCGGCGAACAGCGGGACGACGCTGAGGCAGCCGAGATAGAAGCCGAGCGGCGTCAGCAGATACGCCCATTCGCCCGCGCCGAAACGTGCGATGGCGCCGAACACGCACGCGCCGTTGACGAAGCCGCCGAGGCCGAGCAGCGCGCCGCCGATCACCGTCCAGCCGCTGGCGGCGTAGCCGACCGGCATCTGCGGCAGCACGTGCAACGTTTCGGCGATGACGAGCCCTCCCGCGACCCAGATCGCCGCCTCGACGAGACCGAGCAGGCGTCGCGAAGTCCCCTGCGTGACGAGCTCATCGACGGCGGCGACGGTGCATGTCGCGCCGCGCTGGATCGCGTAGCCCATGACGCCCGCGCAAAGCACGGCGACGACGAAGGCCAGGCTAGCGACGACGATCGGCATGGCGTCTCAACGGTGCTCGATCACGCCTTCGATCACGTCGACCGGCGCGGTCCAGGGCGCGCGCTCGATCATGCGCATCGTGTCGGCGTAGCCGGCGTCGCGGCGGACGCGGATGCCGCTCGGCGTGAAGTCGATGTCCTTGGAATGGTCCTCGCTGTCGACGCGCGGCGCGAGCAGGTGAGCGACATGCATCTGCGTGCCGCAGCCCCACTCAGCGAGCTCCTTCACCCTCTCATCGGCCCGTCTCGCTGCGGGCAGCTCCTTGGTCAGCTCGCGGATGAAGTGACGCAGACGATGGATCTGCTTCTGGCGGGCGATGTGGCTGTCGGCCCGGCTCGCGAACTGGATGTCCTTCTGGCGCGCCATCACCTCCCAGATCGAGCCCGGCTCGCGCGCGGTCTGGTGCCAGACGTTGACGGCGAAGATCAGCGAGGCGCGGCGCGGCTTGTCGTCCAGCACTGCCTCGATCGGCGTGTTCGAGTAGATGCCGCCGTCCCAGTACGGCTCGCCATCGATGCGTACCGCGCCGAACGCCGGCGGCAGCGCGCCCGACGCCATGACGTGCTCGACGCCGAGCGCTTCCTGGCGCGTGTCGAAGTAGCGCATCTGGCCGCTGCAGACGTTGACGGCGCCGACGGTGAGCCGCGTGCGGCAGTCGCACAGGTATTGCCAATCGATCAGCTCGGTGAGCGTCGCGCGCAGCGGCGCGGTGGTGTAGTACGACGCCTGTTCGACGCTGGCGGCAGCGCGCGCGCCGCGCCAGGCGGCTGGGTTGGGCGTGAAGAACGACGGGATGCCGCGCAGCACGGTCGTCATGGTGCCGACCGTCGCGCCGAAGCCGAACGGATCGAAGATGCTCGCGATCGCGCCCTGCTGCTCGAGCTGGCGCCAGAACGCGTTCACGCGGTCGAGCCGATGCTCGGGCCGATTGCCGCAGATGAGCGCCGCGTTGATCGCGCCGATCGAAGTTCCGATCACCCAGTCGGGCTCGATGCCTGCCTCGTGCAGTGCCTGGTAGACGCCGACCTGGTACGCACCGAGCGCGCCACCGCCTTGCAGAACGAGCACGACCTGCTCCGGCGACGAGGACTTCGCGACCCGCGAGCGCGACCGTTGACCCGCGGCGCCCGTCTTGCCGGGTGCTCCACGCGCCGCGTGGGCCGCTTTGCGGGGGAGTGCCGCCTGAGGCGATCGGCTGGACGTCGTGCTGTGGGTCGTCGACATGGCATGGCCTCCTGCGCCTTGGTCTCTCTCCCGAGGCCGATTCTTTCTCGGCCTCGGTCTGCGAGGAGGAGCGCGCGTCACCCGGCGTTGCCGTGCTCACCGATCGTCACCTGCCCCCACGTGCGGCGCGGCCTTGCCCGCGCGCGAGAATCCCGCGCCTACGAAGCAACCGGACGAGGCAAGCACCATGAGTCGTCTTCATTCGTTGACCACTGTGGCGACGGTTCTCGCTGCCTTCGCCGTCGTCAGCGGCTGTGGTGGCGGCGGCGGTTCCGACTCGATGCCGATCGGCGGGCATGCCCCGGACATCGACGCGCCGACCATCACGCTCACCGCTCCGGCAGCGCTCGCGAGTGGCCTCACCGGAACGATCGCGATCAGCGCCAACGCGAGCGACAACGTCGGCGTCACATCGGTCGAGTTCCAGATCGACGGCGTCGCGATCGGTGCGGCCGACACCAGCGCGCCGTACGCGACGTCGCTCGATACGAGCGCGTATCCGTCGGGCCAGCACGTCGTGCGCGCACGCGCGAGCGATGCCGCCGGCAATGTCTCGCCGTGGTCGAGCGCGACCGTGAGCTTCGGCGGCGCGGTGACGCAGCCGGCGGGGTTCACCCGCAACGAAAGCTGGGTCACCGGCCTGACGAATGCGACCGCGTTCGCGCAGGCGCCCGACGGCAGGCTCTTCGTCGCCGAGCAGGGCGGAACGCTGCGCGTCGTCAAGAACGGCGCGCTGCTGGCGACGCCGTTCGTCTCGATCGCGGTCGATTCGAACGGCGAGCGCGGATTGATCGGCGTCACCCTGTCGCCGACCTTCGCGAACGACGGCTTCGTCTACGTCTATTCGACGCGCACCACCGGCGGCGCGCACAACCGGATCAGCCGCTTCACGGCTGCGGGCGACGTCGCCGCAGGCGGCAGCGAGACGACGCTCGTCGACCTGCCGCTGCTCTCGGGCGCGACCAACCACAACGGCGGCGGAATGCACTTCGGCGCCGACGGCAAGCTCTACGTCGGCGTCGGCGAGAACGCCAACCCGCCGCTCGCGCAGGATCTGAGCTCGCCGTTCGGCAAGCTCTTGCGCTTCAACGCCGACGGCACGATCCCGAACGACAACCCGTTCTTCGCGACGCAGGCGGGGATCGCGCGCGCGGTCTGGGCGTACGGCCTGCGCAACCCGTTCACGTTCGCGTTCCAGCCGGGCACGGGCAAGCTCCACATCAACGATGTCGGCCAGAACACATGGGAAGAGATCGACGTCGGCGCCGCGGGCGCGAACTACGGCTGGCCGAATTCGGAAGGGCCCGACAACGTCGGCGCCGGAATCACCGGGCCGCTCTTCACCTACAAGCACAGCGCCGCGAACCCGCCCGGGTCGGGCCCGGGCGGGTTCTTCACCGGCTTCGCGATCGCGGGCGGCGCGTTCTATCCAGCCGCAGGCGCGTTCCCGGCCGGCTACCGGGACCAGTACTACTTCGCCGACTTCGTCAGCCAATTCGTCGGCCGCTACGACCTCGCCAACGACGCGGCCTATGCGTTCGCAAGCCTCTCGGGCGCGCCCGTCGACATGCTCGTCGGCCTCGACGGCGCGCTCTACGTCCTGACGCGCGGCAGCGTGACGAGGATCAGCTCGCCCTGAGATTGAAGGCGGCCTTCACGGCGGGCACAGGCGCTTGCTCGGATCGCACTCGGTGCCGAGCGGGACCAGCGTGCCGAGCAAGGTCGGGATCAGCTCGCTCACGGTCGGATGGATGTGGACGGCGTGCTCGATCACCTTGTACGACGCATCCGCGGCCATGACGTCGAGCAGCGAGTGGACGACTTCGTCGGCCTCGATGCCGAGCAGTGAAGCGCCGAGGATGCGCTCGCTCTCGGCGTCGACGAGCACCTTCATGAAGCCCTGCGTTTCGTCGCGCTCCTTGGCGCGGCCGACGCGCGCCATCGGCATCACGCCGACCAGCGCCGGCTTGCCGCGCGCGCGCACCTCGGCTTCGCTCATGCCGACCCGGCCGAGCGGCGGATCGATGAAGAGCGCGTACGTCGTCAGGCGGTCGCTGACGCGCCGGTGCTTGCCGTGCAGCAGGTTGGCGGCGACGATCTCGTGGTCGTTGAACGACGTGTGGGTGAAGGCGCCGCGACCGTTCGCGTCGCCGAGCGCCCAGACGCCGGCGACGCTGGTGCGCAGTTCGTCGTCGACGGTGATGTAGCCGCGCTGGTCGGTCGCGATCCCGGCCTTGTCGAGGCCGAGGTCGTCGGTGTTGGGCTTCCTGCCGACGGCAGCGAGGAGGTGGCTGCCGCGCAGCTCGTGCGCCGTGCCGTCGGCGTCGATCGCGATGCGAACGCCACGGCCGGCGTCACCGGGCGTCACCTCGGCGCTGCGGACCGAGAAGTGGAAAGCGACGCCTTCGCGCTCGAGGATCGCCTGCACCTCGCGCGAGACGTCGGGGTCCTCGCGGGCGATCAGCCGGTCGCCGTATTCGACGACGGTCACGCGCGAGCCGAAGCGGCGATACATCTGCGCGAACTCGAGCCCGATGTAGCTGCCGCCGGCGACGACCAGGTGGTCGGGCAGCGTGTCGAGCGCCATCATCGACGTGTTGGTGAGGACCGGGACGTCGGCGATGCCGGGCCAGGGCGGCAGCGCTGCCCGGCCGCCGACATTGATGAAGATCTGCGGCGCCTCGAGGATTTCGTCGTCGACCTCGACCGCGTGCGGTCCGCTGAAGCGCGCGTGGCCCCAGACCAGCGTCAGCTTGTCGGTGCCGGCAATCCACTTCGACAGGTTTTCGATCGATTGCGCGACGACGCGGTCCTTGCGCGCCTTCACTGCCTTCATGTCGACCGTCACCGTGCCGCCGATTTGCACCCCGTAGTCGGCGGCGCGCCGCGCGACGTGCGCCGTGCGCGCGCTCGCGACCAGCGTCTTGGTCGGGATGCAACCGTCGTTGACGCAAGTGCCACCGAGGTGCTCGCGCTCGATCAGCGCCGTCCGCTTGCCCGCCTTCGCGAGTCTCACCGCGAGGAAGGGCCCGGCCTGGCCGGCGCCGATCACGATCGCGTCGTACGAAGTCGTCTTCATAGGGAACTCCTGCAGGCGCGCTAGCCGTCGCGCCGCCACATCATCGCGCCACCTCGGGCGCCTTGGCCACAGGGAATCGCCGGCTGCCCTAGGTCGGCCAGAATCGCGGCCATGACGGCCGCCCATCCTTCTCCGCGCAAAGCCGCGGCCTGGATGGCCGGCTGGCTGACGGCGATGGTCGTGATGGCGGTCGCCGGCCGCGCCGCGACGAAAACGCTGCACGTCTTCCAGATCATGGAGATGCGCTCGCTGCTCGGCTTCGTGCTGCTCTGGCCGCTCATCCACGCGAGCGGCGGCGTGCGCAGGCTCGGGACGGCGCGCCTCGGCCAGCAGGTCGCGCGCAACGCGGTCCACTACGCGGCGCAGTTCGGCTGGTTCTTCGCGCTGACGCTGATCCCGATCGCGCAGGTCGTCGCGATCGAGTTCACGATGCCGATCTGGACGGCGCTGCTCGCGGTCTCGTTCCTCGGCGAGCGGCTCAACGCGGCGCGCGTCGTCGCGGTCGTGCTCGGCGTCGTCGGTGTCGCCGTCATCGTTCGCCCCGGCGTCGACCACGTCGACCCCGGCCAGCTGATCGCGCTCGCGGCGGCAGTCGGTTTCGCGATCTCGGTGATCCTCGTCAAGTCGCTGACGCGCACCGACAGCGCGGTCACGATCGTCTTCTGGATGCTCGTCGTGCAGTCGGCGATCGGCGCCATTCCGGCGCTGCTCGTCTGGCGCACACCGACGGCGGCGGTCTGGCCGTGGGTCCTCGTCATCGCGATCTGCGGCACGTACTCGCACTTTTGCATGACGCAGGCGCTCCGTCATGCGGAGGCGACGATGATCGTGCCGATGGACTTCCTGCGCGTGCCGCTCAGCGCTGCCGCCGCCTGGCTCGTCTACGGCGAGCGCATCGACGCGTTCACGATCGGCGGTGCGGCGATGATCCTGTTCGCGAACCTCCTCAACCTGCGCCGGCCCGTGCCGGTGCCGAAAGGCCAGCAGATGGCAACGCATCCATGAGCGCGATCCCGATGCCGGTTGAAGGGCAACCCCATGCTGCCGCGACGCCGCGCTGGCGCTGGCTGCCCGCGCCGAACACGTGGAAGTACCACGCCTTGCTGCTCGCGCTCGGCATCCTCGTCCTCGGCCCGCTCGGCGGGCTGACGGCGTCGTACATGAATTTCTCGATCGGCTTCTTCGTCGGCGGCCAGGTCCTCGCCGGCCTGCTCGGCTCGACGGTGACGTTCGGCTACGGCGCCGACGGCAAGCACGGCGCCAACTTCATCCAGACCGCGGCGGCGTCGGTCGCCGGGATGAGCGCGATGGGCGTGCTGATCCAGGCGATGGTCTGGCTCGGCCTGCCGCAGCCGCCGATGTGGCAGCTCGTGCTCTACATGCTCGCGATCGGCATGTTCGGCGCCGGCATCGGCATGCTCTACACGCCGGTCCTCGTCGACCGCATGAAGCTGACGTTCCCGTCCGGACTCGCGGTCGCCAACATCCTGCGCGCGCTCACCGACCCGGTGCTGCTGCGCCGCTCGGTCGCGCTGCTCGGCTCGGGCGTCGCGAGCGGGCTCGTCGGCGGCATCGCGGCGGCGAAGATCGCCGTCCTCGGCGCGATCGAGCTGTCGACGTCGACGTTCGGCGCCGGCATGGTCGTCGGCGCGCGCATCGGTCTCGCCGCAGTGACCGGAGGCGTCGTCGGCATCCTGCTCAAGCCCTACTTCATCGCGATCGGCTGGCTCGGCGCCGGCGATCCGCCGCGCAAGATCATGTTTCTGATCGCGCTCGGGACGATCATGGGCGCAGCGATCGTCGACATGACGCAGATCGCGGTGCGCGCGATCCGTCGCTGGCGCGAAGCGGCGGCCGAAGGCCATGCACCGCCCGACGTCGAGGTGCATGGCTGGCGCCGCGTCCACACGACGCGGCTCGTCGTCTGGGCGATCTGCTGGGGCGCCGCGGTCGTCGCGATCGGCCATCTCGTGCTCGGGCAACCGGTGATGTATTTGTGCATCGCGCTCGTGCTGGTCTGCATCTTCGCGCTCGTCAATGGCATCTCGCTCGGCATCAGCGACTCGAATCCGATCTCGTCGGCGTTCGTCGTCTCGATCGTCATCATGGCCGCGATCGGCCTGCGCGATCCCGTGGTCGGGCTGATGGCAGGCACCGTGCTGCTCGTCTCGACGAGCGTTGCCTGCGACATGCAGCAGGACCGCTCGACCGGGGCGCGCCTCGGCACCAACCGCGTCCTGCAGTTCCGCTACCAGGCGGCGGGGATCCTCGTCGGTGCGCTGCTCGCGGTCGGGTTCGCACGCCTCTTCATGGCCGCGTATCCGGTGCTGCTGCAAGACCAGACGGCGATGAGCGAAGGCCAGCAGCCGGCGCAGTGGAACGCGGCGATGACGTACAAGTTCGTCGGCATCCTGAAGAGCCTCACCGACGACAAGCCCTACCAGCGCACCGCGATCTGGCTCGGCGTCGCCGCCGGCTTCGCGATCGAGCTCGTCCGCAAGCTCGTCTTCGCGAGCGAGCGCTGGCGCCGCTACAAGGAGACGCGGAGCGGCAGCGCGGTCGACTTCGTCCTCGACTCGACGGTGCTGTCGTCGCCGTACGCGCTCTCGTTCGGCGGCTTCGTCAACTTCGCGACGTCGCTCTGGCTCGGTGCCGGCGGCGTCGTCGCGAGCCTGATCGACGCGCGCGCGGCGCGGCGCAAGCGTCGCGACGCGCCCGGCGATGCCGGCGCGCTGCCGTCCGACATGACGGCGACGTCGCTCTTCGGCGGCGGCCTGATCGCCGGCGACGCGCTCGCCGCGCTCGGGCTCGGCCTCGTTGCGCTCGGATCGCTCGTCGTCGGCTGAAGCGCGCCGCGTCGCCGGCGCGTCAGGGGCGAGCCTTTTCGACGAGCGGCGCCGCTCGGGCGCGCCGTTTGCCTCTTCTGGGCGGGTCCTGCGGCGGGGTCGTCGCGTGCACCTGCGCCGATCGTCGCATCGGCGGAGAATCGGCCCCGTTCGGCGCTGGCAGCGGTCGCGCTGCAGCGCTCCGGATTGAAGGCCAATGTCCGACAGCTCCTGGCCCACGACGGTCCCCGAGCCCCGCCACACGCCGGGGCCGAGGCGGGCCGCGCTCCACGACACGCTCGCGCCGGGAACGCGGCTCGACGAGTTCGAGGTGGTGAGCGTGCTCGGCATCGGCGCGTTTGGCATCGTGTACCTCGCGTACGACCACGTCCTCGTCCGTCGCGTCGCGATCAAGGAGTACATGCCTGCGGCGCTCGCCGGCCGCCGCGAAGGTCTGCCCGTCGAGCTGCGCTCGCCCGAGTTCGCGGCGACGTTCGAGCGCGGCCTCGACTCGTTCCTCAGCGAGGCCAGGCTGCTCGCCAGCTTCGACCATCCGTCGCTGGTCAAGGTGCACCGCTTCTGGCGCGCCAACGACACCGCGTACATGGCGATGCAGCACTACCCGGGCGCGACGCTCAAGGACGTCCGCATGCGCATGGCCGCGCCGCCGGACGAGGCCTGGCTCGTCGCCCTCACCGAGCCGCTGCTCGACGCGCTCGAGGTGCTGCATCGCCAGGGCGTCTTCCATCGCGACGTCTCGCCGGACAACATCCTGATCCTGCCGAACGGGCGGCCGGTGCTGCTCGACTTCGGCGCGGCGCGGCGCGTGATCGGCAACGGCTCGCAGTTCCTGAGCGCCGTGCTGAAGCCGCCGTTCGCGCCGGTCGAGCAGTACGCGAACGACTCCGAGCTCCAAGGGCCTTGGACCGACCTCTACGCGCTCGGCGCGACGCTCTTCTTCGCATTGCTCGGCCACGCGCCGACGCCTTCGGTCGTGCGCGCGATCGACGATGCGTTGCCCCTCCTCGCGACCGACGACGACGAGCGCACCGAAGCGCCCCATGGGCCGCTCCTGCCGACGATCGACTGGATGCTCGCGATGGCACCCGACGAGCGGCCGCGCGACGTCGAATCGGTGCGCCGGGTGCTGCGCGGCGAAGCCCCGCCACCGTCGCAGCGCGTCGCGCCGCATCGTGACCGCGGCAGCGACGATCACGATCGCGATCAAGCGGACGCCGAGTGCGACGACGACGTCGATGCGGTCGCGGCGTCGTCGCCGCCGGCGGCGTCCGTTGCGCCCAGCGAGCGCGAGCCGGCGACCGCGGCGACTGCGGCGGACGGTCCCGAACGCAAACCTCTGATCGCGCTGTACGCAAACGCGCGCAATTCACGCCTGGTCGTCGTCGCGTTCGGGGTGCTCGGTGCCCTGGTGCTCGCGACCGGCGCGTGGACGCTCAACCGGACCGGCCCGGCGTCGCCCGCGCTCGCATCGCTCGCCGCCGCGTTGCACAGCGCGGACAAGCCCTCGCCGGTGCCGCACACCGCGCGCGCGACGCCCGCGGTCGATGCGGCACGCGTTGCTGCCACGGTCGTGTCGGCCTCGCAGCCGATCGCCATCGCGTCCGAGAACGTCGACGCCAGTCCGACCGGGACGGCGCTGGGCGCGCCGGTCGTCACGATGCCGCATGTCGTCGCTGCCGACGCCTCGGTGGCGCCAGTCGTTGCGGCCGATGCGTCGTTCGCGCCCGTCGACGAAGAGGCTGCGGCGCCGCGGCCGGCGCGCCGCGGGCGCGCGGTCGATCGCCATCTCGTCGCCGCGCGTACGGTGGACGCGGCACCGCGCCCGCCGCTGACCGAGGCCGGAACGCGAACGAAGACGGCCGGGGCGCATCCACCCAGCGCGTGCAGCGGCCTGTCGACGTTTTCGCACATGCTCTGCGCATTGCGCGAGTGCAAGTCGCCGTCGATGAGCGCGTCACCGAAGTGCGTCCGCGGTCGCCAGATCGAGCAGGCGCGGCTCGCGCGGATGGAACGCGAGTGAGCATCGCGCGGATGCCGCGCGCGCGACGTCGCAGGTTCTTGTCTCGTTCTGTGTTTTAGGCGCACGCGGCATTGGGCCGGGGGCGCCCTGCTCCGCACACCGCCCGCTCGCCCATGTCCGCGTGTGATCACATCGGAACACGCCGCCGGATCGGGGCGCAGCGTGTCTTCTACTTGCCCGCCGGCGGCGTGAAGCGTGCGGCGTAGTACGCGAGCGTGTCGAGGTCCTCGAGCGGGACCTGACTCACCGCTTCGGTCATCGCTTGCGTGTAGCCGGGGCGCTTGCCGGTCTTGAAGCCGCGCAGCGCGTCGCGCACGTAGTCCTCGCGCTGGCCGCCGATGCGCGGCACCTGCTGGCCGCCGGCAAGATCACTGCCGTGGCAGAAGAGGCACTTGTGTTGCTGCGCGAGCGCCTGCCCGCGCGCCATCCGCGCAGCGTCGGTCGGCGTCGGCGGCGCCGGCGGCGGCACCGGCGGCAGCGTGTCGATGAAGTCGGAAAAGCCGCGCAGGTCGTTGTCGGTGAGCGTCTTCGCGACCGCCGTCATCGCCGGGTTGTCGCGGCGCCCCTCGCGGAACAGGAACAACTGCGTGATCGCGTAGAAGCCGTGCTGGCCGGCGAGCGCCGGCGTGCCCGGCATGTCGCTGCGCCCGTTGGCGCCGTGGCACGCGGCGCACAGCGACGCGAAGCGCTGCGCGTACTCGGCCTTCGCCGCTCCGGCGGATGCCGCGCCCGCAGGCTGCGATGCTTTCGCCGCGGTCTTCGCCGCAGCCTTCGACGTGCTCCTGGCGCCCGTCGACTGTGCGTCGGCGGCGCTGCCGGTCAGCAGCAGCGCCGCCAGCGCGCCGGCCGCCGCGAGGATGCGGTGCCGGTGCGCGAACGCGTCACTTGCCGCCGTAGCTGATCCGATAGATCGCACCGGCGTGGTCGTCGCTGACGAGCAGCGATCCGTCCTTCATGACGTGGAAGTCGACCGGGCGGCCGAGATAGTTGTTGTTCTCGACGAAGCCGGTCATGAACGGCTCGACCTTGGCGCCGCCCTTGCCGTCGGGCCACGCCACGTACACGCCGTTGTACTTCTTGGTCCGGTTCCACGGCCCGTGGATCGCGATGAACATCGCGCCCTGGTACTTCGCCGGGAACATCTTGCCGGTGTAGAACTTCAAGCCGAGCGAGCCGGCGTGCGGCCCGAGCAGCGCGGCGGGCTTGACGTAGTCGTCGCACGACTTGCCCCAGCCGAATTCCGGATCGGGGATGTTGCCCTGGTGGCAGTACGGGTAGCCGAAGTGCTGGC
>Ga0207706_10002666_pt1 | contig 17381 bp, 11 predicted proteins | sample KBSC53metaG_FD_184318 | JGI IMG/M metagenome (GOLD analysis project Ga0207706, IMG submission 184318) | Corn rhizosphere microbial communities from Kellogg Biological Station, Michigan, USA - KBS C5-3 metaG (SPAdes) (version 2) | ecosystem: Host-associated > Plants > Roots > Rhizosphere > Soil ... | reverse complement strand
TGGATCGCCGTGGATTTCGCCGAGACGCGTAGGCTCGGCGGGCTCATCATCGATTGGCGCGACGGCGCACCGGCGAGCGGCTTCCGGGTGCGAGCATCGTCGCGCGGTCGGCGTTGGCGGACGCTCTACACGACGCCTCGTGCGGGCGGCGCACGCAACTACCTCTACCTCCCGAACCTGAAGACGCGTCTTCTTCGGCTGGAGCTCAACGCACCGTCAGCGGGCGCCGCCTTGCACCCCCAATCGTTCGAATTCAGCCGTTCCATCGAGGCCTTCTGGTACCACATCGCTCGCCACGAGGCGCGGGGCTGGTACCCGCGCTGGCTGCATCGCGAGCAAACCCTGTGGGCGCCGATCGGCACGGCAAACGGCACGCGCTGCGCTCTCATCAACGAGGAAGGTGCGGTAGAGACGACGCCAGGGTCCTTTTCGATCGAGCCGATGGTGGTGATCGACGGCCGTCTTTTTGCCTGGGCGGACGTCGTTCTGCGGCAGGAACTGCTCGCGGGCGTGCTCCCCGTGCCGACTGCGATCTGGGAGACCGCAGAGTGGTACCTGTACGTCCAGGGCGAGGCAACGGAGAGCGGACTTGTTCGTCTGCGCTATCGACTCGAAAACCGCTCGGACCGATCCTTGTCGACGCGCCTGCTGCTGCTCGTTCGCCCGTTTCAGGTGACCCCGCCCTGGCAGAGCATCGGCAAGATTGGCGGCGTGAGCCTCATCCACGACCTGGCTTGGGAAGGTGGTGCCTTGCGTGTGAACGAGACGGCCGCCGTCGTGCCGGCGAGCGCGCCTTCGGGTTTCGCGGCGACGAGGTTCGACGAGGGCTTCGTCGCTCTGCGTCTTGCCACAGGCGGCCGCGAGCCCACGGACACACGAGTTCACGATGCCCTCGGCCTTGCTTCTGGCGCGCTCGCCTTCGATCTGGCGCTGGAGCCTGGCGCAACGGCGGAGCGCATCGTGGAATGTCCGCCTGCGCATTCCTCGATCGCGATCGGGGAGCCGGCGTTCGATTGGGCGAAGGAGCTTCCGGCAGAACAATGGTCCGGCTCCGGGTGGGCGATGGACGCGATCCGCGCCGCACTCACGGCGACCGCGCACATACTCGTGACTCGCTCCGGCCCAGCGCTGCAACCCGGGCCTCGGCGCTACACACGCTCCTGGATTCGCGACGGCAGCATCATGAGCGCAGCGCTGTTGCGGATGTCGCGCAGAGAGGAGGTTCTGGAGTTCATCCGTTGGTATGCGCCATACCAGCGCGCGGACGGTTTTGTCCCGTGTTGCGTCGATCAAAACGGAGCCGATTGGCTGGTCGAGCACGACAGTCACGGGCAGTTGATTGCGGCCATCGCCGACTGCTACCGGTTCACGGCGGATCCTCGGTTCCTCGAGGAGTCCTGGCCCTTCGTCGTCAAAGCCGTCGCCTGCATCGAGGGACTGCTCGAGGAGGACGGGCTGTTGCCTGTGTCCGTCAGCCACGAAGGTTATCTCGCACAGCCGGTGCATTCCTATTGGGACGACTTCTGCGCGCTTCGCGGTCTGCGCGATGCGGTGGATCTTGCCCAGATGATCGAGGACCGCGATGCCGCCGCGCGCTGGGGTGGCGTGGCGGAGCGTTTCGCCTTCGCATTGTTTGGGTCGATCGAGCGGACGCGCACTGCACACAATCTCGATTTCATCCCGGGCAGCGTCGAATGGGCCGATTTCGACCCGACGGCCACAGCGAATGCGATCGCCTTTCTCGACGTTGCCGAAGGCCTCGACCGCAAGGCGGTAGAACACACCTTCGATAGATACCTTTTCGACTGGCGCCGAAAGCGCACGGGCGCCCTCGAATGGGCGAACTACTCTCCGTACGAGGTTCGCATCATCGGTGCTCTCGTGCGGCTTGGGCGGCGCGAAGCGGCGCTCGAGCTGCTGCGTTTTTTCCTGTCGGACCGGCGGCCGCCCGAGTGGAATCAGTGGCCGGAGATCGCGTGGCGGGATCGTCGAGCGCCGGCGCACGTGGGAGACCTGCCGCACACCTGGGTGGCTGCAGAGTACGTGCTCGCGGTCCGCAGCCTGTTCGCCTACGAGCGAGCGGCAGATCGAAGGCTCGTGGTAGCGGCAGGCCTCGCTCTGGAGTGGACGATCGGCCCGGGCGTTCAGGTGCAAGAGATGCCCACTCTCTACGGCGCCTTGAGCTTCTCCGCGCGCACCCTCGACGCGCATACCTTTCGATTTGACATCGGACCCGGTGTGGCGGCAGGCATCGAGCTTCGGCCGCCGCTGCGCGGGCGCCTGGTCGACGTAAGCGTCAACGGCAGCGCCCACGCGGATTTCGATGCGCAGTCCGTGGTCATCGCGAGTACGCCAGCGGAGATCGTTTGCCGCACCACCGCATCGGCCTAGAACGGCGCGACATCGACCCCGCGAACGTGGTCGAATTTGTCGACGAGGCGGCTTTCAGCGACTGGCTCTCGCGCCACCACGCCGCGGCTCGTGGAGCGAGCAGTGCAGCAGCATGTCCGGAGCAACGACTTCGTCCACGACGGCGAGATCGCAAGTCTTGCCCCAGAAGTTGGTGAACCAGCGGCCGACGATGGCCTTGTTGTCATCTTGAATTGACACGGGATGTTCCTTCCGTACTTGATTGGTGCGGTTCGCAGAGGCAGGCGATTCGCCTGTCTCTGAAGTCCAGAGGTTAGGGACGGAGCCCCTCAGCGGCGCTCCGCTTCTTGACGTCGAATGAGCGACGTCGGAGTCGAGTCAGCGTTGCTGAAGCGCCTGACGAAAGGTCAGGTTGAAGCGCGCGCTGCCGGTGAGCGCGTGATGGCCTTCGCCCACTGTGTCGATGCCGTGGAAGTTCAGCCGGGCCGGGCCGCCCCACACGACGACGTCGCCATGATCGAGACCAACCCGTCTTGGCCTGGCCGCGCGCGCCGTGCCGCCCCAGAGAAACGTCGCCGGCACCCCCAGGGAGGCCGACACGATCGGAGCGGCGAAGTCCTGTTCATCCCGGTCCTGATGGAGCGTCAGTCGTGTGCCTGGCTCGTAGCGGTTGATGAGGCACGCATCGGGCGCGAACCGCTCGAAGCCCGCCGCGCTTGCGGCGCGCCGGGCGAGATGCGCGAAAACGTCGGGCATGGCCGGCCAGGGCCGCCTCGTCTCCGGATCGATCGCGTCGTAGCGATAGCCGCTCCGGTCGCTCAGCCAGCCGGCATCGCCGCAGTTCGTCATCGCGACCGACATGCGCAGGCCGCGAGCCGCCGTCATGTGTCGAAACGGAGCCGCCCGCGCGACGACCTGGATCGCATCGAGTAGCGCAGGCGCTTCGTCCAAGGCGAAGGCCCGCAGAACGAACGCGCCGGGCTCCAGCTGCTCGCGGCCGGCGGCTCGCGATGCGCCCGATTCGAACAGCTCCTCCTGCCCTGCGCGACTAGCTCGCGTCATGAAAGATGATGCCGAGCGTGTGGCGATGCCCTTCGGTGATCTTGCTGACGCCGTGGCGCAGCTTGACGCGGTAGTCGCCTCGCGTGCCGCGCACGGGGCGGCTGTTGACGGCAAATACGACGGCATCGCCCTTGGTCAGCGGAACGACGGCCGCGCGCGTTTGCATGCGCGGTCGCTGCTCCGTCAGCACGAACTCGCCACCACCGAAGTCCGTCGCAGGCTCGGAGAGAAGAACGGCAAGCTGCAGCGGGAAGACGTGCTCGCCGTACAGATCCTGGTGCAGGCAGTTGTAGTCGCCGGCGCCGTACTGCAGCAGCAGGGGCGTGGGCCGCGCCTGGCCGGAAGCGGCGCAGCGCGCGATGAATTCGGCGTGCTCGGCCGGGAATCGCACACTCATCCCCATGCGCTCGTGCCACCGGTTGGCGAGAGGCGCAAGGCGCGGATAGAGTGCCGTCCGCAGGCCTTGAACCAAGGGTGGCAGCGGATACGAGAAGTAGCGGTACTCGCCCTTCCCGAAGCCATGCCGCGCCATCACGACACGGCTGCGAAAACCTGCGTCTTGGGTGTACAGGGAAGCAAGCTCATCGCACTCCGCAGCCGTGAGCAGATCGCGGACCACCGACCAACCCTGCGCGTCGAGGTCGCCTTCGAGCGTGGCACCGTCGATGCTGCGCACCCGCGCGGCCACATCCGCTTCGACCCAGTCGTCGCGCTTCACGCAGCCCGCTCCTGCGCGCGCTGCTCGCGCTCGATCAGCTCGCGCTTGCGCTCCACGCCCCAGCGATAGCCTGAGAGGCTGCCGTCGTGCCGCACCACGCGGTGGCACGGGATCGCGACCGCATGAGCGTTGGCCGCACAGGCTCCGGCGACGGCACGCACGGAAGACGGCGCACCGATCCTCTCCGCGATGCTCGAGTACGTCTCCGTTTGTCCGGCTGGAATTTCGCGCAGCGCCAGCCAGACGCGTTGCTGGAAGGCCGTGCCTCGGACATCGAGGGGCAACGCGAGCCCATGAGCCGGCGCCTCCACGAGCCCGACCACCTGCGCGACCAGTTGCTCATAGGCCGCGTCACCGCCGACCAGCCGTGCGCGCGGAAACCGGTCTTCGAGGTCGCGCACCAGAGTGTCCGGATCGTCGCCGAGGAGGATCGCAGTGACACCCTTGGCGCTCGAGGCAACGAGGATGGCACCGAGCGAGCACTGGCCGACGGCGAAGGTCAGCACCTCCTGGACGCCGCCCGATCGGTAGTGCGTCGGGCTCATTCCGAGCACGCCGGTAGACGCCTCGTAGAAGCGCCCGTTGGAACCGTAGCCCGCCTCGTGGATCGCCTCCGTCACCGTCGCCGCCTTGGTCAGCCCCTCGCGCAGCCGGGCCGAGCGGCCGGCCACTGCGTACGCCTTCGGCGTCAGGCCGGTTGCCTTCTTGAAGAGGCGGTGAAAGTAGTGCGGGCTGAGCTCGACCGACTCGGCGACTTGCGCCAGCGAGAGTGGTTCGGTCGCCTGGTCGATGAGCTTGCAGGCCTTCGCGACGATCGCGTCGTTCGCTGCCTCGATGGAGATCCCGCCGGGGTTACAGCGGCGACACGGTCGAAAGCCGGCGGCCTCTGCGGCGGCGACGCTCTCGTGGAGACGCACGTTCCTTGGATTCGCCAGGCGCGACGGGCAAGAGGGCCTGCAGAAGATGCCGGTCGTCGCGACGGAGTACCAGAACGTGCCATCGGCGGCCTTGTCGCGCGTGACAATGCTTGCCCAGCGCGGGTCCTGGGTGATGTCAGTGGAGGGCGACTTCATGATGTCTTGGCAGCAGTAGGTATGGCCCCAGTGTCTTCAGCGACATCCTACGGCGCGCTCCGAGTCTTGCTTTCGAATCGAAGATTCATCGACGGCCCAGGGAAATCCGGCCGGAGGCCCCTCAAGCCTTCATTTCTGCCCGTTGTCGCACCTGATCGCGATGTTGGCGACGGTGCCTCTAAACGGAATATGAAACGTGCTGTCCGCCGTCACCGTGTACTTCTCGCGCCCCGGACGATTCTGGGTACATCCTCGGCTCGGGCGATTTGCACGGACCATCGAATCGCACTACTGGGACAGCGCCGATCGCCGGCTCGTCGAAAGCGTGCTCTCGCTGCGTCTGCGCAAGGTCGACCCGTCACGTCCTCGGTGCACGGTCCGAAGGAGGCGCCGGGGATGCTGAATCGCGGCCTCAAGTAGCGCGCGAAAGCCGCGCCACGGGATGAGCCTTTTCCTATCCGCATGATTGACAAACACGCTTGGCACCGCGCGGCCCGGTCGACGAAACTTGGACTCCTTCCCGACTTCCCTCGGAGACAACCCCATGAGCACTGAAGCCAAGTGCCCTGTTCACCAGACTGCCGGTGGCGGCACCACGAACCGCGACTGGTGGCCCGACTCGCTCAGGCTGGACCTGCTGCATCAGCATTCGAGCAAGTCCGATCCGATGGGCGCCGACTTCGACTACGCCAAGGCTTTCCAGAGCCTCGACCTCGCCGCCGTCAAGAACGACCTGCGCGCCCTCATGACCGACTCGCAGGACTGGTGGCCGGCTGACTTCGGCCACTACGGCGGCCTCTTCATCCGCATGGCCTGGCACAGCGCCGGCACCTACCGAATCGGTGACGGGCGCGGCGGCGCGGGTCGCGGCCAGCAGCGCTTTGCGCCGCTCAACAGCTGGCCCGACAACGTCAGCCTCGACAAGGCACGCCGGCTGATCTGGCCCATCAAACAGAAGTACGGGAACAAGATCTCGTGGGCCGACCTCATCGTCTTGGCGGGCAACGTTGCGCTGGAAAGCATGGGCTTCAAGACCTTCGGCTTTGCTGGCGGCCGGCCCGACGTCTGGGAGCCCGACCTCGACGTGTACTGGGGCCGCGAGGCCAAGTGGCTCGGCGGCGACATCCGCTACTCGCAGGGCTCGCCCGGAGTTGCAGAGACGCACGGCGTGCTCGTGAAGGACGACGACAGCCGGGTGCCGGAAACCCGCGACCTCGAGAACCCGCTCGGCGCAGTGCAGATGGGCCTCATCTACGTCAACCCGGAAGGCCCCGACGGCAAGCCCGACCCGATCGCCGCCGCGCGCGACATCCGCGAGACCTTCGGCCGCATGGCCATGGACGACGAAGAGACCGTCGCCCTGATCGCCGGCGGCCACAGCTTCGGCAAGACGCACGGCGCCGCGCCGGCGGACAACGTCGCCAAGGAGCCGGAAGCGAGCGCCCTCGAGGAGCAGGGCTTCGGCTGGCGCAACCGCTTCGGCACCGGCAAAGGCGCCGACACGATCACGAGCGGCCTCGAAGTGACCTGGACCAAGACGCCGACGAAATGGAGCAACAACTTCCTCGAAAACCTGTTCGGCTTCGAGTGGGAGCTGACGAAGAGCCCGGCCGGCGCGCACCAGTGGGTCGCCAAGGGCGGCACCGGCGCCGGAACCATCCCGCACGCTCACGACAAGAGTAAACGGCTGGCGCCGGCCATGCTCACGACCGACCTCTCGCTGCGCTTTGACCCCGCCTACGAGAAGATCTCGCGCCGCTTCCTCGCCCACCCCGACCAGCTGGCCGACGCCTTCGCGCGCGCCTGGTTCAAGCTCACCCACCGCGACATGGGCCCGCGCGCGCGCTACCTCGGCCCCGAGGTGCCGGCCGAAGAGCTGATCTGGCAGGACCCGATCCCGAAGGTCGATCACCCGCTGGTCGAGGCGCAGGACGTCGAGTCGCTCAAGAAGAAGGTGCTGGCATCGGGCCTGACGGTGGCCCAGCTCGTCTCGACGGCATGGGCGTCGGCGTCGACCTTCCGCGGCTCCGACAAGCGCGGCGGCGCCAACGGCGCGCGCCTTCGCCTCGCGCCGCAGAAGGACTGGGCTGTCAACCAGCCGGAGCAGCTGGCGCACGTGCTGAAGGCGCTCGAAGGCATCCGCGCCGTGTTCAACGGAGAAGCCTCGGGCGGCAAGAAAATCTCGCTCGCCGACCTGATCGTTCTGGCGGGCAACGCCGCCGTCGAGAAGGCCGCCCGCGACGCGGGCCGGTCGGTCGCGGTGCCCTTCACGCCGGGACGAACCGACGCGTCGCAGGAGCAGACCGACGTCCATTCGTTCGCGCCGCTCGAACCGGTGGCCGATGGTTTCCGCAACTATCTCAAGGGGCGCTACAGCGTGCCGGCCGAGGCGCTGCTGATCGACAAGGCGCAGCTGCTGACGCTGACGGCGCCCGAGATGACGGTGCTGATCGGCGGCCTGCGCGTGCTCGGCGCCAACGCAGGCGCCGCCAAGCATGGTGTGTTCACCCATCGCCCCGGTGTGCTCAGCAACGACTTCTACGTCAACCTGCTCGACATGCGGACCGAGTGGAAGGCGGCTTCCGGCGACGCCGGCACGTTCGAAGGTCGCGACCGCAAGAGCGGCGAGCTGCACTGGACCGGCACCCGCATCGACCTCGTCTTCGGCTCCAACGCGCAGTTGCGCGCCCTGGCAGAGGTGTATGCCGCCGCCGACGCGCAGGCGAAGTTCGTCGACGATTTCGTCGCTGCCTGGGCCAAGGTGATGAACTTGGACCGTTTCGATCGCCGCTAGCACCAGACGGGCTCGCCAAAGACGATCCGCGACGGCGAAGGTCGCCAGTGCCGCATCGATCGCGTTACCCTGCGCACCAGTCGCAGCCGGCGATGCGCGGCCTGTGTTCGTTCGTCGCGGGTTAGAGCTCACCCTCCGGCACGAACGGCCACCAGAAGCGCACCTGGACGCGGCGGCCGAGCGACGCCTCGGGCTCGTCGGTCCAGACGGTCTCGTCCCCGTCGCGGATGTACGCCCACTCCAGCGATTCACCGTCCGCCGCGAGTCGCACGTGGTACGACGTCTGGTCGACGTCCATCAGCTCGAGCACCTGCCTGGCGAGCTCGGGACTTTCCATGAGAACGCCGATCTCCGTGTTGCGGCGTTCGGATCGGGGGTCGAAGTTCATCGAGCCGATGAAGACGATGCGTCGGTCGATCACCGCCACCTGGGCGTGCAGTCGCCCCAGCGAGCGGCCGAAGCTGCCGAACCGCGAGTGCTCCCGCACCAGGCCGGGACCGATCTCACGGACGTCGACCCCGAGACGGACCATCGCCTCTCGGTATCGCGCGTAGCCGACGTGGACGAAGGGCTCGTCGGTCGCCGCGAGCGAATTCGTCAGGAGCCGCAGCTTCACGCCCCGCGCGCGCAGCGCACGGATCGCTGCCATGCCCTCTTGGCCGGGAACGAAGTACGGCGATGCGACGACCACCTCCTCGCGCGCGGACCGGATCACCAGCGAGAGATCGCCGCGGACCGTCCCTTCACGCGAAAGATCCCGGGATCCCGCGGTCTTGTCCGGCGGGTCGAAGACGACCGTCGCGCCGGCCTCCTCGAGCCCGACGCGGCCTTCGGCCAGTTGCCGGACGGTGCCCGAGTAGCGCTGGCGCAACTCGGTCCGCGGGGCATCTGGCACGGGGCTGGGGTCCGCGTCGTCGGCGATCGCGTTGCCGGGCCGCGGGTCGCGATGGGCGAAGGTCTCGATCGGATAGACGAAGTCGGAGTCCCAGTATTCGTCGAAGGCCCGCGAGAGCTCACGCACCACTGGCCCGGCCGCGAGCACGTCGAGATCGACGAAGTTGCTGTCGGCGCCGCGCATGAAGTACGGGTCGGCGATGTTGCGGCCGCCAAACACCGCGAGTGCGTTGTCGACCACGAAGAGCTTGTTGTGCATCCGATGGTCGACCCGCCGGAAGTCCCACCACGAGGCCAGCCATCGGCCCGCGGAGGAGTCCCGCGCCGCCGGAAACAGGTTGTAGACGCGCACCTCGGCGTGCGGCTCGGCCGCCAGCTCGGCCAACATCCCGTCCTCGCCGGCCGTGTAGACGTCGTCGACGAGCAGGCGCACGCGCACTCCCCGGCGCGCGGCGTCGCGAAGGGCGCGAATGAACCGCTTGCCGGTCCCGTCCTGCGCGAGCACGTAGTACTGCACGTCGAGCGTCTGCTGCGCCTTCTCGGCAAGCTCCAACCGCGCGCCGTACGCGACGCTCGCGATCGGCATCAGCTGGAAGCCGGACGCGGAGTCCGCGGGCAATGACCGCCGCGCCACCTGCCCCCACGCCGTGCCCTCCCACGTCGGCGACGCGGTACTGACGGTGTGGGGGAAAGGCGGAGGAAGCTGGGCGCAAGCCGACAGCAGCAAGGCCGCGCTCAACAGGCACGCAGCCCCTCGTGCCGATCCCGTGCCTGTGACGGCTCCACAAGGGCGGCGCGTGTCCATTTCGCATGCCTCCTGGGTCGATCAGGCAGCGACCCGCAGGCGAGCTTCGACGTTGGTCGCGAGCGGCCTCGTGGCGATGTCGAAATACGCTTCGGCCGCGTCGTTCAACAGCCAGTCGATCAGGCAACCCTGCTCGCTCCGGGTCGTGTCGGCGGCATGCTCGACCAACCGATCGACTTGGCTGCGGATCAGATCGGCCGCGCGCGGCGACTACGAGGATTCCGATCCGCTCGTCTCACCGGCGATCAATCGATAGCCCACGCCCGTCTCGGTGATGATGAGTTTGGGCTGCGCGGGGTCTTCCTCTAGCTTTTGTCTGAGCGACGCCATGAAGACGCGAAGGTACGGCGTGTGCTCGACCCGCCCCGGTCCCCACACCTCGCGCAGCAACTGTCGATGCGTCAACACGCGGCCGGCGTTTCTGACGAGAAAATCGAACAACGCGTACTGGGTCTTCGTCAGGCGGATGTCCTTGCCATGCTTGCGGACGACGCGCGCGGCCCGATCGAACTCGACGTCGCCGACGAGCGCATAGACTTCTTGCTCGCCCTTGTCGCCGTCGTGCTGGCGTCGCATGTGGGCGCGCACGCGGGCGAGGAACTCGGCGGCGCGAAACGGCTTCTCGACATAGTCGTCGGCACCGGCGTCCAGGGCACGCACCTTGTGCTGCTCCTCGGAGCGAGCGGAGAGGACGATGATGGGAACCTGGGAATCCTCGCGGATCGATGCAATGAGGTCCACGCCGTCGCCGTCGGGCAATCCCAGGTCGACGATCGCAAGGTCGAACCTGCGCGACCGGGAGAGGGCGAGAGCCTGGCGGAGCGTCTCGGCCTCGTTCACCGTCCAGCCGCTCGTTTCCAGGGACGTGCAGACCGAGCGCCTGATGTTGCGATCGTCCTCGACGATCAACGCCGTCATGGCAGGACCGTCCGTCATTCGGTCACCTCAAATTCATCCGCTTCGGGAGCGAGGGGTTGCTCCTTGCTGATCGGCAGGGTGAAGGTGAACGCTGCGCCGCGCCCGCCGCGGTTCGCGGCACTGATCGATCCGCCGTGAGCTTCGACGATGGCCTTGCAGATGGCCAGCCCGAGGCCGACACCGCTGATCGCCGATTCGCGCACGCCGCGGCTGAATTTGTTGAAGATCTCCTGCTCGCTGCCGGGTCGGATGCCAGGCCCGTTGTCGACGACGGTCACCCGCATCTCTTCACCTACGCTTTGCGCGACGATCTCGACGATCGCGTCGGGCGGCGTGTACTTGGCTGCGTTCTCGAGCAGGTTGACGAGCACGCGCTCGATTAAGACGGCATCGCACTTGACGAGCGGCAGGTCCGCCGGCACGTCCGTCTTCAGAGTGCGCGAGGCCAGGACGCGCTTCGACAGGCGCACGGCGCTGCCGATCATTTCCTCGACCGAGTTCCAGCTCGACGTCAGCCGGAACTCGCCGCTCTCGAAACGCGCCATGTCGAGGAGGTTGTTGACCTGCGCCGACATGCGAATTGCGCTGGAGATCAGTTCCTCGGCGATCTCGTGCTGCGCCGCGCTGAGGCTCGGTTCGGTCATCCGCAGGCTCTCGGCAAGGCCGGTCAGGCCCGCCAGAGGCGTGCGCAAATCGTGGGACAGCGCCGAGAGGAGCGAATTGCGCAGCCGCTCCGACTCGATCTGCACGGTCGCCTTCTGGGCGACGTCGACGTAGTGGACGCGCTCCAAGGCGATCGCCGTGAGGGCTGCGAAGGTCTCGAGCTGGCGGCGCTGCTCGGGGACGGCGAAGAGGCGCGGACTTTCCGGCTGAAAGGCGAGGACGCCGCGCGTTCGCATCGAGGCGTTCAGCGGCAGGTAGTGCCAGGAGCTGCCCGGGATCGTGTCGGTGCCGAGCCCCGCCGCCTGCCGATGGTCGAACGCCCAGCGCGCGGTTCCCGGGTCCAGGCCCTGCGTGTCGACGTCGCCCCGCGCCAAGGTCAAGCGATCGTCCTCCGAAAGCACGTAGATGCGGACGCGCGCGCGAAATTCGCGCTCGATCGCTTTTGATGCGGTTTCGACCACCTGGTCGACGACGAGCTCGCCGGAGAGCGCGCGGGCGACCTCGAACAACGAGTGCGAACGCCGTTCGCGATGCCTCGCGATCCGGGCTTGGTAGCGAAGCCCGGCCGTCAGCTGGCCGACGACGAGCCCGACGGCGAGCATGACGGCGAAGGTGAGGACGTATTGCAGGTCGGTGACGGCGAACGACAAGGTCGGCGGCACGAGGAAGAAGTCGAAGGCGAGCACGTTGACCAGCGCCGAGAACACCGCCGGCCCGCGTCCGTAGCCCAGCGCCACGCCGACCACCGCGAGCAGGTACAACATGACGATGTTGGCCGGGGCGAGAACGCCCGTGAGCGGGACGACGAGCGCGGTGCCGACACCGCATGCGAGCAGCGCGACGATGTAGCCTGTCGGCTTCAGCCGACGCCCGACGACCTGCAACGTGACATCGGCGGCCGGCTCGGGACGTCCGCCCCGCATCCCCGGCACGCCGATCTCGATCAGGTCGACGTCGGCAGCGAGCCTGCCGAGCTGCTGGGCGAGCGTGCCCGCCGGCCGCCAGAGGCTCGCCCGGTTGTGGCCCATCACCAGCTTGGACAAGTTGTTCTCGCGGGCGTAGTCGATGACGGCCGTAGCCACCTGGCCGCCGGGCAGCACCGCCGTCGTCGCGCCGAGCTCCTCGGCGAGCTTGACCGCCGCGAGAATGCGCTGGCGGCGCGCCTCCGGGAGACGCTGCAACCCGGGCGTTTCAATATAGACCGCATGCCAGGAGACCGCCAGCTGCTGGGCGAGCAAGGCGGAGCTCCTCACCACATGCTCGGCGCCGCCCGGGCCGATGCAGCACAGGATCGCCGACTCGGTCTTCCAGATGCGATCGATCGAGCGGTCGCTGCGGTAGGTCTGGACATCGTCCTCGACGCGATCGGCGGTGCGGCGCAGCGCGAGCTCGCGCAGCGCCATCAGGTTGCCCTTCCTGAAGAAGTTCGCCGCCGCGCGCTCGGCCTGGACCTCGCCGTACACCTTGCCCGCCTTGAGACGCGCCAGCAGCTCGTCGGCGGGCGTGTCGACCAGGACGATCTCGTCGGCGCGGTCGAAGAAGGTGTCGGGCAGCGTCTCCTGGACTCGCACGCCCGTGATCCCGCCGACGACGTCGTTGAGGCTTTCGAGGTGCTGGACGTTGAGCGTCGTCCAGACGTCGATGCCCATGGACAGCAGCTCGTCGACGTCCTGCCAACGCTTGGGGTGGCGCGATCCGGCGACGTTCGAGTGCGCGAGCTCGTCGACCAGGATCAACGCGGGCTTGCGCGCCAGCGCGGCGTCGAGATCGAACTCGGTCAGCTGCGGCATGCCCGGAACGGCGAACGAGCGCCTGGGCAAGATCTCCAGGCCCGCCATCTGGGCGCCGGTGTCGGTCCGGCCGTGCGTCTCGATGACGCCGGCGACAACGTCGGTTCCGGCGCTCTTCAGCGCCCGCGCCGCGATGAGCATCGCGTAGGTCTTGCCGACGCCGGCGGACGAGCCGAAGTAGATCCTGAGCCGGCCGCGGCTCGCGCGCTCTTCCTCCTGCCGGATCCGCTCGATGATCGCGTCGGGATCGCGGCGAAGGGCTTCGTTCATGGTCGACGGTCGGAGAGTCCGATGGCGCCGCGTGGCATCCAGCCGGCAATGTTGGCATAGACGAAGTTCGCGTCCCCGTCGTGCTTGAGCCGTTCCCTGACCGCCTTGTCCGAGAGCAATTCCGCGATCTCCGCGAGGATCTCGAGATCGCTCTGCGTGGCCAACTCCGGGACGAACAGGAAGACGAAAAGCGTCACCGGCTCGTCGTCGGGACCGCCGAAGGCCAGCGGCTCGCGCAACCGGATCACGGAGGCGACGGCCGCCTTCAGGCCCTTGAGGCGAGCATGCGGGATCGCGACACAGTGGCCGAGAGAGGTGCTCGCGAGCTCCTCCCGCGCGATCAGCGCGTCGACCACGGTCGACGGTGCGGCGAGCCAGCCATGCCGCTTGAAGACCATGGCTGCCTCGACGAACAGCGCCAGTTTGCTCCTGGCAGCGACGTCGACCTTGACGTCCTCGATGTCCAGAACGGATGCGAGGCGGTTCAAGGGTCGACCTCGCCGATCTGAAGTCGTCGAGGCGTCAGCGGATCGAATCCAGCGCCAGGTTGAGCTCCAGGACATTGACGCGCGGCTCGCCGAGAAAGCCCAGCACTTGGCCCTTGGCGTGCTCGGCGACCAGCGCCTCCACGCGCTCGACCGGAATGCCGCGCGCGCGGGCGACCCGCCCCGCCTGGTAGCGCGCGGCGGCGACGCTGATCTCCGGGTCGAGGCCGCTTCCCGAGGCGGTCACCAGGTCCACCGGCACCGGGGCCTTGTTGTCCGGATCCGCGGCGCGAAGCGCATCGATGCGGCCCTTGACCGCTTCGACGAGGGCCGGGTTGGACGGCCCCTGGTTGGATCCGCCCGAAGCGGTCGCGTTGTTCGGGCCGGGCGAGGTCGCCGAGGGCCGGCTCCAGAAGTGCTTCGGGTCGCTGAAGCTTTGCCCGATCAGGAGCGAGCCGACGGCCTTGCCGTCGCGCTGGACGATGCTGCCGCCGGCCTGGAAGGGCATGGCGACGCCGGCGACGCCGCTGACGAGCAGCGGATAGGCGATGCCGGTGACGAGCGACAGCGCCAGGAACAGGACCAGGGCGGGGCGAAGGGTGGAATTCATGGCGGTTCCTAGATGCTCAAGCGAGATGTGCCGCAGCGAGCAGGAGATCGACCAGCTTGATGCCGATGAAGGGCACGATCAGTCCGCCCAGCCCGTAAAGGAGGACGTTGCGCCTGAGCAGCTCCACGGCCGGCGCGGGCCGGTACTTCACGCCCTTCAGGGCGAGCGGGATCAGGAAGACGATCACGATCGCGTTGAAGATCACCGCTGAAAGAATTGCCGACGCCGGGCTGGTCAGGCGCATCACGTCGAGCGCGGCGAGCTGCGGGTAGGTCGTCGCGAACGCGGCCGGGATGATCGCGAAGTACTTGGCGACGTCGTTGGCGATCGAGAAGGTGGTGAGCGAGCCGCGCGTCATCAGCAATTGCTTGCCGGTCTCGACGACCTCGAGCAGCTTGGTCGGGTTCGAGTCGAGGTCGACCATGTTGCCCGCTTCCTTGGCCGCCTGCGTCCCGGTGTTCATCGCCACCGCGACGTCGGCCTGGGCGAGTGCCGGAGCATCGTTGGTGCCGTCGCCGGTCATCGCGACCAGGCGACCTTCGCCCTGGTACTCGCGGATCAACTTCAGCTTGGCTTCGGGAGTCGCCTCGGCGAGGAAGTCGTCGACGCCGGCCTCGGCCGCGATCGCCGCCGCCGTGAGGCGGTTGTCGCCGGTGATCATGATCGTCTTGATTCCCATGCGACGCAGCTCGGCGAAGCGCTCCTTGATGCCGCCCTTGACGATGTCCTTGAGCTCGATGACGCCGAGAACCTTGTTGCCGTCGGAGACCACGAGCGGCGTGCTGCCGCGCCGCGCCACTTCCTCGATCTTCGTCGTCAGCAGCTGCGGGAACGTTCCGCCCAGGGACTCGACGTAGACGCGGATCGCATCGGCGGCGCCCTTCCTGATCTTGCGCTGATTGCCGGCGGCGCCGAGGTCGACGCCGCTCATCCGCGTCTGGGCGGTGAACTTGATGAAGGTCGCTGCGAGCGACGCCATGTCGCGCTCGCGCAGGTTGAACTTCTGCTTGGCGAGGACGGCGATGCTTCTGCCCTCGGGCGTCTCGTCGGCGAGAGACGCCAGCTGTGCCGCGTCGGCAAGTTGCGCCTCATTGACGCCGGGGGCCGCGAAGAAGGCCGACGCCTGGCGGTTGCCGAGCGTGATCGTCCCGGTCTTGTCCATCAGCAGCACGTCGACGTCGCCGGCGGCCTCGACCGCGCGCCCCGAGGTGGCGACGACGTTGGCCTGCATCATCCGGCTCATGCCGGCGACGCCGATCGCCGACAGCAGCGCGCCGATCGTCGTCGGGATCAGGCAGACCAGGAGCGCGACGAGCGTCGTCACCGTCACCGCCGTCCCCGCCTTGGCCACGTCGACGCTGAAGATCGACATCGGCAGCAGCGTGACGACGACCACCAGGAAGACGATCGTCAGCGCCACGAGCAGGATGTTGAGCGCGATCTCGTTCGGCGTCTTCTGCCGGCGCGCGCCTTCGACCATAGCGATCATCCGGTCGAGGAACGACTCGCCCGGGTTGACGCCGACGCGCATCACCAGCCAGTCGGAAAGCACGCGCGTGCCGCCGGTCACCGAGGCGAAGTCGCCGCCGGCCTCGCGAATGACCGGCGCCGATTCCCCGGTGATCGCGCTCTCGTCGACCGAGGCGACGCCTTCGATGACTTCGCCGTCGAGCGGGACGACGTCGCCGGCTTCGACCAGCACGACGACGCCCTTCTTCAGCTCCTCGGCTTCCTGCGGATGCCACGACGCGCCGTGCTTCGGCGCGCTCAGCACCTTGGCGACGACCTTCTTCTTCATGCCGCGCAGGCTCGCGGTCTGCGCCTTGCTGCGCCCTTCGGCGAGCGCCTCGGCGAAGGTGGCGAACAGCACCGTGAACCACAGCCACAGAACGATCTGGAATTCGAAGCCGATGCCTTGGCCGCCGGTGACAAGATCGCGGATCAAGATCACCGTCGTCAGAATAGTAACGACCTCGAGCACGAACATCACCGGATTTCGCATCAGGGTCCGGGGATTGAGCTTGACGAAGGCCGAGCCGATGGCGGGAACGACAATCTTCGGATCGAAGAGTGCCGATACGGGCCTTGAGTGCCGGAGCGTCGACGATTCCATCGCTGTGGTTCCGATTAATTCGCTGAGTAGAGGATGCCGTTGGCGATCGAAAAGTGCTCGACCAGCGGTCCAAGGGCGAGCGCCGGGAAGAAGGTGAGGCCGCCGATGATGAGGATGACGCCGACGACTAGGCCGACGAACAAGCCGCCGGTGGTCGGGAACGTCCCCGCCGAGGCCGGGACCGACTTCTTGGCGGCGAGCGAGCTCGCGATCGCCATGGTCGGGATGATCATCCAGAACCGGCCAACAAACATCGCCACGGCGCCGGTGAGATTGTAGAACACGGTGTTGCCGCCCAATCCGGCAAACGCCGAGCCGTTGTTGCCGGTTTGCGACGTGTAGGCGTAAAGCACCTCGGTGAAGCCATGCGGTCCGGGATTGTTCATCGCCGCCACCGCCGACGGCACCAGCATCGCCACCGCGGTCCAGCCGAGAAACATCAGCGGCAGGACCAGAATGGCGAGCATCGCCATTTTGACTTCCTTCGCTTCGATCTTCTTGCCGACATATTCCGGGGTGCGGCCCACCATCAGGCCGGCGACAAAGATTGCCACGATGACAAACAGCAGCATCCCATACATGCCGGAGCCGACGCCGCCGACGATGATTTCGCCGAGCTCGATATTGATCAGCGGAATCATGCCGCCGAGCGCGGTGAACGAATCGTGCATCGCGTTCACGGCGCCGCATGACGCGGCGGTCGTGATCACCGCGAACAGGGCCGAGGCGGCAATGCCGAAGCGGGTTTCCTTGCCTTCCATATTGCCGCCGGTGAGGCCGAGCGCGTTGAGCGCGTCATTGCCGTGCGCTTCGGCG
>Ga0207706_10002664_pt1 | contig 17383 bp, 17 predicted proteins | sample KBSC53metaG_FD_184318 | JGI IMG/M metagenome (GOLD analysis project Ga0207706, IMG submission 184318) | Corn rhizosphere microbial communities from Kellogg Biological Station, Michigan, USA - KBS C5-3 metaG (SPAdes) (version 2) | ecosystem: Host-associated > Plants > Roots > Rhizosphere > Soil ... | reverse complement strand
GGATTGATCGATGGCCCAGCAGATCAACCTCTACGACGCGACGCTGCGCCCCCGGCGCGAGCGCTGGCGCGCGGTGCACGGCTTCTGGGCCGTGGGCGGCGTGCTCGTCGTCACGTTCGCGTTGTCCGCCGGCATGAAGGCGCTGGCGGCGCACCGCCTGGCACAGGCCGAGCAGCTCGAGCAGCAGCTGGCGGCCGAGCGCAGCCGGATCGACCGTCTCGGGCAAGGCCAGGCCGGCGGCGGCCTCTCGGCGCGCATCGCCGAGCTCGAGCGGCTGCGCTCGCTCGATGCCGGCCAGCGCCGGGTGAAGAGCGCGCTCGAGGCGCAGGCCGGCACCCGCCAGGCCGGCTACACGCCGTATTTCGAGGCCTTGTCGCACCAGGCCAATCCCTCGTTGTGGATCACCGGCCTCAGCGTCGCGGCCGATGGCGAAGGGCTCGAGATCCAGGGCCGCATGACCGATGCCGCCGCATTGCCGGGCTACCTGCGCCGCTTGGACCAGGAGCCGCAGTTCAAGGGCCGGCGCTTCGCGCAGCTGAGCCTGAAGAGCGCCGGGGCGCGCGATGCCGCGGTGGCTGATCCCGGCTACACCGAATTCGTGCTGCGCTCGCAGCCGGGCACGGCGGAGGCGGCGAAATGAGCGCACTGGCCATCTTCGACGACCTGGCCGCGCAGCTGCGGGCGCGCGCGCGCCGGCTCGCCCGGCTGTTCGACCGGCGCGCGCCGCGCGAGCGCATCGTGCTGCTGGTGGCCAGCGGCGCGGTCGCGCTGATGCTGGCCGACAAGCTCTGGCTGACGCCCTCGTTCGATCGCGCGCGGCTCGCCAGCCAGCGCCTCGGCAGCGCGCAGGCCACGCTGGAGACGCTGCGCGCCGATGCGGCGCGCCTGCAAAGCCTGGGCGTCGAGCAGGACCGCCAGCTGCGCGCCGAGATCGCGCAGTGGAAGCAGCGCGTGGAGCTCAACGGCAACGAGCTGCGCGCCTACGAAGACACACTGATCAACGCCGGCCAGATGGTCGAGATGCTGGAGCAGATGCTGCCGCGCCACGGCCGGCTGCGCGTGCGCGAGCTGCGCTCGCTGGGCCGCGTCGACCTGCTCGCGGCGGCCCCGGCCCCGGCGCCCGCCGCCTCGGGCGCCAAGGGCTCAGCGACGCCCGCGCCCGCCCCGGCCGGCCCCGGCCTGTACCGCCACGGCGTGGAGCTGACCATCGAAGGCGGCTGGAACGACCTGCTCGAGTACCTGCATGCGCTCGAGACCCAGCCGCGGCGCGTGCTGTGGGGCGGCATGTCGATGAAGGTCGAGCAGCACCCGAAGGTCGTGCTGACGCTGCGCCTGTACACGCTCAGCCTCGATCGCGGCTGGCTGGAGATCTGATGAACACACCCACCTCCGCCCCGCTCGCCGCCTGGTTCGTCGCCGCATGGCTCGTCGCTGCCGCCGGTGCCTGCCCGGCACAGGGCCTGCCCGACCCGACGCGCCCGCCGCCGATGCTGATGGGCGCGGCGAGCGCGCCGCCGGCACCGGCGCGCGCCGCCAGCGCGCCGGCCGTGGCGCCCGCGCCGGCGCCGCGGCTGCTCTCCATCCAGATGCCGCGCGAGGGCCAGCCTTCGGCGCTGGTCGACGACCGGCTGCTGCGCGTGGGCGACCGCCTCGGCGACCGCACCGTCACCGCCATCGATGCGCAGGGCCTCTCGCTGCGTTCGCCCAAGGGCACCGTCGAGCGCCTTTCGCTGCTCGGCCCCGGCATCGTCAAGCAGCCCGTGGCACCCGGCGCCCGCAGCCAGGCGCCCATGGCCAGCCTGGCCGAAGGAAAACAACCATGATCCATCGCTCCCTGAAATGGGCCGTCGCGCTGGCGTGCAGCCTCGCGCTGCAGGCCCACGCCGCCAACGAGGCCGAGCCGCGCTTCGACCTCTCGGTCAACAACGCGCCGGCCGCGCAGGTCTTCATGCAGATGGCCGCCGGCACGCCCTACAACCTGCTGGTGTCGCCCGAAGTGGCCGGCAATGTCTCGATCACGCTGAAGAACGCCACGCTGCCCGAAGCGCTGGAGGCGATGCGCGAGCTCTACGGCTACGACTACCGCATCGCCGGCACGCGCATCTTCGTGCAGTCGAACACGGTGCAGACGCGGCTGTTCCGCGTCAGCTACCTGCCGGGCCGGCGCCAGGGCGCCTCGGACCTGCGGGTGACCTCCAGCTCGATCAGCAACACCGGCATCTCGCAGGGCAGCAACGGCAGCAGCGGATCGTCGGGCTCCGGCAACTCGAGCGGCAACAACGGCAGCGCCAGCACGCCCCGCGCCGACGACAGCACGCACGTGCGCACCACCTCCGACGCCGACTTCTGGCGCGAGGTCAACGCCTCGCTGAACGCGCTGGTCGGCGCGCAGGGCGGGCGCAGCGTGGTGCTGAACCCGTCGGCCGGCGTCATCGTCGTCAAGGCGACGCCGAACGAGCTGCGCCAGGTCGAGCAGTACCTCAAGGCGGTGCAGCTCGCGATCGAGCGGCAGGTGATGCTGGAGGCCAAGATCGTCGAGGTGTCGCTCTCCAAGGATGCGCAGGCCGGCGTCAACTGGGCCGGCTTCGGCCACATCTTCGGCGGCCAGGGCCGCACCGCGGGCAGCATCGGCATCGGTGCGCCGGGCACGGTGCTGCAGAACAGCGGCGTCATCGGCTCGGGCGAGAACTCGTCCACCCCGGCGAGCAACCTGGTGGCCGGCGCGGCGGGCCGCGGCTTCTACGGCCTGGCGCTGCAGGCGGCGAACTTCGCGGCGCTGATCAACTTCCTGCAGACGCAAGGCGACGTGCAGGTGCTCTCGAGCCCGCGCATCGCGACGCTGAACAACCAGAAGGCGGTGCTCAAGGTCGGCAGCGACGAGCTCTTCGTCACCGGCGTCACGAGCAACACCACCACCAGCGGCACCAGCACCGTCTCGACCCCGACGCTGACGCTGCAGCCTTTCTTCTCCGGCATCGTGCTCGACGTGACGCCGCAGATCGACGAGGACGGCCAGGTGATGCTGCATGTGCACCCGGCGATCAGCACGGTGTCCGAGAAGCAGAAGAACATCGACCTCGGCTCGCTCGGCAGCTTCCGCCTGCCGCTGGCGACCAGCACCGTCAACGAGACCGACAGCATCGTGCGCGTGCACGACGGCCAGTTCGTCGCGATCGGTGGCCTGATGGTGCAGACCACCGCCGACGAGCGCACCGGCGTGCCGGGCCTCAGCGAGGCACCGGTGGTCGGCGGCCTGTTCCGCCAGACCAGCAAGGTCAGCAACAAGCGTGAGCTGGTGATCCTGATGAAGCCCACGGTGATCCGCGACGACGCGAGCTGGCCCGACACGCCGGCGCCGTCGACCGGCAAGTAAGCGAGGAGCGGCACGATGGCCCGTCCCGAACGCGTCCGCCTCGGCGACCTGCTGGTCCGCGAGCAGCTGATCACCGATGCGCAGGTCGAGCAGGCGCTCGGCGAGCAGAAGCGCAGCGGCCGCAAGCTCGGCCGCATCTTCATCGATAGCGGCTGGGTCACCGAGGTGCAGATCGCGAAGGCGCTCGCGCGCCAGCTGCGCGTGCAGTTCGTCGAGCTCGACCCGCGCAGCAGCCGGCCCGAGGTGGCCAAGCTGCTGCCCGAGGTGCAGGCGCGCCGGCTGCGTGCGTTGCCGCTGGAAGACACGCCCGCCGGCCTGCGGGTGGCGATGGCCGACCCGACCGACTTGGCGGCCTACGACGAGCTGGTGCGCATCCTCAAGCGCGAGATCGAGCTGGTGGTGGCGGCCGAGAGCCAGCTGCTGGCCGCGCTCGACCGCTCGTACCGCAACACCGAGGAGATCGCCGGCCTCGCGCAGGCGCTGACCACCGAGCTGGCCAGCGTGGAAGACGAGTTCGGCGACCTGCTCGGCCTGTCGACGGCGACCACCGAGGACGCGCCGGTCGTCAAGCTGCTGTACTCGGTGTTCGAGGAGGCGATCCGCACGCGCGCATCGGACATCCACATCGAGCCGCAGGAGCGGACGCTGCGCATCCGCTTCCGCATCGACGGCGTGCTGCATGTGCAGACCGAGGCCGACCCCAAGATCGCCGGCGCGGTGGCGCTGCGGCTGAAGCTGATGTCGGGGTTGGACATCTCCGAGAAACGCCTGCCGCAGGACGGCCGCTTCCATGTGAAGCTGCGCGGCGGCACGGTCGATGTGCGGATATCGACGATGCCCACGCAGTACGGAGAATCAGTGGTGATGCGTCTGCTCGCGCAGACCGGCGGCATGCTGTCGCTGGACCGGCTGAACCTGCCGCCGCGGGTGGACAAGGCGCTGCGCCGCGCGATCGCGCGGCCGAGCGGCATGGTGCTGGTCACCGGCCCCACCGGCAGCGGCAAGACGACGACGCTGTACGCCGCGCTGAATGCGCTGAACAACACCGAGCGCAAGATCATCACGGTCGAAGACCCGGTCGAATACCGCCTGCCCGGCCTGAACCAGGTGCAGGTGATGGACAAGATCGACCTCAGCTTCGGCCGCGTGCTGCGCGCCGCGCTGCGACAGGACCCGGACGTGGTGCTGGTGGGCGAGATGCGCGACCAGACCACGGCCGAGATCGGCCTGCGCGCGGCGATCACCGGCCACCTGGTGCTGTCGACGCTGCACACCAACGATGCGCTGTCGACGCCGCTGCGGCTGATCGACATGGGCGTGCCGCGCTACATGGTGGCGCTCTCGCTGCAGCTGGTGCTGGCGCAGCGGCTGGTGCGGGTGATCTGCCCGCACTGCTCGGAAGAGGTGGCGCCGGCACCGCATGAGCATGAGTGGCTGAAGCTGGAGCTGAAGGACCAGGTCGATGCGCACAAGTACCGGCGCGGCCGCGGCTGCTCGGCGTGCAGCGACACCGGCTACACGGGGCGCACCGGCGTGTACGAGTTCGTCGAGATGACGCAGGAGCTGGTGGAGGCGATGAACCAGGGCGATCCCGGCACGTTCACGAGTGCGGCGCGGCGGCAGATGAACGGCGAGACGCTGCGGCGCGATGCGGTGCGGCTGGTGACGCTGGGGCGCACGACCGTGGAAGAGGCGATGCGGATCTCTACGCAGTTGGATGATTGAGATGTCGGTGTTGTGCTTGTGTTGTTGGGGGCAAGGGTGAATTCTTCTTTGCCCGCCGCCAGTCGTTCGGCAAGGCCCTGGGCAGCCGGGCGGCGGGGCGTATCGGCTGGTGCTGAGCAGCACAGGATCGAGGGCGGCGCGCGTCAGCGCGCTTCAACAACTGACTCGCTGGGGCTGGTTGAGCGAAGAACGCAAAGCGTTCGTAGCGAGTTCCCCAGCGCGCCCTCGATCCGAGCAGCGCAAGGGAGTCGGCCCAAAGGGCCGACCGCCAGACGCTTAGCCCCGGCGCTCGGCTGCCCAGGGCCTTGCACGCTCCAACCTCAGCGGTAACAGCCGGAATGCAGCGCTTCACCTACACCGGAAGATCCGCCGCCGGCGCCGTGCAGGGCACGCTCGAAGGCGTGAGCGCGTCCGCCGTGGCGGACCTGCTGCTGGCGCGCGGCGTCACCCCGCTGAAGATCGAGGCGGAAGAGCGCGCGGCCCTCACTTCGGAGCCGACGGAAAGCATCAACTGGCGCGCGTGGTTCAAGCCGCGCGTCACCGCGGTGGACCTGATGCTGTTCTGCCGCCAGCTCAACACCTTGCTGCGCTCCGGCGTGCCGATCCTGCGCGCGCTGCTGGGCCTGCAGGAATCGGCCACCAACGCCAGCATGAAGGAAACGCTGGCCGAGGTGCGGCGCAGCCTGGAGTCGGGCATCGAGCTGTCGATGTCGTTCGCGCAGCACGTCAATGTGTTCGATGCCTTCTTCGTCGCGATGGTGCGCGTCGGCGAGATGACCGGCCGGCTCGAAGAAGTGTTCATGCGGCTGTTCAACCACCTCGAGTTCGAGGTGTTCATGCGCCAGCAGGTGAAGTCGGCGCTGCGCTACCCGATCTTCGTGATGATCGCGATGGTCGCCGCGGTGACCACGATCAACGTGATGGTGATCCCGGCCTTCGCCACCGTGTTCAAGAGCTTCGGTGCCGAGCTGCCGCTGGCCACGCGCATCCTGCTCGCGACCTCGAGTTTCACGCTGAACTATGGCTGGGCGGTGCTGCTGGCGGCGGTCGGCGGCGCCGTGGCCTTCGTGCGCTGGAAGGCGACGCCTGCGGGCAAGCTGAGCTGGGACCGCTTCCAGCTTTCGATCCCCATCGCCGGCAAGATCGTGCGCAAGGCCACGCTGGCGCGCTTTGCGCGCAGCTTCGCATTGGCGCTGAAGAGCGGCGTGCCGGTGGAGCAGGCGCTGTCGGTGGTCGCACAGACGGCCGAGAACGCCTGGCTCGCCAAGCGCATCGAAGGCATGCGCGAGAGCGTGGAGCGCGGCGAATCGATCCTGCGCGCGGCCATCGCGGCCGGCGTGTTCACGCCGGTGGTGCTGCAGATGATCGGCGTCGGCGAGGAGACCGGCGCGGTCGACGAGCTGATGGAAGAGGTGGCCGATCTCTACAGCAACGAGGTGCAGTACGAGCTGAAGACGCTGGGCCAGCAGATCGAGCCGATCATGATCGTCTTCCTCGGCATCCTGGTGCTGGTGCTCGCGCTCGGCGTGTTCCTGCCGATGTGGGACCTGGGCCGCGTCGCGCTCAAGAAATGAACGCCGATGCCGATATCGAAAGTCAAGCAAGGGTGTCGGCGCCGCGCGCGCGGTGCTTCACGCCTGGAGTTTGTGCTGGCGGTGATCGTGATCGGCGTGCTGATCGGGTTGCTGTTGCCGCGGTTGCTGGAGGTGCACGGAGCGGCGAGGCCGACCCGGCTGCAGGCTGCGGCAGCGGCGGTGCGAACGGCCGCTGCCGTGTTCCACGGTCGCTGCCAGGCACTGCAGGCACACCAGATGGCCGATTGCAGCTCGATCGAGATCGAGGGGCGGGCGGTCAGCGGCGCCAACGGCTGGCCGGCGGCCACGCCCGAGGGCATCGCGCAGGCCGCTGCGTTGCCGGTTCGAGCCGAGCCGGGCAACGAAGCCTTCGTGCTGCAGGCCACGCGAGTCCATGGCGTGCCGGCGCTGCGCATCGCGCTGCCGGCACCGCATTGCGAGTTTTTCTACGTCCAGGCCGAAGGTCCGGACGGTGTTCCTGAGGTCGACATCGTCGACACGTCCTGCCACTGACCTTTTGCTGAAGGAGTCAACATGAAACGAGGTCAACAAGGCTTCACGATGATCGAGCTGATCGTCGTGATCGTCATCCTGGGCATCCTGGCCGCCACCGCGCTGCCGAAGTTCATCGACATGCGCAGTGATGCGCAATCTGCCAGCGTGCAGGGCGTGGCCGGCGCTGCCGCCTCGGCGATGAACCTCAACTACAGCGGCTGCGCCGTCACCAACAATGCGGTCACGGCCAACAAGTGCGTGAAGGTCTCGGCGTGCAGCGACGTCGGCGGCCTGCTGCAAGGCGGCCTCCCGACCAACTACTCTGCCGCCCCCAAGGTCTCCGGCGCCGACATCGGCACGACCAACGGTGCCACCGCCACCTGCACGATCTCGGTCACCGGCAGCACCCAGACCGCCGATTTCACCGGCATCGCGGCCGGCAACTAAGTCGTACGCCGGCCGCAAGGCCGGCTCTCCGACCTTGATCTCACGGCTCCTGGATCGCCTGGCCATCCGGCCCGCCCTGCTTCGGCTCTGGGCGGGCCTGTTGCTTTGCGTGATCGCAGGCACGGCCGGCGCCGCGACCTACACCTATCGCAGCGACACCTACTCCTGGGAAACGACGACCAACACGGTCACCTGGGACAAGACCTGCACCGACTACCAGAACGACGACGACAAGGCGACGATCAGCTTCACCGGCGGGTTCACGTTCACCTTCGCCGGCACGGCCTACAGCTCGGTGCGCGTGCTGTCGAACGGCATGCTGCAGTTCGGTGCCGACACCGGCCTGTTCCGCGATTTCAGCCCCGACGCCATGCCGCTCGGCACGGCTCCCAGCTACGGCGGCTGCACTTCGGCCGCCGCTGCGCGTGTGATGGTCGTTCACTGGATCGACCTGGCGCCGAGCCGCGGCGGCACCGTCACCTGGCAGCAGAAGGGCTCGGCCCCGAACCGCTACCTGGTGGTGAGCTGGAACGCGGTGCGGCACTACAACACCGGGACGCCCTACACCTTCCAGGTCATCCTCTACGAGAGCGGCGAGTTCAAGTACCAATACGGCACCAACGCCACCGGCAGCGGTGCCACGATCGGCGTGCAGGTTTCAAGTTCCGACTACACCGAGTATTCGTACAACACGGTCTCCGCCTCCACCAGCACGGCGATCCGTTGGGCCAGCGCGGCCCGCGTCGCCGAATACCGCATGGACGAGACCAGCTGGAACGGCAGCGCCGGCGAGGTGGCCGACAGCTCCGGCAACGGCCACGACGGCAAGAGCCTGGGCTCGGCACAGACCAATGCCGACGGCTACATCTGCCGCGCGCTCGACGTGCCGTCCAACGGCACCGGCAGCATCTCCGCCGTCGATACCACGCTGGATGTCGACACCGACATCGGCAGCGGCGGCAGCATCGGGTTCTGGTACCGCAGCGACACCGCGTGGTCGAGCTCGTCGAACCTGGCGCTGTTCGACGCGACGACCAGCGCGGCCTTGCCCTTCTACCTGATGCGCATGGGCGGCGGCGCCGTGCGCTTCGTGGTGGCCGACAGTGCCGGCACCACGCTCACCGCGACCAGCGCGGCGCAGAGCTATTCGGCCCACGTGTGGGTGCACATCGCGGTGAGCTGGCGCCTGGCCTACGGCACGGGCCGCAGCAGCCTGGTGGTCTACATCAACGGCACGCAGGTGGCGTCGGCCTCCGGCACCACCAACGGCCAGTTGCCGAGCGGCCTGGGCACGCTCTACATCGGCGACAACCGCAGCGCGGTGACGCCTTCGGGCGGCACGCTCAACTCCGCCAACGGACGCATCGACGAGCTGCGCATCTACAACTACCTGATCGGCAGCGCGACGCTGGCGAGCGACATCGCCGCCACGCACACCTGCAGCGCATCGACCCTGCACCACCTCGAGATCCGGCATGCCAGCGGCACCGGCCTCACCTGCACGCCCTCGACGGTGACGGTGGCTGCCTGCCAGGATGCCGCCTGCACCAGCCCCTACACCGGCGGCGTGACCGGCAGCCTCAGCAGCAGCGGGGCGAGCGTGAGCTGGCCGGACGGCGCGGCCTTCAGCATCGCGGCCGGTGGCAGCACGGTGGATGTGCGGCTGCAGCTCACCGCCGCGGGCGGCGCGCTGCTGGGTACCGGCACGCTGGCGCCCTCGGCAGCCAGCGCCACGACATGCAACTTCGGCAGCCCGAGCTGCACCTTCACTGCAGCCGACAGCGGCCTGTTGTTCGACGTGCCCGACCATGCGGCCGAAACCTCGCAGAGCTTCAGCGTCAGCGCGGTGAAGAAGGCCGACAACAGCCTGGCCTGCGTGCCGGCGTTCGCCAGCGTGAGCAAGTCCATCACGTTCAGGTGCAACTACGCCAATCCGACCACCGGCACCTCGCCGGTGCGCATCGGCAGCTCGGCGGTGGCCTGCGCGGCCAACGGCGCGAGCAGCAGCGGCAGCGCGGTGTCGCTGGCGTTCGATGCCACCGGCAAGGCGACGGCCAGCCTGCAGTACGCCGATGCCGGTCAGATCGCGATGACGGCCAGCTACAGCGGATCAGGGGCCGATGCCGGCCTCACGATGACCGGCAGCGACAGCTTCATCGCCGCGCCTGCGTCGCTGGCTTTCAGCGCAGTGACCAGCGGCAGCATCAAGGCCGGCAGCAGCTTCTCGGCCACCGTCACCGCGATGAACAGCGGCGGTGTGGCGATGACCAACTTCGGGCGCGAGACATCCCCCGCCACCGTGAGCCTCGCGTTCGTGCGGCGCACGCCGACCGGCACCAATGCCAATGGCGTGGCAGTGAGCGATGGCAGCTTCGGCGGAGCGCTCGGCAGCTTCAGCGGGGGCGCGGCGACCGCCAGCAACCTGAGCTGGACGGAGGTCGGCACCGGCGACCTCACCGCCACGCTCAGCAACTACCTGGGATCGGGCCTGTCGGCCAGCGGCACCACCGGCAGCGGCGGGGCGTTGCAGCTGATCCCGCATCACTTCAAGGTCGTGGTCGACACGCACGGGTGCAACAGCGGCAGCTTCACCTATGCCGGCGGGCAGACCTTCAGCACCACCGTGACGGCGCAGAACGCGGCCAACGCCACCACCGTCAACTACGACGGCAGCTTCGGCAGCCCGGTGAGCCGGGCGGTCACGCTGGCCGATGCGTCGGCGCTCGGCGGCACGATCAGCACCGGGCCGCATATCGCTGCCTCGGTGTTCCGGCTGGGCATCGGCGCAGGCACCGCGAGCTACGGCTTCGCGAGCAAGCAGACGGCCGAGAAGACGCTGCTGCTGTCGGCCAGCGACACCAGCGGCGCCACCTCTGTCGGCACCACGCAGGTCGGCAACAGCACCACGCTGCGCAGCGGCCGCCTGCGCGTGGCCAATGGCTTCGGTTCGGAGAAGTCGGCGCTGCAGCTCGCGGTGCTGGTCGAGTACTGGAGCGGCAATGCGTGGGTGCTCAACAGCGCCGACAGCTGCACCGTGGTGCCCGCCGCCGCAGTGGTGCGTTCCAACTACCGCAATCACCAGGGCGGCAGCACCACGGCCTGGAGCACCACGCCATCGGCGATCACGCTCAGCGGCGGGGGCGGCACGCTGACGCTCGCCGCGCCGACGCCGAGCGCGACTGGCAGCGTCGACATCGCGCTGAACCTCGGCAGCACGGCCGCCGACCAATCCTGCCTGGCCAACCACCCCGGCAGCAGCGGTGCCTCGCTGCCCTGGCTGCGCTCGCGCAACGGCAGCTGCGCCGCCACCTGGGATCGCGACCCGTCGGCCCAGGCCGCCTTCGGCATCTACAGCCCCGAGACGAAGAAGACCGTCCATGTGCGCGAGATCTTCTGAACGCGGCTTCACGCTGCCAGAGCTGATCGCGGTGCTGCTGGTCGCCGCGGTGCTGGCCGTGACCGTGATGCCCAAGTTCGACGCCGCCCTCTCGCTGCGCAACGACACCTGGCGCGACGAGGTGGTGGCCGCGCTGCGCACTGCGCACCAGACCGCGGTGTCCCACCGCCGGCTGGTGTGCGCCAGCGTGGCGGGCGGCAGCGTCACGCTGACGATCGCCGCGGTGAACCCGGCCTCGGCCTGCGGTGCGGCGCTGCCCGGTCCCAGCGGCGCGGCCGCCTACACCACCAGCACCGGCGGCGCGAGCGCCAGCGTCTCGCCGGCCGGCACGCTGTATTTCCAGCCCTCGGGGCGGGTGACGAGCGACGGCGCGGGCAACACGGTGAGCAGCCGCACGATCAGCATCGGCGGCGCGAGCGACATCACCGTGGTGGGGGAGACGGGCCATGTGCGGTGAACGCGCCCGCCGGTGCCAGCGCGGCTTCACGCTGGTGGAGATGATCGTCGCGATCGTGATCCTCGGCGTCGGCGTGGCGGGGGTGATGCTGGTCTTCTCGACGGCGGTGCGTGGCTCGGCCGACCCGCTGGCGCACCAGCAGATGATCGCGATCGCCGAGGAGATGCTCGAGGAAGTGATGCTCAAGCCCTATGCGGCCGCGGCCAACACCGCGCCGGCGGCCTGCGCGCGCGACACCTACAACGACATCGCCGACTACAACGGCTACGCCACGACGAACCAGATTTGCGCGATCGACGGCACCGCGATCCCTGCGCTGGCGAGCTACTCTGTCAGTGTCAGCGTGGTAGCCGGCACGCTCAGCGGCGTCGGCGCCGCGCGGCGCATCACCGTCACGGTCACGCATGGCGGCAGCAGCGTCACGCTGACCGGCTGGCGCACGGACTACGCCTCATGATGTCGCGCCGCCACGGCTTCACGCTGATCGAGCTGGTGCTGGTGATCGTGATCGGCGCGATCGTCGCCGCCTCGCTCGCGGTGTTCTTCCGCCCGGCCTTCGACAGCTGGCTCGCGGTGCGCGTGCGGTCGGATCTCGGCGACCAGGCCGCGACGGCGCTGCGCGCGATGCAGCGCGACGTGCGGCTCGCGGTGCCCAACTCGATCCGCACGCCCGGCGCCTCGTGCTTCGAGCTCGTGCCCACCAGTGCCGGCGGCCGTTTCCGCAAGGCCGCCGACACGGCCAACGATGCCGGCTGCTCCGGTGCCGGCTGCTCGGCGCCGCTGGATGTGACGACCAGCACCACGCAGTTCGACGTGCTGTCGCCGCTGGCCACCGTGCCGTCGGCCGGCGACTACGTCGTCGTCGACAACCAGAACGCTGGGGATGTCTACGCGCTGAACAACGTGGCCACCATCGCCTCGGTCAGCACACCGGCCGCGGCGCTGGGCAGGCACCGCATCACGATCGCGAGCAAGCAGTTCCCCAGCGGCTACGACGGCGGGCGCTTCGTCGTCGTGCCGGCCTCGCAGCAGGCGGTGTTCTACGTGTGCAGCGGCGCCGATGGCTCGGTGGATGCGAGCGGCAACGGCAAGGGCACATTGGTGCGGCTGTCGGCCTACGGGTTCAACGCGGCGTATCCCACGACCTGCCCGGCGACCGCCGGCGGCGCGACGCTGGCCACCAACGTCAAGTCGTGCCGCTTCGTCTACGACCCGAACCAGGGCGCCACGCAGCAAAGCGGCTTCGTCTCGATGCAGGTCGAGCTCGCGCGCAACAACGAGACCGTGAGCCTGCTGCTCGGCACTCATGTGGCGAACGTGCCATGACACGAAGCCACTGCTCCCAACGAGGCCTGGGCGCGATCGCGGCCATCGTCTTGGTCGTCGTGATGGCGGCGCTGGCCGCGTCGATCATGCGCCTGTCGTCAGCCCAGCAGAGCGGCCTGGCGCAGGACCTGGTGGCCGCGCGTGCCTCGGCCGCCGCCCGCTCGGGCGCCGAATGGGGCCTGTACCAGGCGTTGAAGGGCAGCTGGACAGCCTGCGCCGGCGCCAGCAGCACGCTGGACCTGCGCAGCGAATCGGGCATGCGCGTCACCGTGAGCTGCAGCTCGTCGCAATACAACGAAGGCGAATCGGTGCCCGGCGTCGCGCAGACGCTGCGCGTCTACACGATCGACGCGGTAGCCTGCAACGGCAGCGGCACCAGCTGCCCCGATGCTGCGAGCGCGGTGACGCCCACCTACGTGGAGCGCCGGCTGCGCGTGCAGGCGACCAACCAGTAGCGCCTTACTCGAGGGGAAGGCCGACGTAGTTCTCGGCCATGGCCGTGGCGGCGGCGGGCGAGCTCACCAGGTATTCCAGCTCGGCGTGCTGCATCTTGCGGCCGAACTCGCCGGCCTCGGGGAAGCGGTGCATCAGCGAGGTGAACCACCACGAGAAGCGCTCGGCCTTCCACACGCGGCGCAGGCAGCGCTCGGAATAGCTGTCGATGCCGGCGCTCGAGCCGCGGTAGAACTCGGCCAGCGCCCGCGCCATCAACCCCACGTCGCCGGCCGCCAGGTTCAGCCCCTTGGCGCCGGTGGGCGGCACGATGTGGGCCGCGTCTCCGGCCAGCAGCAGCCGGCCATGGCGCATCGGCTCGGCGACGAAGCTGCGCAAGGGCGCGATGCTCTTCTCGATCGACGGGCCGGTGTCCACACGGGCGGCCGTCTCGGGCGGCAGGCGGCGCTTCAGCTCGTCCCAGAAGGCGTCGTCGGACCATTGCTCCGCAGCCTCTTCGATCGGGCACTGCACGTAGTAGCGGCTGCGCTGCCGCGACCGCATGCTGCACAGCGCGAAGCCGCGATCATGGTTGGCATAGATCAGCTCATGCGAGACCGGCGGCACCTCGGCCAGCACGCCGAGCCAGCCGAACGGGTAGACCTTCTCGAAGGTCTTCAGGATGTCGGCCGGCATGCTCGCGCGGCACACGCCGTGGAAGCCGTCGCAGCCGGCGATGAAGTCGCAGGCGACCTCATGCGCCTGGCCGTCGTGCTCGAAGCTGACGTTCGGTGACGGGCCGTCGAAGCCGTGCAGCCGCACCTGCTGCGCCTCGTACACGGTCGGCAGGTCGGCGGCCCGGCGCGCAGCCATCAGGTCGCGCGTGACCTCGGTCTGGCCGTAGATCATCACGCGCTTGCCGGTCAGCGCATGCAGGTCGATGCGGTGCATCACGCCGCCGAAGCACAGCTCGAAGCCGTCGTGCGGCAGGCCTTCGGCGTGCATGCGCGCGCCGGCCCCGGCTTCGTCGATCAGGTCGACCGCCACCTGCTCCAGCACGCCGGCGCGGATGCGGCCCAGCACATAGTCGGGCGTGCGCTGTTCGAGCACGAGGGTGTCGATGCCCTGGCGCTGCAGCAGCGCGCCGAGCAGCAAGCCGGAAGGGCCCGCACCGACGATGACAACCTGGGTCCGGTGGGGCAATCGGCTCATGGATTCCTTGGCTACAGCAGCTGGCGCAGCTGGGCCTGGGCCTGCAGCAGGGCCGGCAGGCACTGGTCGGTGAGCTGCTCCATCGAGATGCGGGAGGCGTGAACGCTGATGTTCAGCGCCGCCACCACGTCGCCGCGGTAGTTGCGCAGCGGCACGGAGATCGTGCGCAGGCCGAGCTCGAACTCCTGGTCCACCGCGGCATAGCCCTGCCCGCGGACGCGCTCGATCTCCTGGCGCAGGCGGTCGGTGCTGGTGATGGTGTAGGGCGTCAGCGCCTGCAGCGACTGGCGCTCGATCCACGCCTGCGACTCCGCGGGGGAGAGGCCCGCCACCAGCACGCGGCCATTGGCGGTGCAGTAGGCCGGCACGCGCGTGGCCGGCTGCAGCGTCGACGAGACCACGCGCCCGGCGCTGGTGGCCGCGATGCAGATCACGTCGTTGCCATCGAGCACGCCGGCCGACGAGGCCTCTTTCAGCGTGTAGGCCACCTTGTGCAGCTCGGGCTGCACGATGCGCGGCAGCCGCGCCGAGTGCATGTAGCTCTGGCCCAGCCGCAGCACCTTGGCAGTCAGCGCGAACATCTTGCGGTCCTGGCTGACGAAGCCCAGGTGCGTCAGCGTGATCAGGTAGCGGCGCGCAGCGGCGCGGGTCAGGCCGGTGCGCTCGGCGACTTCGCTGATCGTCAGCCGGGGCCGCTCCTGGTCGAAGGCCTCGATCACGGCCAGCCCCTTCTCGAGGCCGGCCACCAGGTCGCGCTTCAGCGGGCCGGAGGGCGTTGCGGATTCCTCGCCCTCGAGCGCGGAAACGGTGCTGTGCGTGTCGAATCGGTCCTCGGCCATCGTCTGCCTCGTGTGCGTTTATCGCTCAGGGCAATATATGGACGCAAACTTACGCAATCGTTCGCTGATGAAACGTTTGTGCGATTGGCGTTCAGAATCGTTCAAGAACAATCGCGATACCTTGGCCGACGCCGATGCACATCGTGCATAGCGCATAGCGGCCGCCGGTGCGGTGCAGCTGGTTCACCGCGGTGGTGGCCAGGCGGGCGCCGCTCGCTCCCAGCGGGTGGCCCAGCGCGATCGCGCCGCCGTTCGGATTGACGCGCGGGTCGTCGTCCTGCAGGCCCAGGTCGCGCAGCACCGCCAGGCCCTGCGCCGCAAAGGCTTCGTTAAGCTCGATCACGTCCATCTGCGCCAGCGTCAAGCCGGTCAACTCCAGCACCCGGCGGGCGGCCGGCGCCGGGCCCATGCCCATGATGCGCGGCGCCACGCCGGCCGTGGCCATCCCGACCACCCGGGCGCGCGGCGTCAGGCCGTGGCGGCGGGCGGCGGCCTCGCTGGCCAGCAGCAGCGCGCAGGCGCCGTCATTGACGCCGGAGGCGTTGCCGGCGGTCACAGTTCCGTCGGGCTTGACCACAGCTTTCAGCTTGGCCAAGGCCTCCATCGAGGTCTCACGCGGGTGCTCGTCTCGGCTGACGACGATCGGGTCGCCCTTTTTCTGCGCGATGGTCACCGGCGTGATCTCGGCGTCGAAGAAGCCGGCCTTCTGCGCGGCCACCGCCTTCAGCTGGCTGGCCAGCGCCATGCGGTCCTGCGCCTCGCGCCCGATGCCGAACTCGGCGGCGACGTTCTCGGCCGTCTCCGGCATCGAATCGACGCCGTACTGCGCCTTCATCGCCGGGTTGACGAAGCGCCAGCCGATCGTGGTGTCGTAGACCGCGTTGCTGCGCGAGAAGGCGCTCTCGGCCTTCGGCATCACGAAGGGCGCGCGGCTCATGCTCTCGACGCCGCCGGCGATCATCAGCTGCGCTTCGCCGGCCTTGATCGCGCGCGCGGCGCTGCCCAGCGCATCCAGGCCCGAGCCGCAGAGCCGGTTGATCGTGCTGCCCGGCACGCTGATCGGCAGGCCCGCCAGCAGCGCAGCCATGCGTGCGACGTTGCGGTTGTCTTCGCCGGCCTGGTTGGCGCAGCCGAAGAGCACGTCGTCGATGGCCTGCCAGTCGACACCGGGGTTGCGCGCGATCAGCGCCTTGATCGGGATCGCGCCGAGGTCGTCGGTGCGCACGGAAGACAGGGCGCCGCCGTAGCGGCCGAAGGGTGTGCGGATCGCATCGCAGATGAAGGCATCGGTCATCGTGGTTCTCTTCAGGAAAGGAAAAATCGGGTCAGCGCAGCAGCGGCAGGCCGGTGAGGCGCTGGAGTTCTTCGAACGGCAGGCCGTCGACGGTGTCGAGCACGCGCAGGCCCTGCGGGGTGATGTCGATCACCGCGAGGTCGGTGTAGACGCGGCTGACGCAGGCCGGCGCGGTGAGCGGGTAGGTGCAGCGGCCGACGAGCTTGCTCTCGCCCTGCTTGGTGAGGTGCTCCATCATCACGAAGGTCTTCTTCGCACCGATCGCCAGATCCATCGCGCCCCCCACCGCGGGGATCGCATCGGGCGCCCCGGTGTGCCAGTTGGCGAGGTCGCCGAGGGCCGACACCTGGAAGGCGCCGAGCACGCAGATGTCGAGATGGCCGCCGCGCATCATCGAGAACGAATCGGCGTGGTGGAAGTACGCGGCGCCGGGCAGGGCGGTCACCGGCTGCTTGCCGGCGTTGATCAGATCGCCGTCTTCCTCGCCGGGGGCGGGCGCCGGGCCCATGCCGAGCAGGCCGTTCTCGCTGTGGAGGATCACCTCGCGGTCCTTCGGCAGTTGGTTGGCCACGAGGGTGGGCAGGCCGATGCCGAGGTTGACGTAACTGCCGTCGGTCAGCTCGGCGGCGGCGCGGGCGGCCATCTGGTCGCGGGTCCAGCTCATGCGCGTACGGTCCCTCGTGTCGAAGACGCGGAAATTCGAAGGTGCTCTATGCGCTTGTCGGCGGCCTGGGCGGGGGTGAGGGCCACGACCCGCTGGACGAAGATGCCGGGGACGTGAATCGCGTCGGGGCCGAGGGCGCCGGGCTTGA
>Ga0207706_10002657_pt1 | contig 17406 bp, 13 predicted proteins | sample KBSC53metaG_FD_184318 | JGI IMG/M metagenome (GOLD analysis project Ga0207706, IMG submission 184318) | Corn rhizosphere microbial communities from Kellogg Biological Station, Michigan, USA - KBS C5-3 metaG (SPAdes) (version 2) | ecosystem: Host-associated > Plants > Roots > Rhizosphere > Soil ... | reverse complement strand
CTGCAGAAAGGCTGGCGCTGCCAGCTCAATGTCGACGGGCTTCCGGAATGGATCCCACCCCGCCTGGATCGACCAACATCAACAACCCCACACCAACACCCGCATCCAACGAATCCACGACCAGCGACGACTTGACAATCGCAAACGACGACGAGCAACAAACGCCGCAGCATGAACAACACCCGCATCGAGCATTCAAAGGTAGAACGGAGCTCGTCCGGAGCAGCAGCTCTGTGCCGGCATCACGCGATGGTGTGCTTCGAGTGTGGGGCCGTTGAGCGAAACACCAGGCGGCAGCTAAGGGCAGACGCCCACCGCCACCTCGATCTTGTGCTCCCCGGAATGCGGAAGCCGAGCCGCCAGTGGGCCTTCCCCGACTGACCCTGCAGGTCCTAGCCACACAGGCAAGACGGAGCGGCTGGTCATGAAATACTCGCACCGATGTCCACCTTGGGCCTGCGTATCGAGCCCAGCGTCGTACGCGTCAACGACGCCGATAGCGCCACTGTCAAAATCACCCTGGACAACCGGCGCGGACGATCGGGACTACGCATCGTCCTCGACAGTCATGATCCGGATGGTGCTATCCAATTCACGTTCTCACCGCAAGTGGTCGATCTGGTCGCCGGGCAGGTAACGGCAGTCTTTCTCCGGCTGTATTGCTTGCGGCCGCCGCCGGGCCAGGAGTTGACTCATCAGTTCACCGTCACTGCCAGCGACGGCAATGTCACCGTCGACGGATCCGGGTCGCTGGTCCAGGTGTCTTCCCGTGCTGCGATCGAATTGCTCACTGTCCACGTCAATCCCAGCGTGCTACGGCTGAAGAACCGACGGCGCGGCTACGTGCGCGCGGTGCTGGACAATCGCGATGGAGCGCAAGGTCTTCGGGTCACGATGCGGGGCGACGATCCGGAGAACGTCATGCGCTTCGCCTTTACTGCGGACACCCTCGAGATTCCGCCCGGCCAGATGGCCACGACGAAGGTATACATCACTGTGTCGCCCGCACCTTCCGGGCAGGAAGTGACTAGGCCTTTCAACATTGTCGCCTCGGATGGCCAGTGGGAGGCTCAGGGCCACGGCACTCTTATTCAGCCTGCCGCATCTCGGCGGCAGCTGACTCGCGTGCTGCTAAGGCCGTTTCGGCGTGCTGACGATCACTGAGTGGTCAGGTTGATTTCTGCAGATCGGGGGGTAAGTGCGACTTGAGTCACAGCATACGAAATGGAGGACTCAATGACCGAGCGAGGCTTTGGCGCCGATTCCGGACTTGACCAAGAGGAGACCTCAGCAAGCAAAGACGTTCGGACCGGTTACCAGGATGACGACGATCAGCCAGCGCCGCGTGTTGTCAAAGAGACGGGCGAAGATGATGTTGATTCCCACGCGGCCGACATAGCTGCCGGCTTCGAGGACGAGGATTCGGGGGACCGAGACACCTCCGGGTAATTGCTGGCGGCACAACGGGTGCCGGCGATATCTTGCGTCCATTGGTCGATTCAGCTTGGCGCTAGCAGAACAGGGACCGAATCAATGGCGATCACCCTTCCGGCTTTCACACCCGTTGAAGACAGCCTGTTTCTGACTCTGTACTCCAGGGCGCTCGACAACCGCTTGTCGAAGCCAGTTCTCTCCGACGCAACGGCCGACGAGATTGTCCGCAAGCTCGACTACGACTTCGAGCAGTTCAAGGTAAACAAGAATTTCATTCTCAACATCGCACTCCGAGCTAAAAAGCTTGATGAGGTGGCGTCGGGGTTCATTCGCCACCATCCAGACGCAGTCGGGCTGGACCTGGGCGCCGGATTGGACGCTCGCATTGTCCGGATCGCGGCGCCAGCCACCGTCGACTGGTACGACGTCGACTACCCGGCCGTGGTCGCCGCTCGAGAGTCCTTGATACCCGCGCACGTCAACGCTCACAACATCGGGGCCGACGTCACCGAAACCGAGTGGCTGAACGCTGTCCCCTCTGACCGGCCGGCGGTAATTGTTGCCGATGGCTTGATGGCGTTCCTCAGCAAGGACCACATGGTGTCCCTCCTCAATCGACTGATCAGCCACTTCCCGAGTGGAGAGATCGCCTTCAACAGCTACACGAAATTCGCCATTTGGGCGAGTAAGCACGTGCCCAGCACATCCACCGTCTCAGCTCTCCTGGAATTTCCGGGCGTCGACGACCCCCGGGAACTTGAAAGCTGGAACCCGAAACTGAAACTGATCAGGGAAATCCTGCTCACCAGGGAACCTGAGATCGCCGACTATCCAACGGCAGTGCGCCTGTACAACCGGTTCTTAGCGACCAGCACCACCTTGTCCCGGAAGGGAACCATCGTCCTGCACTACCGCTTCTAGCAGCTAGCTCCATGGCACTGGCCCGGCTCCGGGACGTTACGGAAGAATGTTGACTCACTCGGGGTGAGTGCTTGATCGATCTTGGAGAAGCGATGACCACAACACCGTCGTCCACACCACCTCGCGGCAGTACCGCTGAGCACGCACGGCTGGCTCAGGCGACGGGACTTGCCGAAGACAATCTCTTCGAGTCGAACCCTTGGTACGAGTGGGGGCCCTACCTGTCTGAGCGTGCTTGGGGCACAGTGCGGGAGGACTACAGCGACAGCGGTGATGCCTGGGACTTCTTTCCCCACGATCATGCGCGATCACGCGCCTATCGATGGAACGAAGACGGTATGGCGGGTCTGTCAGACGTCCACCATGAGCTCTGTCTGTCGCTGGCGTTGTGGAACGGGGTCGACCCGATTCTGAAGGAGCGCATGTTCGGGCTCACCGGGCCGCAAGGTAACCACGGCGAGGACGTGAAGGAGTACTGGTGGTATCTCGATGGCCTGCCCAGCCACGCGTGGTTGCGGTGGCGGTATCACTATCCGCAGCAGGCGTTTCCCTATCAGTGGTTGATTGAGGAGAATGCCCGGCGCTCCCGCGACGAGCCCGAGTTTGAGCTCATGGATACCGGGGTTTTCGATCAAGGGCGCTATTGGGCAGTCGATGTCGCTTACGCAAAAGCCTCACCCACCGAGGTGCTTGCAAAGATCACGATCAAGAACCATGCCTCAGAGGAGGCGACCCTCTCGGTGCTGCCCACGCTGTGGTTCCACAACAGCTGGCAGTTCACTGGTGATGCAGCCCCAGGGTTGTTTCTGGACGGAGAGGGCATCGCCGTTGATCATCCTCGACTTGCTGGCTATCGACTTGACGCCGCTGCTGCTGATGGTGTGCGTCCACAGGCATTGTTCTGCGACAACGAAACCAACGTGCCCCGCTTGTTCGGTGCTGCCGCCGTCACCGACTACCCGAAGGATGGCATCAACGACTACGTGATCGCCGGCGCGAACACCGTGAACCCCGACCAGCGCGGCACCAAGGCTGCCTGGTGGTACAAGATCACGGTGCCAGCCAAGGGCAAGGCGGAGATCCGTCTCCGGTTGCACAGGCCAGATCAGATCGTGAGTCCGACGGGTGGCGTCTGGTCCGATCAGTACTTCGACGAGATCGTGGCCAGCCGGGAACGTGACGCCGACGAGTTCTACGCAGCTCTTGCACCCGACGATATCGGCGAAGAGCAGATGCGCGTACTGCGGCAGGCATGCGCCGGCCTGGTCTGGAGCAAGCAGATGTACCCGTACCGGGTGACTAGCTGGCTGGACGGCGATCCAGGCCAGCCACCGCCTCCGCCGGGACATCGACAAGGCCGCAACTCCGGTTGGCGGCACCTTGACTCTTTCGATGTGCTGGCCATGCCGGATCCCTGGGAATATCCCTGGTTCGCGGCCTGGGATCTCGCCTTTCACACTATTACCTGGGCCTACCTCGATCCAGCGTTCGCCAAATATCAGTTATTGGTATTGCTCAGGGAATGGTTCCAGCATCCGAACGGCGCCCTCCCGGCGTACGAATGGAACTTCGACGATGTCAACCCGCCGGTCCATGCTTTGGCGGCGATCAGGGTGTTTGTGATTGACGGCGGCACCGATTTCGATTTTCTCGAGCGCATTTTCCAGAAATTGCTCCTGAATTTTACCTGGTGGCTTAACCGTCAGGATCCGGAAGGCAATAATCTCTTCGGTGGCGGTTTCCTAGGACTCGACAACATCAGTCCTCTCGACCGGTCGCATCTGCCTCCCGGAGTCAAACTCGATCAGGCGGACGGAACGGCGTGGATGGCTTATTACTCGGTCGCGATGCTCGCACTCGCGGCAACGCTGGCCGAACGGGATGCGGTCTATGACGACATGGTCGTGAAGTTCCTCGAGCAACTGGTCCTGGTCATGGACGCACTCGAGGCCTCCGGCTGCTATGACCCCACGGATGGGTTCTTCTACGACCTTCTTACCGAGGCCTCCGGTGCCAAAGGGCCTGTGGAGGTACAGACGTTGGTCGGGGTGATTCCCGCCCTGCCTGCCATCACGCTGCCGACCCGAAACACCGAACGGGTACAACGCTTGCGCAAGAGGTTCGCTCGCCGGATGGAGGCGTCACATCGACAGATCCTGGACTGGCGCATACGAGGCACCGGGAACAGCCGGCGCGCGCTCGTGTCCATCGTCGCGCCCGAGAGACTGGTGCGGATTTTCGCGACATTGTTCGATGAGAATGCATTCTTGTCTCCTCATGGATTGCGTTCTATTTCCAAACGTCATTCGACGCCTTATCAGGTGCCCGGCATACCGGGGGCAACTATCGAATATGAGCCGGCCGAATCCCGCACCGCGATGTATGGTGGCAATTCGAACTGGCGTGGTCCGGTCTGGTTCCCCATCAATTATCTGGTGATCCGCGCCCTTCTGGAGTATGACCGATTCTTTGGACACGAATTTACGATCGAATATCCAACTGGCTCAGGGCAGCATTTGCCGTTACGCAATATCGCCGGCGATCTCGCGGATCGGTTGGTGAGCATCTGGCTGCCGGGTCCGGATGGGCGGCGGCCGGTCTACGGTGGTGTCGAACTTCTGCAGACCGACCCAGCGTGGAAAGACAACCTCTTGTTCTTCGAGTACTTTCACGGTGACAATGGCGCGGGCCTTGGAGCCATGCATCAAACAGGTTGGACCTCGCTGGTCGCTGATCTGCTGCTTGACCCACCCGAACGGGTGCACCGGATGATCTTCTACGAAGACACGACGACAGCCTCCGACGTGTCCGCTACGGCAACTGGCCCAGCCGGCTAGCACCAAGAATTTGAGCGAAGCCACATGCCATCAGAGCTGACCAAGATCGCCCACCCCTCCCTGTACGAAATCAACACGTGGCCCTGGCTTGCAGCCATCAGCAAGGACGAGGGAACCACCATTGATCTTGGATCGGTCCCGGCACGCTACTGGGACGAGCTAGCTGATCTTGGGTTCGATGGCGTTTGGCTGATGGGTGTGTGGCAACGCAGTCCCGCCGGTATCACGATCGCGTTGAGCAACGACGATTTGCGTGCCAGCTTCGGGGCCGCTCTTCCCGACTGGCAACCCTACGACGTGGTCGGTTCTCCTTATTGTGTCCGCGGCTACGTCGTCGATGATCATTTGGGTGGACGGGCCGGACTTGTCGCCGCTCGGGAAGCACTAGCGGCGCGAGGAATGGGACTGATCTTGGACTTCGTGCCCAATCACGTGGCACCTGATCATCCATGGACGATTGCCAAACCAGAGGTGTTCGTCTCAGGCAGCACCGCGGATCTTGCGCGGGACCCTGCGTCATTCGTCGAAATCGGCGATCGCGTCTTGGCGAATGGTCGCGATCCGTACTTTCCCGCTTGGCCCGACGTCGTTCAGCTCAACGCCTTTGCGCCCGCCCTGCGCACCGCGGTAATCGAGACATTGATCGACATCGCTGGTCAGTGCGACGGAGTCCGCTGCGACATGGCCATGTTGGTCATGAACGATGTCTTCGTACGCACCTGGGGCGATCGTGTCGGACCAGCTCCGAGCACCGACTATTGGCCAGCGGTGATTCCAGCGGTCCGTGAGGTGCACCCAAACTTCCTATTCTTGGCCGAGGCCTACTGGGACCTGGAGTGGGCATTACAGCAACAGGGCTTCGATTACTGCTACGACAAGCGACTGTACGACCGCATCCTGCACGGTCCTGCTGAGCAGGTACGGCTACACCTGCTGGCCGACGACGATTATCAGCAAGGGCTTGTACGGTTCGTGGAGAACCACGATGAACCACGGGCAGTGTCTGCGTTCGGTGGGAGCCGATCGCAGGTTGCGGCCGTTGCAGCGCTGACCCAGACCGGTGCGCGGCTGGTCCACAACGGTCAACTCGAGGGAGCGACCGTTCACCTACCAGTCTTCCTCGGCCGATACCCCGACCAGCCGACTGATTCGGCTCTTCTCGGCTTCTATCGCTCACTATTGCAAGCTTTGGCCGACCCAACGTTCCGGGCCGGGCGCTGGCGACTGTGCGAACGATCCGGCTGGCCGGGAGACGACAGATATCTCAATATTGTCGCCTGGTGCTGGGAAGGCGCTACGCGCTGGCTGATCGTAGTCAATCTCAGCAATAGCGCAGCGGCAGGCATGGTGCGAACGCCGTGGACTGAGCTTCGGGGACGCCAGTGGCAACTCACTGATCCAACTCGGAACATCGCTTTCCAACGCTCCGGCGACGATCTCGTGAATGGGCTTTTCGTCGAGCTTGACGCCTGGCAGTGGCACATGTTCAGCATCGATCCGCTGCACGTTTGACCCGAACAAGGGGGCGCCTCGGAGGTTGCTCGCTGCGTTGTTACAGCTGTAACTTGACAGCTGTGACAGACATTGCTGAGATCGAGGTTCGCCGGTGGATTGTGATGCTGGCTCGTCTGCCAGCCGAGCCAGCGCGTCACCGGATGGCGGTGTGGCGCGAACTGCGACGTTCGGGCGCGATTTCCCTAGGGCAGGCAGTGTGGGCCATCCCAGACCTGCCCGCCGTGCGGCCCTTGCTGGAACGTCTCGCGCAACTGGTCGAGGCTGCCGGCGGCACCTTGTTACTTCTGGCCGCCCAGGGGTTCTCGGAGAGTGATGTCGCCCGGCTTGAGCAGTTGTACTCCGCCGCGCGCGAAGAGGAGTGGACCGAGTTCGACGCCGACTGCGGCAAGTATCTTGCCGAGTTGGACAAGGAGGAGCGGCTCGCCAAGTACACACTTGCCGAACTCGAGGAGGAGGAGCAGAGCATCGAACGGCTGCGCCGCTGGTATCGCGAGCTGCGGAGCCGGGATCTGCTCGGCACCCCCTCAACCACACAGTCAGCAACGGCCCTCAAGTTCTGCGAGGAACGGTTCGAGAGGTACGCGGATCACGTATACGCGGCCCTTAGCAGCCCCACAGCCTCGATGCGGTGATCGTCGCATTGACGTGGCGGGAATACCGCCGGCAGCGGCGGAGCCCGAGCGACCGCTCATCCGGAACCGCTGCAGTCACGTCGGCAGCGCAAGTGGTGGAGCGGTGAAGAAGCCTGCGATGGAGCGGCCGGTAGCTTCTGGTGAGGTCGTTTCAGCGAGTGCCTCGAGCACTGCTGGGTGGTCTTGGTCGCCGTGGCGTACGGTCGTCGGTTTTGGCGTCGTCAGCCTGGCAGCGGACATGGTGTACGAGGGCGCGCGCTCGGTGACTGGTCCGCTACTGGCATCGCTCGGCGCCTCTGCGGTTCTCGTTGGCCTCATCAGCGGTGCAGGCGAGGCGACGGCCCTGCTGATGCGCCTGGTCTTTGGATCATGGGCTGATCGCAGCGGCCGCTATTGGACGCTCACGTTCGTCGGCTACGGCCTGACTGTCGTCTGCGTTCCAGCGCTTGCCATTACGCCGTTCCTCGCCGGCGCCGGGCTGGCGCTTGCATGCGTCCTGATCTTGGGTGAACGGCTGGGAAAGGCGGTCCGGAGCCCCGCCAAGACTGCGCTGCTCGCTCACGCGGCGGCTGCTGTCGGACTGGGACGCGGCTTCGGCGTCCACCAGGCGCTTGATCAGATCGGAGCGGTGGCCGGGCCGCTCCTGGTCGCCGCAGTTGCCGCGACGGCAGGAACCATATGGCCGGCCATGGCGGTGCTGATCATTCCCGGAGCGGTGGCCATGCTCATGCTCGTTCGAATCTGGCGCAGCATGGGCAATACCCGAATAACTGACGACGGCCCAGCTCCATCGGAGGCTGCTGCCGCCGCTTCGCAGCCTCAAGAATCATTGTTCGCGAGGCTGCACGGATCGCTGCCGCGCGCGTTCTGGCTATTTGCGGCCGCCGCCGCGGCAACGAGCGCGGGCTTGGTCACCTTCGCCGTGATTGCCTACCACCTCACCCAAGATCATGTTGTGTCCATCGCGGCCGTTCCGGTGATCTATGCGGCGGCCATGGGCGCCGAGGCGCTGGCCGCTCTTGGGTCCGGCTGGTTGTTCGATCGGACCAGGGGCGGTGCTCTGTTGGGGTTGCCACTGCTGGTGTCGGCAGTGCCGGTGCTGGCGTTCGCCTCATCTCCACTGGTCGCCATTGCCGGCGCGCTGATCTGGGGCGCGGCGGGCGGCGTACTCGATTCGACGGTCAAGGCGCTGGTCGCCGACCTCGTACCGGCGTCCAAGCGGGCCACCGCGTACGGGGTATTCGCTGCCGTACAGGGCGCGGCGGCAGTCGCCGGGGGAGTGATGGCCGGTGCCTTGTACGAGCGTTCGCTGCCGATCTTGATTGCGGCTGTCGTAGCAACCCAGGTCATTGCCCTGATCCTGCTCATCGTCACTCTGAGATACCACAAGAAGATCAAGAACGTCGCGGTGTCATGAGCAGGTTTGGGCGACGGAGCGCAATCAATCTTCGCTGCCATCGCGCTGGTCAGTGGGCTCAGGTTCTTCAGGCTGCCTAGCGAATGCGTTGCGCCAAGTCGAGCCAGGCGGCAGTCCCCGCAGCGCCGGCCGCTCGGGATGTGGCAGGGCTGCAGAGAAGATCGGTGGCAATTGGGAAAGCGGTCTGGAGCGCTGAGCATCCTTCCACTGCTGACGCGCGCGAGCACGATCGTCGAGATTGAGTTGATTCAGCAGATGTTCCACAGCTGCGAGGATCGAGCCTCGCAGCAGCCAGGAGGACTTGTTGTCCTGGGGATTGACCATGATCAGTTCGGTCAATATCGCCTGGGTTTCACGGAGAATGTCGAGGCTCTCGTCAAGCGAGCGCTCCGCCTCCTCCTCTCGGCCCTCCACCTCGGCGAGAACGAGACCGCCGAATGCTCGAATGCAATCGGCAGCGTCGTGCAACACGACGGCGAACGCGGCACGCAGCTCCTCGCCGTAAGGGTCGTCCGGCTTGTCCTCGGTAGGTAACTCCGCGAGCAGCACCACGAAGAGCGCGCGGATGGCAAGCAGGCAGCTTTCGAAGGTCTGAAGTCCGCTCGACAAGACTGGCTCGATATCGACGGTGCCGAGAGCCCGCGGATTGAAACGACGGCTGTCTTTCAATGATGAAACCGTCTTCGTCGCGGATGTCAGCCGGGCGGCGCCGGCGCGTACGCGGTCTAGCCAGTTCTGAACTTGTTCACGCCGTATCGGGCCCTCGGTCAAGGCCTGGCTTGCAGCGTCGAGAGGTGCGGCGGCCGCCTCCGCGACGTCGATCATGGCTCGGGCCGCTCGTCGGGTGGGCAGCGCTGGTGGATAGATCAGGTTGAACGCGATACCGACGCCGGCACCGATCAAGGTGTTGAGGATGCGGACTTCAGCTGCGACATTCGGACTGGTAACGCCGAGGATCAGCATGGCGCTGATTGGTGCTTCCAGTGCCTGCTCACCCAGTCGAAAGATTCTGGCCAGGACTAGTGACGCCGCAATTGCCAGGCCCAGGCTCCACCAGGTCAGACCGATCCAGACAGACAGGAATGTCGCGACCAGCACGCCTGCCAACACCGCACCAACCCGAACGGCGCCCATCTTGAGCGTCGAGTACGCAGACGCCTGCATCACCAGCAACGCCGTAAGAGGTCCGGTCAGATCGATCGCGCCGCTCGTCATGGCCAAGGTGAGGAGATAGGAAATCACGGCGGCCGCCGTCAATCGAAGGATGTTCACCGCGGGCGGCAAAATCCTGCGTGGCACGTCCCTCCAACGAGTCGGACGCCGAGGCCAGATCAAGGTAGCTAAGTTCTGCGGTCTGACGTATCGGGCCGCAGATTCGATCTTGCTCACTCGGGCCGCCTCCTGAGAGTTGCGTCACCTGCGCTCTGTCCCTGTCGCCGCATCGCCGACGATAGGGGATGTCTCGTCAGAGTCTTCAGCGATCTGACTTTAGGTTGGTCGACTCTCGTGAGCCAGCTCAGTGGCGAAACTGGCGTCATCCGTCTGGCCGCGGCGCTTGACCACTCAGCTACCCGCAGCGAGCATGGCAGCCAGAACTCAACGCTCCCAAGGAGCCGCAGTGAAAGTGACCCGGGCGAGCGCCAATACTGAGTTGCGCAACCAGGCCAAGCTGAGCAAGAAGGCGAAGGTGCCTCGCTCGTGCTCGGACGTGTTCCGGCTCTGGGCCTCGATGGGTGTCGGCCTCTTGTTCACCATCGTGTTCGAGATCGTGGTGATCGTGCTGGTGGCCACCGGGGCTCGACCGGCGCCCAGCGATCGACAGTTCGAGCTGGAGTTCGGGTTTGGTGCGAGGCTCACTGCCTGGAATGGGTTCGCGATTTCCTATCTTGCGTTTGGCCTGCGCGCCTTCTCCCGCTGCGATCGAGCTGAGCTGGTACGGCGCGTCTTGGCGACGCCACTACCGAGCTCGCCTGTCAAAAGATGGTTGCTTGCCGGCGGAGGCGGGTCGGGCTGGCCGATCGTCATCGCCGTTGTGGCTTTTGTCACGATCACCACGGCCGTGCTGAGCCGTGGCGAAGCCACCAATCTCGTCCTAGTGCTTGCGGCGGGAACGGTGGTGACCTGCTGGTTGGTGATCACGTTCAGTTTTGCCTTGCAGTACGCCCGTCGGGACATCGAGCAGGGTGGCCTGAAGTTCCCAGGCGCGGCCGAGCCAGTGTTCGCTGATTACAACTACCTGGCCATCGGCTGTTCGGCCACGTTCGGCACCACCGATACCACCATTGTCAGTACGTCGATGCGCCGACTCGTTAGCGTGCACAGCGTGCTGGGTCTGTTGATGAACACCGTCGTGGTTGCTGTCCTGCTCTCGATCATCGTCAGCTGATGATCACTGGCAGCGGCCCTTCGGGGACTTCGTGGCGGACTGTGGGCTCCGAGCCGGTGCAGCGCGCTCGGCGCTGGCGGGCCACCTGCGCGCGCGGCTTCTCCGGGGCGTGGCAGCACGAACGTGAGAGAATTTGCCAGACATCGAGCGTCGCAGGACTTCCCACTCATCCCGAACCTCGGGGATGCCCGAGAGCGAGCAGATATGGCTGTTGATCTCAATACCTCCGCGGACGGCGGGTCCGCTGAAGTCGAGCCGGCTGCCACCAAGCCGGCTCGAGCTCAGGTGCTCAATGATGATCGCTGGCCGGACCGGCTGGCCACTGCGATGTTCGCGTTTGCGTTCCTCGTCGTGGTCTCGACGTTCATCACGCCACTAAGGCACTATTTCCGGCGGTACGACGCTGTCTCGATGTTGACGATTCCCATCGTGCCGAATCTGGTGTACGCGGCATTGCTCATCGCGATCGGTATCGCCTTGCGCCGGCGGCTTCGGGCAGCCTGGTGGATCTTCGTCATCTGGTGGATCGTCCTACCCCAGATCGTGCGGATCGCTTCCCTCGCCACTGGTGGTTCGCTGATCCAAATTGGCGGCTTGGTGATCATGAGCGCGGTGTTTGTGATCTTGTGGCGCGCGAGGCATCAGTTTCACGCTCATGGCAGACCACGAAACCTCCTCGCCGCCATCATCTGTTTCCTGGTGGGCAGTGCTGTGGTCTTGGTGCTGGGTACCTGGTTGGTGAGCTCCTTTGGCGTGACGCCGGACGTGCCTACCGCGACACTCCATGTCATCGACAAGATGCTTGGCGAGGCAGGACTGGTTAGGGCCGATGTGGTCCGGTCGCCGCTGTGGGTCACTCTGTTGCTGGATGTGATGGGCGCGGCGGTCATCCTCACGTCTACTTACCTTCTCTTCAAGCCGCCGCCGGAGACCAAGACTCTCAATGCAGTAGACGAGGCCCGGGTACGAACGTTGCTGCGCTCATTCGGCGAGTGGGACTCGCTCGGTTACTTCGCCACTCGACGGGACAAGTCAATCGTGTGGAATACCGGCAACGCAGCGACAGCCCAGGCTGGCGTTTCCTACCGCGTGATCGGTTCGGTGAGCTTGGCCAGCGGAAATCCGGTTGGTGATCCCCAGCACTGGCGATCGGCCATTGAGCAGTGGCGTAAGAAGTCCCGCGCTAACGGTTGGTCGATGGCCGTGATGGGAGCGGGCGAGCTGGGCGGCGCCGCGTACACCGAGGCCGGCCTGACGGCGTTCGAGATTGGCGACGAGGCGATCTTGGATATGCGCTCGTTCTCTATCAACGGTCCTGGCATGAAGGCGGTACGCCAATCCGTCAGCCGACTGCAACGCCGCGGCTACACCACACTGATGGTCCGGCACGGCGATGTCGACCCGGCGCACTTCGACGAACTGTCCAACTCCGCCTCCCAATGGCGGGGCGACGGTGGCGACGAACGAGGCTTCTCCATGGCACTTGGACGTCTCGGCGATCCGCTCGATGCGCAGTGCGTGCTGGTAGAGGCGCATGACGCCGACGGCAACCTGCGAGCCTTTCTTAGCTTTGTGCCATGGGGTCGTAACGGCCTCTCGCTCGATCTGATGCGCCGCGATCCCACCGCAGACAACGGTTTGGTGGAGCTGATGGTGGCCTCGCTTGCGGAGCGGGCTGCGGTGGTCGGCATCGGCCGGGTGTCGTTGAACTTCGCCATGTTCCGGGAGGCTTTCGAACGCGGCGCAGAGCTCGGTGCCGGACCGATTGCGCGACTATGGCGGCAAGCGCTTGTCTTCGCCAGCCGCAACTGGCAGCTGGAATCCCTCTACCGCTCCAACGCCAAGTACCAGCCGGAATGGCAGCCTCGCTATATCTGCTTCGAATACACGTCCGATCTGCCACGTGTCGGAACCGCGGCGGGCAGCGCCGAAGGTTTTCTGACCCGCCCCTCGCTGACGATGTTGCAGGGGCACGGCAAAGAACCCGGAGCAGGTGCCCTGGAACGCGCTGGCGAAGAATACGCGGCTGAGGTAACCGCAAACATTCCGGACGAACCCGATGCCCTCGCCGAGGCCCTGTCCACAGAAGGCTTGCCGGAGCAGGTCCGAGTACGCCGCGAAAAGCTGGATCGATTGCGAGCTGAGGGCATCGATCCGTATCCGGTGACCGTTCCTCGTACCCATACGCTCGCGCAGGTGCGAGCTGAAGCCGGCGAGCTTCCGCCGGATACTCGTACCGGTCGAAAGGTCTCGATCGCTGGGCGGGTCATCCTCAGCCGAGATGGCGGCAAGCTGTGCTTCGCGACCCTGCGTGACGGCACCGGCGACCTGCAGATCATGGTCGCTCTGGATGCCGTTGGGCCCGAAATGCTGCAGCGCTGGCGCCGGGATGTGGATCTTGGTGATCAGGTAGGCGTTACCGGTGAAGTGGTCACCACAAAGCGCGGCGAGCTGACCGTACGCGCCGAATCGTTCGTGATCAGCAGCAAGGCAATTCGTCCCTTGCCCGACAAGCACAAGGGGCTCACCGACCCCGAAGCTCGCGTCCGAGCACGCTATGTCGACTTGATCGTGCGACCGGAGGCCCGCGAAGTGGCCTACACCCGCGCGGCCGTGGTGCACAGCGTGCGTGATTCACTGCACACTCGGGGCTTCACCGAGGTGGAAACTCCGGTACTGCAGCTCATCCATGGCGGGGCGAACGCCCGACCCTTCGAGACACACATCAACGCCTACGATCTTGATCTTTACTTACGGATCGCGACTGAGCTGCACCTGAAGCGCCTCATCGTCGGCGGCATGGAAAAGGTGTTCGAGATGGGCCGGCAATTCCGCAACGAAGGTGTGGATTTCAAGCACAACCCGGAGTTCACCTCGATGGAGGTGTACGAGACCTACGGCGACTACAACACCATGCGCGTGCTGACCCAGGAGCTGATCCAGGAAGCCGCGACGGCGGTCTATGGCTCACCGATAGCCCGCCGGGCAGACGCAGACGGCAAAATCACCGAATACGACTTCTCTGGCGACTGGCCGGTCAAAACCATCTGCCAGGCGGTATCGGAGGCACTGGGTGAAGAGATCACACCCGACACACCAGCTTCGGTGCTGCAGCGGCATGCTCGAGAGATCGGGCTGGAACTGGAACCGAGCGCAGGCTGGGGATATCTGCTTGAGGAGATCTACGGCGAACTGTGCGAGAGCACAACGACGACGCCGGTCTTCTACACCGATTTCCCCAAGGAGAATGCGCCGCTTGCCCGCGAGCACCGCGACGATCCCCGGCTTGCCGAGAAGTGGGATCTAGTCATCTTCGCCGCCGAGCAGGGCACGGCATACTCGGAGCTGACCGATCCGCTCGAGCAACGGGAGCGGCTCGTCGCCCAATCGCTGCGAGCAGCCGCCGGCGATCCCGAGGCGATGCAGGTGGATGAAGACTTTCTCGAGGCCCTGGAATATGGCATGCCGCCGACCGGCGGCATGGGAATGGGCATCGACCGACTGGTCATGAACCTGACCGGCCTCGGAATTCGCGAAACGATCTTGTTCCCGCTGGTCAAGCCGCAGACCTGAGCAGCAACAGCTCTCAGATCGAGGCCGATCGTTCGATGGCGTCGGAGAGCCGGCCAGTCAGGCCCTTGTCCTCGGCAATATCGGTGCGTGCCTTGACGCCGAGATCCGGCCGGTCAGTAATAATGCCTTCGACCGCCGCGTTGACGTATTGCCGCATCTGCTGCTCGTCGTCCACAGTCCAGACGATCACGTTGTAACCGGCCGCCCAGGCCTGATGGATGAACTGGTCGCTGTAGGACTGCTGTTCGATCACCAAGAAATCCGCCTTCACCTTGGGAACGCCGCCGAAGTTGATGGGCACAATGAAGCCGACGACAAGCTCTGGGCGAAGGCGCTTGAGCTCGTCGACCACCTCTCTACTCAGCGTGTGGTAGGTGTAGGACTCCGTCACGCCAGCATGATCGAGCACCGCGAGCAGCCGCGGCACCAGATCAGGGGTCTCGCCTCCGTGCAGTTTGATCTCCAGCAGCTGCGGCAGGTTCAGCTGGATCGACAACTGAATCCACTCCTCGAGGGATGGGATCTTGGCCTCCATGCCATCGGCCCGGACGGTGATCTTGGTCAGCTCCTCCTGAGTGAGATCCTTCACATTGAGGTTCTTACCGGCCAGCCGCTGGAGATTGGCGTCGTGCATCACCACGAACTTGCCGTCTTTGGTCTCCATGACGTCGAACTCGACCCGGTCAGCTCCGGCCTTGGCGGCGGCTTGCAAAGCCGGAAGAGTGTTCTCGACACCACCTGCAATGAACCCACGGTGCGCGACAATCTCGGTTTCTTCGGTGTCGACCAACCTGACCATGGTCTGGTAGTTCACGACGGAGGTAGCTGCGAAAGCCAGCACCAGGGCAGCAGCCGCCACACCCCAGAGCTGCTTCCGGCGCCGAGCCGTGAAGTGCGTCGGCTCCGAGTAGGAGTTGACGGTCGGGGTATGCCGACGATCTTCCGGCAGTCGCTTTAGCCAATCGCGCATCATTGCAGTCAGCGACTGTACGATCATGATCGTCAACAGCGCCGTGATCACGAAGATACTGATCTGCCAGACACTGAGACCGAAGGCAGCCAAGAAAGGTGACGCAGCGGGTCTGACCTGGTCGGCGGCGATCGTGGGCGCCAGAGTCACCAGCGCCAGCAATACTCCTACTAAGCCCGCCGGTATGACGAGGATGATCAGGAGGCCAACAATGCGAAGCGACCGCCAGCGGGTCAGCCGCCAACTGGTTACGAAGGCTCGCCAAACGCCGGCCGACGTGGTCCCCAGCAGTGGCAGAGTCAAGATCAACCGGAGGTTCAGGTAGAAAACCACAAGCGTGAAGGCGCCGTAGAGCAGGCTTCCGGTCCCGCTCTTACTCAGCTCCTCGCTGACAAACGGTGGCACCGCGACCTTCTTGGTCAAGATCGATGTCAACCCGAGCTGGCCGAGTGGCAGTAACAAGATCAAATAGATGATTACCAATAAGCCCTGCGGGTGAACCAGCTTCTTGATCGTTTCCCAGACTTGGCTTAGCACGAGCCGGAATGATGTCGAGTCGCCATCCTGATGGTGCGACGCAAGTATGAACAAGGTGACTAGCTCGCCCGTGATCGCGACAACCGCGACACCCGCAATCAGCAACAGCGTCAGATCGGCGAACGGATTCCGGAGTACATGAGAGATCCGGTCGTACGCAATGCTCCCCAGCCCGGTCTGTAACAGCACCAACCCGTAGAGCAGCCGGATCACCGGGATGGCGATCAGCAGCAGGAAGACTTGCATCGCGCCGACTACGAGGACATAGAACAGGGGCCGCCGCCAGGTCGTGCGGTGCCCGATGCCGATTGCGCGGAAGATGCCGACCGGCTTGGCCGTGGGTTGGGGTGTTAGCCGTTCTTCAGTGACAACGCGGGTGCCCACTTGTCATCGCCTACGTGGGCCACCCGTCATCTTCAAATAATCCCAGGCTCGCGTAAATATTGCGAGCCTGATCTTAAGTTGTGGCTGATTGCCCTGGCCAGTGCAGAAACTTCCTCAGCTCTCTTTGGGGTCAGCGTACGACGACAACGGTACAGCGGGCATAGGCGGCGACATGCTGACTGACTGAGCCCAGGAGCAGCCCGGCGAAGCCTCCATGACCCCGGGTCCCGACGACCAGCAGGTCCGCATCAGCGGACATTTCGATGAGTATTCGCGCTGGGTTACCCTCCTTGACCACAGGCTGCACCTTGACCGGTGGGTTCTCGCCGAGTTCCTCGACGATGGATTGCAAGAGCACGGATGTCGCTGCTTCGGCCGGGTCGGGTACTTCGCCGACTGATGTTGCGGCCCCGCTAGGTATGAGTGTCCGCGTCCACGCGTTGAGTGCGACTAGCTCGCACTGGTTACGCTCGGCTTGATCCGCGGCCCAACGCAGCGCGCTACGGCTGGGTTGTGATCCGTCGATCCCGACCAAGATTGTTTTCCAATTGCTCACTGAGAACTCCTAATCACTGTGGGTACCCTTCACAGCCCGGCCGCTGATCTTGTGTGGCTTGATCTCGATGAAGACGTTGCGGATGCCTTCCGCCCAGGGCACCGGTCCGGACTCCCAGGCCGATGTAAGCAGGTAGTTGTGAGGGACCGCTTCGGCGAATCCGCGAATCAGAACGCTCCAGCCGGACTTGGTCTCCTCATCGAAGCCGTCGATCTCGAACGCGACGCTGGTTCGGCGGACGAGC
>Ga0207706_10002655_pt1 | contig 17419 bp, 9 predicted proteins | sample KBSC53metaG_FD_184318 | JGI IMG/M metagenome (GOLD analysis project Ga0207706, IMG submission 184318) | Corn rhizosphere microbial communities from Kellogg Biological Station, Michigan, USA - KBS C5-3 metaG (SPAdes) (version 2) | ecosystem: Host-associated > Plants > Roots > Rhizosphere > Soil ... | reverse complement strand
AGAGAAGGCGCGTATCGACTTCGACTTGAGCCCGTCGGCGGGAAAAAAGATAAGAAACTATGTCTGGGTTCTCGGCCGCACAGGAAGTAACCTGCCCGGTCGCTGGGCTGAGCGGGATGCTGGGATTTCAGGCCCAAACCGTTAATGCGGCAGAGAACGCGATACAAGGCTTGCCGTAATACATCTTAAACCATAGAGTCGCGCCCTATGCTTATTCGCTCACCTCTCTGTCGTTTTGTCGTCTCCGGTGCAATTCTTTTCGCTGGAGGCCTGGCGCTTCATGCCGCCGAGGTCGAGGTCAATGTGAAAGGGATGGATGGCAAAAACCTGGCTGGCGCCGAAGTGCGCATCGAAGGGGGAGGGAGCGGAGCAAAACAGAGCGGTAAGACAGACCAAAAAGGACGTTACGTCTTCAAAGATCTCGCGCAGGGAGTCTACAAAGTGAGCGTCGTTAACCCGGCTCCAAGCTCGCTCGACAACGTGCAAGTACGACCCACTGTACCGATGCGCGTCGAATTTAACCTTAAAGCGGCCGGGAAGAAGCCAAGACTATGGGCTTACGGAAAGGAACAAGGCGGTTCTTATGGCGGCCGCTGGTTTGAGCTGGACGCGAGCGGTCGACTACCGCTCGGGTTCGAACCGGTAGCAAAAGACGCAGGGAAATCACAAGACTCACAAGAGTGACCGGTTAACCTTCTGCCGCTCATGGCGGCGTAGGGAACTAACACTAAATCGTGGACTCTTGATCGCCCGCGGTTGCGAACAATGCTTTCACCGATTCGCGTGAAAGCACGATAATTGTGAATACTCCAAGAATTGTTCCGAAGGGAAGGAAGAGGCATTCGATGCAGGCCATAACGAATGCGAACCAATAGCGGGTGCGTTTCGCGAGTGAGCGGCCCGCTATTAGAATGCAAATCGCGATTGCAATTCCGAGTAGAAACAAGAGCGAACCAAGTATGGCAAAAATCCAGCCAAGAAATTCGGGCGGGAGTTCTTCCCCCGGTTTTGAAGTGCCGTGGCGCGCGACAAATATGAAAATGGTGCCGACCGTGGTGTAGAGCAGCGGGAAAAACGAAAAGAGCGCGGCCAGACCGGCTACGATATAATGAAAGATCGACAGCAACCGAAGGTGCTCGGCGTCCTGATTCATTCCTTAAATGGAACCGCCGTTCTGTTTTGATTTGATCCAGCGATCAACCAGTTCTTCCAGCACGTCGAGTGGTAACGCGCCGTTTGTCAGTACCACGTTATGAAACTGGTGGATGTCGAATTTGTTTCCGAGCTGCTTTTTCGCTTTCTCGCGCAATTCGAGAATTTTGATCATCCCTATCTTGTAAGCGGTCGCCTGGCTCGGCATCACGATGTAGCGATTGATCGAGTCGATACAATCCGCTTCAGAGTTCGGTGTATTTTGCTTCAGATAATCGATCGCCTGTTGTCGCGTCCATTTTTTGTGGTGTATGCCGGTATCGACCACCAGACGTCCGGCCCGCCAAAGCTCGAGCGCCAATCTTCCGAAATCCGAATAAGGATCCCGATACATGCCAATCTCTTTGGGTACCTGTTCGCTATAGAGGCCCCAGCCTTCTGTGTAAGCCGTATAGCGTAAACCGAATTTGCGAAACTTTGGGACATTGGTCAGCTCCTGGGCAATCGCGATTTGCATGTGGTGCCCGGGAATTCCTTCGTGATACGCGAGCGCTTCGAGCTGGTAAGTCGGATTGCTCTGCATCTCGCGCAGGTTTACGTAAAACATGCCCGGCCGTGAGCCGTCCGGAGCGGGCTGCTGATAAAAGGCTTTGCCAGCGGACTGTTCACGAAATTTCTCGACGGCTTTCACGACAATGTCGGCTTTTGGTTTCGTGGCGAACAATTCATCGAGGCGCTTTTTCATGTCATCGATAATCTCGACTGCGCGCGCGAGATATTTTGCCCGGCCTTCATCCGTGTTTGCCAAATAGAATTGTCGATCTTCGCGCATGAATTTGAAAAATGCCTGGAGGTCGCGTTTGAATCCGACCTTGTCTTTGATCTTCGTCATCTCGGCGTGGATGCGCGCAACTTCTTTTAAACCGATGTCGTGAATCTGGTTTGCGGTCAGATCGGTCGTCGTCGTGCGTCGCAGCGCGTATTCATAGAATGCGGTCCCATCGGGAAACTTCCAGACACCCGCATCGTCGTTCGCGCGTTTTTCGAGTTGCTCCAAAAAGGCGATCAGCTTTTCGTACGCCGGCTTGAGCGAATCAACCATTGCCTTCCTTGCGTCGCTCAGCAGTCGTTCGCGCGTCGCTGCATCGACATCTTTCAAATCGCCGATCTTTTTGGAGAAATCCTCCAGTAACGGACTATTTGGCCCGCTCGGGTCGAACGGCTGTCCTTGAATGACTTTCCGCGAGGCCTCGAGCACGAGTGGGAAAACAAACTTCGGCGTGATCACGCCGCGGTCGGCGCGGGTTTGCAGATTCACGATGACTTGGTCGAACAATTTCGGCACGTTCCTGATACGAGCGACGTATGCTTCGGTGTCTCCCACGTTGTCTATCTTGTGGATGTTGATGAGAAAGGTCGGCGCTCCGGTGTGCAAGCCGTACATTTGGTTGACCGGATAACTATCGAGACGAAAACGGAAGCCCTCCGCGTCGCGTTGCGCTTCATTCTCGAAAAGTTTGTAGCTAAGCTGCGTTTGCGGATCGAGCGCGTCGAAATCAAAATCGCGTTTTAGCGTGGCCAGGTTCGATAATTGCGTAGCCAGATCGGCGGCGGCCTGGGCGTCGGAAATATCATCCCACTTATCGTAATCGGTCTTGAGTCCGAGTTGCGCCGCCGCCTGCGGATGACGCGCAATGTACTCATCGAAACATTTTTCGAAAAACTCATTGGCCCGCTTGGATTCGGCCGCAATCTGTTCTGGTGTGTATGTTTTGGCTACGAGAAGCGAGGCGGCCAGGGCTGCAAAAATGGTTGTCGATCTTACGATAAGTTTCTTCATGTCGTGATGTATCCTTCCTCGCCGTGCTCGTTAATATCGAGGCCTTGCCGTTCGATCTCGGGCGGGATCCGCAGACCAATCAGACCCCTGACGATTGCACCGATAATCGCGCTCCCCACGACAGCAAGCACAATCGTGACGACGATCGCCTTCAACTGTTCCAGCCAGAGAGTATGCCCAACAATTTTCGCGAGGCCATTTTGCGTGGCTGGATTAAGCGATCCGACAACGGTCAATGAAAGATTTGGATTCACACTCGCGGTTGCGAGCAGACCGGTGAGAAATGCACCGAGCGTTCCGCCTACGGCGTGGATGCCAAAAGTATCGAGCGCGTCATCGTAGCCGAGCCAGGATTTTAGTTTTGTGCAGGCAAAAAATGGAACGATCCCCGCGGCAACACCAATGGTGATAGCGCCAGTTGGATCGACATATCCGCACGCCGGCGTGATCACAACCAGGCCGCCAACCGCACCGGAACAAAATCCGAGCACGCTCGGCTTGCCACGCAGCGCGTACTCGAGCATTGCCCAGGTGAACGAAGCGACGGCAGTGGCGAGCGTCGTTGCCATGAATGCGTTGGCGGCGATTCCATCGGGCGCGAGCGCGCTCCCCGCGTTGAATCCGTACCAGCCTACCCAGAGCAAGCCGGTCCCGACCATGCAAAGGACCATGCTATGGGGCGCCATCACTTCTTTTCGAAATCCGATCCGGTGTCCAAGAAGGATGCAGAGAACAAGCGCCGACCAACCCGACGACATGTGCACTACTGTCCCGCCGGCGAAGTCAATGGCAGTGATTTTCGCGGCCGGATTCCAGACACCATTCATCCAGCCATCGATTCCCCAAACCATGTGCGCGATCGGGAAATAGACTGCGAACATCCAGGCCGCGACGAAAACGAGCACCGCCGCAAATTTCATTCGCTCCGCGATGGCGCCGATGATTAATGCCGGCGTAATGATGGCAAACATGAGCTGGTACATGGCGAAGACATTTTGCGAGACCCAGTAGGAATAATCGCCGTTTGGTTGCGCATCGACACCGCGGAGAAAAGCGAATTTCAATCCGCCGAAGAACGGCGAGCCACGTGAAAAAACGAGCGAATAACCGACCGCCCACCAAAGGATCGTGACCAGGCCGGCGATGCCGAGGCATTGCGCCAGGATTGATAAGACGTTTTTTGCGCGGACAAGACCGCCGTAAAAAAGCGCCAGGCCCGGAAGCGTCATGAAAAGAACGAGCGCGGCGCAGGTCATCATCCATGCATTGTGGGCGGGGCCTGGCCCAACAATATTCGATGTCACTGACGCGTTCGACGCATCGGCGCCGCGTGCTGAATTATTTACGTAGGCTTCGAGATCGGCGACGCGTTGTTCGAGAGACGGCGAAACAGACGGCGACGTCGATGTTTGTGCGTTCGGCGGCGAAGAAAACGCAATGATCGCGATGAGCAAAGAGACTCGTACCATTACGCGCTTTCCTTATAGACCGCGGGGTTTGGCGACGGCAAGGAAAATGCTTCAAATGTGGGGTAAGTTTGCAACTTCCGATGACCTAACGGACTATCGAAAATTCAAAATGAGCTTGATTCTGATTGCGGACGATCAGCGCGACGTACTTGAAGCGTTGCGCATTCTGCTCAAAAGCGAAGGTCATCAGACGGATGCGGTCACGTCGCTCGCTGGAATCTTTAGTGCGTTAGCAAAAAGAGATTACGCGCTGTTGATAATGGATCTCAATTACACGCGCGATACCACTTCGGGGCAGGAAGGTTTAGCTGCTATTCCCAAGATCCAGGAGATCGACAACACATTGCCGATTGTGGTGATGACAGCGTGGGCATCAATCGATCTCGCGGTGGAAGCAATGAAACGCGGGGCACGCGATTTTGTGACCAAACCGTGGGATAACGAGCGACTGCTGACAATTGTGCGCACCCAAATTGAGCTGGCGGTGGCTCTGCGTCGCGGTCGCAAACTCGAGGCTGAAAATCAGCTTCTGCGTGGCAGCCTGCCAAACCTGATTGCGGACTCGCCCGCGATGCAGCCGGTAATCGAAATGATTTCACGCGTCGCGCCGTCCGACGCGAACGTGCTGATCACAGGCGAAAACGGAACAGGCAAAGGCTTGTTCGCACAGGCGCTTCACACGCTCTCGCCACGCGCGTCCCGAACCATGATCACTGTCAACATGGGTGGACTGTCCGAAACCCTGTTTGAAAGCGAACTCTTCGGACACGTGAAAGGCGCATTTACCGACGCCAAGACGGATCGAGCCGGGCGATTTGAACTTGCGGACGCGAGCACGCTCTTCATGGACGAGATCGCAAACATCCCGCTCGCTCAGCAGGCCAAACTTTTACGAGTGATCGAGACCGGTGATTTCGAGCGGGTCGGCTCGTCGAAAACGCTGCATGCAAATGTGCGCATCATCTCAGCTACGAACGCAAAACTGGATGATGAAGTCGGTGCCGGACGGTTTCGCCAGGACCTTCTCTTTCGTCTGAATACTATCCAGATTGCGTTACCTCCGTTGCGCGACCGTCGCGAGGACATCATGCTCCTGGCAAACAACTTTCTTCGGCAACACGCGCAACGATATCGGAAACAGATCAGCGGTTTCGATGAGACGGCGCGAGAGCGTTTGCTGCAACACCGCTTTCCTGGAAATGTGCGCGAGCTTGATCATGTGATCGAACGGGCCGTGCTCATGGCGCAAGACCGGCAAATAAGGACAGCCGATCTTGGTCTGACAATCGCCGGAGCTGATTCACGAAGTCTTGAAGAGATGAGTCTCGAAGAAGTGGAAGCGTTTCTAATTAAGAAGGCGCTGGCGCGAAACGATGGCAATGCACGCAAAGCAGCGGAAGCGCTTGGCTTGAGCAGAAGCGCATTTTATCGGCGGTTGCAACAATATGGATTATGACCGGGGAGCGCGCGCGCCCTCGTGTGCTGGCGATGGCGCCCTCGCCATTGCGAACTTTTTGTCCGTGTTGTTTGGGCCGAGTGTGCCCGGAGGGGGCGCCAGGCACAGCACGCGAGGCGCGTGCGCTCCCCAGAATAAATGAATCCACCGAAGAGTCGCTATCGGCTTTCGCCTGAAGGGAAATTGACCTGGCTCACCTTTGGTGCGGCTGCTCCTGCGATCGTTGTTGCGCTCGCGCTTCTTTGGTTTGGCGGTTACAGCGCGAAAGTGCAGTGGACGCTGACGATCCTGATCGCTGCTTGCTTCCTCGTTTTTATTTCCAGCGCGCGCGAACACATCGTTCATCCTTTGCAAACCATGTCCAATCTCCTCGCCGCATTACGCGAGGGCGATTACTCGATCCGCGCGCGTGGCGCGAGCGCAAACAATGCGCTGGGAGAAGTTCTTCTGGAAATCAACTCACTTGGCGAAACGTTGCGCCTGCAACGCCTTGGCGCCTTTGAAGCAACGGCGCTTTTGCGCACGATTATGGGCGAAATCGATGTCGCAGTTTTTACTTTCGATCCAGAACGCCGTTTGCGTCTCGTTAATCGCGCCGGCGAAACCTTGCTCGGGCAACCGATCGACAAATTGCTTGGCAAAAGCGCAAAAGGACTCGGGCTCGACTCCTGCTACGATGTCGACGAGGACGAACCGCTCACGCTCAGTTTTCCCGGAGGCTCTGGTCGATGGGGCGTTCGCCGCAGCACCTTTCGCGAACAGGGTCTCCCTCACGACTTGCTCGTGCTGACCGATCTCAGTCGGACGTTGCGCGAAGAGGAACGTCGCGCCTGGCAGCGGCTAGTTCGTGTGCTCGGCCATGAGATGAATAACTCGCTTGCGCCGATCAAATCGCTTGCTGCCAGCTTGGAATCGCTCCTGCGGCGCGATCCGCCTCCGCCGGATTGGAAAGATGATGCACGCAGTGGATTGAACTCCATTGCATCCCGCGCCGATTCGCTTAGTCGCTTTCTGCAAGCCTATACGCGCCTGACGAAACTACCGCCGCCACAAAAAAGAGACGTCGCGCTGCCTGAGCTGGTGCAGCGGGTCGTGGATTTGGAGCCAAGACTACAGGTGAAAATCGCATCCAGCCCGGTGACAGCGATCCACGCGGACGCAGCGCAACTTGAACAGTTACTGATCAATCTCGTGCATAACGCTGTGGATGCCGCCCTCGAGACAAACGGGGGTGTCCTAATCGGCTGGCGCGAGAAAGTCGATTCAGTCGAAGTCTTTGTTCAAGACGAAGGCCCAGGAATCATGAACCCGGCAAACCTTTTCGTGCCCTTTTTCACGACGAAGCCTGACGGGTCGGGAATTGGTTTACCGCTGAGCCGCCAAATTGCCGAAGCGCACGGCGGTTCATTGGTAGTGATAAACCGCCCCGCCGGCACAGGCGCAGAAGCGTTACTGCGACTCCCGCGATAATTCTAGAGTGCGGCCACATATCCGCGCACTCCAAGTTTCGTCCCGAAAACGGGACGCCCTCGTCCCGGAAGCGGAGCTATGCGAGCGCCGCTGCTTTTCAATCGATAATCATAAGTCATTGATCGACTGGGCTATGCGACTTTATTTTCTGGTTGGCACGGTCATTGCGTTACCGATTGCCGAGGAGAAGAAGTTTTTAGAATCCAACAAACACCTGCAACGCATCTTAATAGAAGCATGAAACCAACTTTCATAACAACTCGCAGCGAGAAGCGGTTCCCGTTGATTGAGTGCAACTATCATTCAGTGACGCTCAGCGGTTATCGCAGCCATTGCGCAAAACCAACGGCACCCTCTTTTCTCAATATCAGCCGTCCGTATTTTCAAAGAGAAGCGCGGCGCGATTTCTTCGGCGAGGCGGTTCTATTCTCAATCCTGGTCCTCGCTGCGACCGTGCCGATGGTGAGCGGAGCGTACGCTGTCATTCAACTCTGTCGCGCTTTTGGAGCGCTTTAATCCAAGCCGTGACTCCCCAGCGACAACCAAAAGAAAATACAATTGTGCGCCCGGCTGGATTCACGCCGAATCTTTCATCCATGGACGTGCCACGCGAAGGCGTTGCAGCGAAGAAACGCAAGCGCCGCATTATTATCATTGCTGCTTCCGCGCTGGGATTGATTCTGGCCACGATTGCCATCTCGCGCTTGAAACCGGCCGTGCCAAGCGTAGATCGCTCCACAGTCTGGATCGATACGGTGAAACGCGGGCCGATGGTGCGCCAGGTGCGCGGATTGGGCACGCTCGTTCCGGAAGAAATTCGTTGGATCCCGGCGAACACCGAAGGACGGGTGGAAAAAATTATTGTCTGGCCCGGCACACAAGTCGAACCCGACACCGTCATTCTGGAATTAAGCAGCCCGGACTTCGAGCAAAGCGCACATGACGCCGAGCTGAAGGCCACTGCAGCAGAAGCGGAGCTGACGAGTTTGCGGGCGACGCTCCAACGGGAGGTTCTTGATCAGGAATCAACGACGGCGCGAGTTCACTCTGAGTACGAACAAGCTAAAATGGAGCGGCAGACCAACGACCAACTGGCTAAGAATGGGTTGATTGCCGAGCTCGACTACAAGACGTCGAAAGTAAAAGAAGCGGAGCTCGCAAACCGCGATGGTATCGAGCAAAAACGTTTGGTCTTCTCGCGTGATTCGATTGAACCGCAAATCGCTTCAAAGCAAGCTGCGGTCGATCAAGCCAAGCAACTTGCGAAGTTAAAATCGGATCAAGTCGAAGCGTTGCACGTGAAAGCGGGAATGTCCGGTGTGCTGCAACAGTTACCGGTGCAAATCGGACAACGGGTGAAGGTCGGCGACAATCTGGCGCGCGTAGCCGATCCGACGAAGCTGAAAGCGCAGGTCAAGATCGCCGAAACGCAGGCGAAGGATATTCAAATCAACCAGCAAGCGGTGATCGATACACGGAACGGCACCGTGAAAGGTCACGTTACCCGGGTCGATCCCGCCGTCGAACAGGGAACAGTCACTGTCGATGTCGCGTTTGATGAGGTGCTGCCAAAAGGAGCGCGGCCCGATCTGAGCGTGGATGGAACAATCGAACTCGAGCGTCTCGACAATGTGGTCTATGTCGGACGCCCAGCTTTCGGCCAGGAAAACAATACCGTTGGTATGTTCAAACTCGTCGGGAGCAGCTCCGAAGCTGTGCGGACGCCGGTAAAGCTGGGCAAGAGTTCCGTGAACACGATTGAGATCTTAGACGGACTTCAACCGGGAGATCAGGTGATTCTCTCCGATACCAGCGCATGGGATGCGCACGAGCGCATTCGCCTTAACTAACACAAAAACGACATCAATGAATTCAACAGCTACCGAATCAACGCAAACTCCTATGAAAAACGGATCGACTCCCTTGATACGACTAAATGGCGTACGGAAGGTCTTCCTCACTGACGAAGTGGAGACCCATGCGCTCTCTGGCATCCATCTCGATATTCGCAGCGGCGAATATGTTTCGATCGCCGGACCTTCTGGCTGCGGCAAGACGACATTGTTGTCGATCCTCGGACTGCTCGACACGCCGTCCGACGGCAGTTATTCGCTAAAAGGAAACGAAGTTGCCAATCTCTCGTTTGCTGACCGAGCGCGGATTCGGAATCGCGAGATCGGTTTTATTTTTCAAAGTTTTAATCTGATTGGCGATCTCACCGTCTTTGAGAATGTCGAATTGCCGCTCACCTATCGAGGAATGGCGGCTGGCGAGCGCAAATCGTTTGTGACTGAGGCCCTGGAGCGGGTTGGGATGGCGCACCGTGCAAAGCACCTGCCAAGTCAGCTCTCAGGTGGGCAACAACAGCGCGTCGCAGTCGCGCGCGCTCTTGCTGGGAGGCCGGCAATTTTGCTCGCGGACGAGCCGACGGGTAACCTTGATTCGCGCAACGGCGAAGCAGTGATGCAGCTGCTCAAGGAATTGCACGAGAGCGGCGCCACGATTTGCATGGTCACGCACGATGAGCGTTTTGCTCAACACGCAGATCGCACAGTGCATTTATTCGATGGCCGAGTGATCGAGGACCGGATCGCGGCCTGAAGAATCGAGGATCGCACATGCTCGCAGACTTGCGGCTCGCGTTGCGAATGTTGGCGAAAGCGCCGGCGTTTGCGACGGTGACAGTGCTCGTGCTCGCGCTAGGCATCGGCGCATCAACGACGACCTTCTCGGCGATCAATGCGCTGCTGCTCAAACCGTGGCCGTACATCAAAGATCAGGAACACGTCGTATTCGTCAGCGAGTATTTCCCGAAGCTGTCGAAAGAGGCGAACGGCGTCGCGTACCCGGATTACCTGGATTTCAAACGTGACGCGACGAAGACGATCGAGGGACTCGGCATTTCGAATACGACTACGATGATCCTGAGCGCCGGCGACAAGCCGGAGCGTTATCTCGGCGCATTCGTTTCGGCAGACGTCTTCACGATTCTAGATGTGCAACCGATCCTCGGCCGCAATTTTCGGGCGGACGAAGATCAGGCAAACGCCGAGCCCGTTGTTCTTCTCGCTTACAACGTTTGGAAGAGTCATTTCGCGTCTGATCCGGGCGTGGTCGGGCGCGTTGTAACCGTGAACGGTAAGCGTGCGACAATCATCGGCGTGATGCCCAACGGCTGGCGTTTTCCGGAAACGTCCGACCTGTGGATGCCGCTGAAGACGACGGAGAAAGAGGATCCGCGCGGCAATTTCAATTTCAACTGCTTCGCGCGCATGAAACCTGGCGTGACGATCGACCAGGCGCGCGCCGAGCTTGAAGCAAGCGCGGCGCGAATCGCCGCGGATCACCCGCAGAGTAATGCCGGCTGCTCCGCTTACGTCCGCGACTTTCGCGAGGAAACGGTCGCGAACGCGAAAACACTCACACTCCTGCTGATGGGAGCGGTGTTATTCCTTCAACTGATCGCGTGTGCCAACGTGGCGAACCTGCTGCTTGCACGCGCCGCGTCGCGCGAGCGGGAGATCGCGGTGCGCATCGCGCTTGGCGCGGGACGCGGTGCAATCATTCGTCAATTATTCGCGGAAAGTCTGGTGCTCGGAGCAATCGGCAGCGCAGTCGGATTGATGTTCGCGTTTTGGGGTGTCGATCTGATGACGGCGACAATCCCCGTCGAGCTGCCGTACTGGCTGCACTTCGATTTCGACTGGCGCGTCTTCACTTTCACGGTCACGCTCGGGCTTGGGTCGGCTGTTTTGTTTGGATTGTTCCCGGCGTTGCAGGCGTCGCGTCCGCAATTGGTTGAAGCAATCAAGGAAGGTGCTCGCGGCAGCACGGGCGGCCGCAAAGGTCAGCGCGTTCGCAACGGTCTTGTCGTCGCAGAAGTCGCACTCGCGCTTGTATTGCTTGTCGGCTCCGGACTGATGCTGCGCAGCTTCATCAAGCTGCAGAACACGGAGATCGGAATGGATCAGTCCAATGTGTTGACGTTTCGTACTGGGCTGCCGCCGCTCCAAACTCAACAGCGGGATGCGTATCGGTTCTTCAAAGAATTGATACCGAAGCTCGCCGCGATTCCCGGCGTCGAGTCCGCCGGCGCGACGAGCTCATTGCCCGCAGCGGGACAGGTCGGCAATAACGCTATCCGACTCGAAGGCGAGCCGGTCATCGAGAACGTACAAAATTCAAGACAGGCGCATATTATCGCGATCACGCCCGGATTTTTGCAGGCGGCGCGGGTCCCGCTTTTTGGCGGACGCGATTTCACAGCGGGGGACAACGAGAATTCGCAGCGCGTCGTGCTCATTGACGAACGCGGCGCACGCCAATGGTTCCCGAAGGTCGACCCAGTCGGCCATCAGCTGGAAGTTGTGTTGAAGCTGGGAGAGCCGGCGCGCTGGGCGACAATCGTCGGTGTAGTGCGAGGCGTGGAATACGAGCGGCTGGCGCAAACGCGCTCGCGACCTTGCATATACGTACCGCAATTTCAGGAGCCGGGCTGGTTCCGCATGTCCGTCGTCCTGCGGGCAAAAGGCGATCCGCGCGGTTTAGCGAACGCCGCGCGTGAATCGGTGCTGTCGATTAACAAAGATGTGCCGATCTATGCCGTGCAGACGATGGAACGCGTCGTCGCCGAATCATTCTGGGAGCGTCGCTTCTTTAGCTCGCTCTTCACGGTGTTCGCTGCGCTCGCTTTGTTCCTGGCGGCGATCGGCCTCTACGGTGTGATGGCGTACTCAGTCCGACAACGCACTCAGGAGATCGGCGTGCGCCTGGCCCTGGGCGCGCAAACATCCGACGTGCTGCAGCTTGTCACTGGGCAGGGAATGCGCCTCATCACGATTGGACTTGGACTGGGCAGCGTCGCTGCGTTTTTCCTTACAAAATTGCTCGAGGGAAATCTTGCCGGGGTGTCTGTGCATGACCCGTGGAGTTTCGGCATCGTCGCGCTTGTGCTCGCAGCGATTGGATTGCTCGCGTCGTATTTGCCGGCGCGAAGGGCAACGCGCATAAATCCCGTCGAGGCATTACGCGCTGAATAACATGAACGATCTAAAGTTTGCTCTTCGGCAGCTCCGTAAATCGCCAGGGTTCACGATTGCAGCGGTGATTGTGCTGGGGTTGGGAATTGGCGCGAACACCGCGATCTTTGGCTTGCTCAACACGATGCTGTATCGGCCGCCGGCCTATGCCGAGCCTCATCAGGTCGTACAGCTCTTCTCGCAGGACAAAAAAAATCCGAAGACATTCCGGGGGTTTTCTTATCCGGCCTACGTCGATATTCGCAAGCAGAACGGCGTTTTCTCTGGGGTGATGGCGCACAACCTCGCCATGGTCGGTATTGGCGATCGCACGACGACGCGGCGCACCTTCGCCGACCTCGTCAGCTCAAATTATTTTTCCGTCCTAGGCGTCGTCCCGGTGCAAGGCCGCACGTTCATGCCCGAAGAAGAAAAACCGGGCACGAATGCCGCCGTCGCGATCGTTAGTTATAGCTATTGGCAGAAACAGAACCTCAATCCCGCGCTCCTGAATTCGCAGATCACGGTCAATAACCGGCAGTATACGGTGATCGGAATTTTGCCAAAAGGATTCACCGGCACGATGCAAGTTTTCGCGCCGGAAGTTTGGTTGCCGCTCGGCTCTTATGACACCGTAGCCAACGATTTCGAATCGGACAATCGCACCACGCTCGGGGATCGCACTGGCACGCAATTGCTCATCATCGGCCGGATGAAAGCGGGAATGAGCGGCGCGGCAGCGGAGCCAGCCCTGAAAACGTTAGCTGCCAATCTCGAGCAAGCCTATCCCGTCGAGCAAAAAGATCAGACTTTCATCACCTCGCCGGTCTCACGTTTTGCCACAAGCACGAGCCCGTCCGGCGACGGGGAAGTGAAAATGTTGGCGCCGATGTTGTTCGGCATGGCGGCCGTTGTCCTGCTCGTAGCCTGTCTTAATCTGGCGAACATGTTGCTCGCGCGCGGCACGGCGCGGCGCAAAGAAATCGCGATTCGTCTCGCGCTGGGTGGGACTCGTTGGCGAATCGTGCGTCAACTTTTGCTGGAAGGCTTTGTTCTGGCGTTACTTGGAGGGGTTATTGGTGTTTTGCTCGGTCTTTGGTCTTCGGATCTGCTTGTGGCCTCGTTAAGCAATTTGGTCCCGGTCGATATGGTTTGGCCGGGTGGCCCGAACGTTTCACTTTTCGTGGCCACATTCGCCTTCTGCGTCGTCGGAACGCTAGTTTTCGCGCTCGGGCCTGCGCTCAAGCTCACCAAATCAGCGGTGATTGAAGACTTGAAAGAGCATGCCGCGGAAAATGCCGTGCGCAGACATTGGAAGTTCCTGCCGCGTCATCCGCTCGTGGTCGTGCAGATCGCATTTTCGCTCGCGCTCCTCACCGCCGCCGCGCTCTTCATTCGCGGTGCCCATAAAGCAGCTTCGGTCGATACCGGTTTGCAAACGAGGACGAATTATTTGCTCGAAGTCGATGCGAGTCTGGCCGCCTACGATAAAACACGCGCGCTAAATGTTTACCGAACGCTGGAGGAAAAATTGTCCGCTTTACCCGGCGTCGAACGGGCCAGCATCGCGGCCACGGTTCCTTTCGGAATGATTTCGCTGAGCAGGTCCGTGCAACGCGGCGGCGCGAATCCGGCGCCGGATTCGAAGCCGGCGACGGCGGCTGACGGTCTCGCTTTTGATGCCCGCTGGAACAGTGTGGGCGCGGAATATTTTTCCACGGTCGGCATGCCGCTCGTCCGTGGACGCGCTTTCAACACTGCGGAAGCGATGCATCAAACAGGCGTCAAGGTCGCGATTGTGGATGACGTGCTGGCGAAAAAATTATGGCCGGACGGCGATGCGCTTGGTCAGCAAATTCAGTTTGCGGCTAAGGACGCTCCCCGCGCCAACAGTGGGGGAAGAGGCGGTGTCGGATCGTTCGCAGAGCCCGCCGCCGAAACAAAAATGCAGATCGAGATCGTGGGAATTGTCCCGCGCACGCGACAAAGTCTTTTCGAGAAAGATCCTTCCGGCGCGCTTTATCTGCCGTTTGCGGGCGGATTTCAGAGCAACGTTTTCTTTCACATCAAATTCGCACCCAACGCCGGTCGCGATTCAATTGCGGCGACCGAGCTGATTCGTCGGACGGTTCGCGATGTGGACAGCGCGATTCCGATCCTGGAGTTGAAATCGTTCGCGCAACATCTCGACAGCAATTTGCAGCTTTGGATCGTGCGCGCTGGAGCCGCATTGTTTTCCATCTTCGGCGGGCTCGCGCTTGCCCTCGCTGTTGTTGGTCTCTACGGCGTGAAGGCGTACTCGGTCGCCCGCCGCACCCGTGAGATCGGCATTCGCATGGCGCTCGGCGCACAGCCCGGAATGGTCCTGCGCATGATCATGCGTGAAGGCTCGATCATGCTCTTGAGCGGAGTCGCGATCGGTCTGCTGCTGGCGGTGGCGACGGCAAAAATCCTCAGCGGGATTCTTTATCAAGTTGGCCCGCTTGACCCGATCGCGTTCACGGTTGCGCCGTTATTGCTTGGGGCCGCGGCGCTCATTGCGACCTGGTTACCGGCGCGTCGCGCTACGCGTGTTGATCCAATTCAAGCGTTACGGACTGAATGAAATGAATGATCTAAGGTTTGCTCTGCGACAGCTGCGCAAGACTCCGGGATTCACATTTATCGCCGTCCTCACTCTTGCGCTTTGCATCGGCGCGAATACTGCCATCTTCAGCGTGATCAATGCGGTCCTGCTTCGGCCGCTGCCTTATCCAGATCCCAATCGGCTCGTCATCATTTCGGAATCGGACGCGAACCAGCCCAATATTTCCGTCTCATTTCCTGACTACGTTGACTGGAAAAAAGAGAACAGAGTTTTTGAGGAAATCGCGGTCGCACGGCGCGAATCCTATAACCTGAGCGGCCTTCCAGATCGCGACCCGGAACAAATCTCCGGAGCAATCGTGACGGCAAATTTTTTTAAGGTTATCGGCCTATCGCCGCAGATCGGCCGCACCTTCACGGAGGAAGAAGACCGTGTGGGCGGACCTCAGCTCGCTGTGATCAGCGACAAACTCTGGGCACGTGTTTTTCAGCGCGATCCAGGGGTGCTCGGACGCGTCGTCCATTTTGGCAACCAACCCTACACAATTATTGGCGTAATGCCGAAACAGATGTTCTCGCCGCGGACGGCCGATGTGTGGTTTCCCCTCATGCGCCGGACAGACAACCGGCAATGGCAGAACCGCGACAATCACCCTGGTTTGTTTGGATGGGCGCGATTGAAACCGGGCGTCACGATCGAGCGGGCGCAGGCCGAAATGAAAATCATCGCGGAACGCCTCGAGCGAACCTATCCGGAATCGAACACAAAAGTCGGCGCCAATGTGAAGCAGCTGCTCGAAAACCAGGTGGGGCAGTATCGGGCGAGCCTGATCTTATTGCTCGCGGCCGTGGCCGTGGTTCTCTTGATTGGCTGCGCGAATCTGGCGAACCTGCTCGCCGCTCGCGGCGCGGCGCGCTCCCGGGAGTTCGCCGTTCGGGTCGCGATTGGTGCGACTCGCTGGCAGATCATTAAACAACTGCTGATTGAGAGTCTCGTTCTGGCGCTAATCGGCGGATTGATCGGGCTGTTTTTGGCGGCGTGGGGACGCGATCTCCTCGTAACTCTTTCGCCACCGGATGTGACTCGCTTCAAAGAAACAAGTCTCGACGCAGTGGTGCTTGTCTTTACTGCATTGCTGGCGATCGCGACCAGCGTGTTGTTCGGGCTCTGGCCCGCCTGGCATACTTCGCGTGCCGATGCGCAATCGGCGTTGAAAGCCGGAGCGCATGGTAGCTCTGATGCGCCCGCTGCTCGGCGTTCCCGTGAATTCCTGATCATTGTCGAAGTCGCGCTCACCCTGGTGTTGCTCAGCACTGCGGCCCTGGTGCTGAAGAGCTTTGCCAAAACGATGGCGCTCCAGCTCGGATTTGCGCCGCAACATTTGTTGACTGCCCGTGTCGATCTTCCCAGTCCGCCGTACGACGATCAAAAAAAACTTATAAGGTTTTCCGAAGCGTTGCTCGATAAGCTGCGCGCGCTTCCCGGTGTTCAACATGCCGCCGTCTCGGTAAATCCCCCGCTCTTCACTGGCTGGCAAACGAGCTTTTATCCCGAAGGACAGCCGGCACCGAAGCCGGCTGACGTGCCCTCCGTGGAAATGGCGGTTGCGATGGGAGATTACTTTCAGGCATTGGGCACGCCGATTTTGCGCGGTCGCGCGTTCGACGAGCGCGACACGAAGGAAGCACCAGCCGTCATCATCATCGATCAGCTCCTCGCGGACCGATATTTTCCCGGACAGGATCCGCTCGGCAAACGGATCATGATGCAGACCGATGAAACCGGAAAGCAGCCGCGCACGATTGTCGGCGTCGTTCCGCACTTGAAGGTTTACGGTTTTGAAGAGCCGACCGTTCTCCCACAGGCATACGTGCCTCAAACTCAGGTGCCCGACACCGGATTGGTGCTTTTGCTGCGCACGACGCTTTCTCAGCAAAGTCTGGAGAAGCCGCTTCGCCAGATCGTCGCCTCGCTCGATCCAGCGCAACCTGTTTTTGAACTTCGCATGATGAACGACGTCGTGGCCGAAACGTGGGCCACACCGCGATTAATGTCATTCTTGCTCGGCACATTTTCAGTCCTCGCGCTTACGCTTTCGCTCGTCGGTCTCTATGGGGTGATGGCGTATAACGGACTTCGCCGGACTCGCGAAATCGGGATCCGATTGGCTTTAGGTGCGCGTCGAAAGCAAATCGTCACGATGATGCTGCAACAAGGCATGCGGCTGCTTGCGATCGGCCTTCTCGTCGGGTTTGTCGGAGCTTTCGGCCTTTCACGCGTGATTCGCAGTCTGCTTTTTGAGGTTAATGCCGGCGATCCCCGACTTTACATCGCGGTCAGCGGGCTGCTCGCTTGTGCAGCGGCTGCCGCCTGCTGGATTCCCGCACGTCGCGCGTCACGTGTTGACCCGATGATCACGCTGCGCAC
>Ga0207706_10002653_pt1 | contig 17425 bp, 15 predicted proteins | sample KBSC53metaG_FD_184318 | JGI IMG/M metagenome (GOLD analysis project Ga0207706, IMG submission 184318) | Corn rhizosphere microbial communities from Kellogg Biological Station, Michigan, USA - KBS C5-3 metaG (SPAdes) (version 2) | ecosystem: Host-associated > Plants > Roots > Rhizosphere > Soil ... | reverse complement strand
CGCATCACCAGCTGCCGATGCCTGGACGGCCGGAGCCAGGGTGCGAAGGTACGCCACGATCGCCCACACTTCTAATTCCGGAAGATCATTTGCTGGCATGTCGGTACCGGGGACACCGCCAGTGATCGTATGAAATATCTGGTCATCGCTTGATCCATGTATCCATCGGCCCGTCGTGAGATCTGGACCACGGCCTCCGCCTCGGGCATTGAGACCATGACACGGAGAGCAATTCGATCGGAAAAGAGAAGTTCCTTCTTTGATGGCGTCCGGATTTCCTGCAACGGGATTGGCGTTCGGTGACTGGCACTCCATGCGTGGCGCCAGAAACAAGAGGGCCGCGAGCGCGAATGTGCGTGCGATCCATCTCGAGAATCTCATCGACGAGTGTCGTCTTGCGAGCGGGACACGGTTGTTTGCGCGAGCCATCGAACCTCTCACCAAAACTGAAAAGGCGGCTCAGTGTACGGAACACTTTCTTCAGAGTCAACGACGAGACGAGAACTAGGAGTGTCTTCAGTGGCAAGTCATGTTGCGAATCTCAGGCAGTCCGGCGACTTGTGTTTTTGGATTGTAGGTCACGTTGCACTGAGAAATCTTCTCTGGCAATTCTTTTGTCAGCACAACATCGGTATTCGCGTATCGGCACGAAAGCCAGATGCGGTGGGTGGAGTCGGGTTGGAAATTCCAAACTGCGTAGGCCAAGCCATCTCGCTTTTTCCAGTTGTCGTACACGAGGCTGGCTTTTTCCTCAGGTGGCCCGCTAAAGAAAGTGACCCCTGCCAGAATGTGATCGGACTCATCGGTGTCAGCCGTCCAGCCTTGTGGAGTCGCGTCGATTGTCTGATGAACCTTGATTGCCTTCGGACAGTCCGCCTCTTGCGCACTGGCGAACGCAGCGGCACACAGTACGATCGCGATGATTGACAGCGAAGTCTTCATAGGAGTTCTGATATCAGACCGCGACGTGTCTCTCCTTCAGAATCGCCTCGACAGCCGTGATCGCTGTGTCAATCTCTTCCTCGGTGTTGTAGAAGTGCGGCGAGAATCGCACGCCAGCCTTCGGTCGGTAGTCCACGAGGATGTCGCGCTTGAGGAGTTCGCGACAAACCTCCGGTGCGTCCGGCATTTCGATCGAGACCGTGCCGCCTCGCAGCTCTGGATTGCGCGGCGTATTCACCTGCCACCCATGTTTGTCGGCTAGCGCAATCAGCTTCGCAGTATGTTGCTTGGACCTGGTACGGATTTTCTCGACTCCTACTTCATTAATTATGCGTACGCCCGGGCGCGCCGCTTCGAGCGACGGGACGTGAAGCGTTCCGTTCAAGAAACGGTAGGAGGAGTCGGTATAGCGAATGGGCCCCGGTTCGAATGAGAACGGTTGTTCGTGCGCATGCCATCCAGTAAATCGAGGTTCGAGTTTGGGCGCAAGATCGGGGCGCACATAGAGGTAAGCGACGCCGGGTCCCCCGCAAAGCCACTTCAACACCCCGCCGGTGGCAAAATCGGCATTCAGCGCTTGAATGTCGACCGGAACAGTTCCGAGTGATTGAAAGGTGTCGAGTACCACATAGGCTCCGACTCGGTGTGCCTTCTCGATGATTGCTTTCGCGTCATTGATGTAGGAGCTTCGAAAGATGACATGCGAGATGGGGACGACGAGGGTGTTCTCGTCGATGGCATCGAGTAAGCGCTCGGTTGGGACGTGAATGCCGTCATCCGTCTTGACCATGTTCACTCGTGCACCGCTGGCGCGCTGCGCTTCCCAGAAATACATGACGGACGGAAAGTTGAGATCGGTGTAAACCACCTTGTTCCGCTTGCCTGAGAAATCCAGGCAGGACGCAATGATTGCCTGGCATGTTGTGACGTTTTGGTGCGTGGAGACCGACCCCTTAGGTGCATTCATCAGCGCACCAATTTCGTCGCCGACTTCGGAAGCCAGCATCCACCACGTCTCTTCCCATGCGCGCACACCACGGGTTGCCCACGTATCCGCATAGCCCTTTAATGCGTCGTACACGGCTCGAGGCATGGCGCCCAGCGAGTTGCTGATCATGTAGGTGGTGCGCTCAAGGATGGGGAACTCAGGGCGGTAGCGCAGGAGTTCGTCGGTCATGGTCACATTGTAAAGGTGGAATGGAGTTTCAGACTTTCAAGATTTACGCCCAATCCGCGCCCGAAATGCGCCGCCTACCCCGTTTTTTTTCGTGTAGCCTTGATAATGAAATATGCCGCTGTGAGAAAGATCAGGTACACGACACCGCTAACCAGGTTGATGCGGGAGTCGTACCACCCTTTCAGGACGACACCACAGACGACCGCAAGACCGATCGCCGACCCCGCAGCGCCTAAGGGGGAGCGAAGCGGCAGTGCGGCAATCTCCTCGGGCGAGGTTCGTCTTCGAAATGAAATGTGAGCTGCCAAAGAAACAATCCAGGACAGAATCATCCCAAAAAATGCTGCACGCAGGATGAACTCAAAGGCATCGGCAGGCGCCCACTTAGTGAGAACAATTGCCACAACTATTCCATAAGAAGAGACAAGCAACGCAAGATTGGGAGAGCCGCGCGAATTGAGCTTTCCCAAAGCAGCAGGCGCCCAGCCGTTGCGGCCCATCGAGAAGAGCATCCGCGAAGATACGTAGAGTGCCGCATTAGCCCCTGAAAGCGCCGCAGTGAGGACCACGAAGTTCATCACATGGCTCGCGGCCGGCAAATTAACGGATCGAAAGACAGTGACGAAGGGGCTTTCGGTTACGCCCGCATGATTCCAAGGCAAGATCCCAACCAGGATTGCCATTGCTCCGATATACAAGAAAAACAACATTCCGAACGTGAGCCGCACCGCTTTTGCAACGTCGTTTCGCGAGCGCGACTCGCCCGATGTGACCGCAACGAACTCGATCCCGCCAAATGTGTAAACAGCAAACGTCATCGCGAGCAGTGGCGCCAAATAACCGCGAGGAAAAAATCCACCGTTGACGACATATTGCGGTGCCACTTTGCCGGTCACTAACAATGCAGCACCGAGAACGATGAACGCAGCAATGGTCACGACCTTAATCATCGCGAACCAGAATTCAAATCGACCGTAGGAACCGACGCCGCGAAAGTTGACTAGTAACAGCCCGAGCGAAAAGATCAGAATCCAAACGATGGCATTGATTTGCGGAAACCAGCGCGCCATGTACACCGTGGCTGCTACCATCTCGGCGCCGATCGAGACGGCAATTGCCGCCCAATAGCCGCCGCGCGATAGAAAGCCAGCCCAATCATTCAAGTAGAGGTCGCCGTATACACCAAACGAGCCGGCGGCGGGGTGTGCGCAAGCAAGTTCGCCCAGCGCAAGAGCGACCGTCCAGTTAATGAAGGCGGCGAGCAAGAAGCTGAGGATGACGGCAGGGCCTGCCAGCCCGATTGCGGGTGCTGAGCCAAGCAGGAGCCCGGTGCCAATCGAGCCGCCCACGGCCACCATGGCCATTTGCCCCGCGCTCAGTTGGTGGCGAAGTCCTTGCTCGTGCGTGACTTCTTGCTCAGAAGGCATCGTGCTCGTATATCAGAAAAATGTGGGGAAACCCAAACTGGGCGCCTGAGGAGGTTGGGGAGGTACGGATGACCTTCGTAATCGCGGGTGCCCGTTACTGCGTTGCTGAGGGTATGGGCCCAACCTAGAATCGGAAGCGGGTTACTGTCCCTGTTACCGTTCATGGCTGATCCATCCAAGAGGGCCGAGATTGCGCGTCGGGTTGCCGGCGCTGAAAAGCTGCTGCAACGCGGCAAAACGGAAGACGCGCTCGAAGAATATCTCCAAATATTGCTGGAAGATCCAGAGAACGACAACGTCCGGCAACTGTCTGCGGACCTTTGCCTTTCTTTGAACCGAAACGGCCAAGCGGTTCGGCTGCTAGGCGAGCTGTTTGAACGGCAGATGCAAGGCGGCGACGCAACGCGTGCCAGCCTGACCTACAAGAAGCTGGCGCGGTATGGGAATCCCACATCGCAGCAGAAAATCCGTTTCGGCGAGCTGCTGGAGAACTCCAACAAAAAACTCGCAATCGGCACCTACGAAAATGCGCTAGAGGATCTCACTCGGCAGAGCAAGAAAGATGAAGCACTCCCCGTCCTAAAACGATTGGTTGCGCTGGAGCCCACGCAGCAGAACTTTCTGAGATTAGGAGAGTTGTCTTCTGAAGTGGGTGACAGCCAGGGCGCCGCCGCAGCATTTTTACGAGTTGCGCAACTTGCGGAAGCGAGTGGGACCAATCCGGCAACTTGGGTGGAGCGCGCGTACACGGAAGATCCGTCCGATCCTCAGATTGCGCTGGCATACGGACGAAGCCTGTTAGTCCAAGGTGAAGTCGGGGCAGCCATTTTTATTTTTGAGCCCCACATTCAAGCTGGCAGCCCATCCCTCGAGCTTCGCGATAGCTATACGAAAGCTCTGATCGCTGCGAACCGCTTGGTCGAAGCAGAGCCGCTATTGTGGCAGCTGTTCGAACAGAATCCTGCGCGCGTGCAACAGGTGGCCGACCTGATCGGCGCCATGGTTGATTCAGAACTCGATAAGGAAGCCGCAGAGCTGGCTCGCAAACTGGAACAGTTTCAGCGGCGACGCGGTGAGCGACGTTCGTTCGTGGCACTCATGCAGGACATTGTCGCGAATCACCGTGCCTCGCCAGACTTGCTGGAGTTTCTGAGCGAACTGTTCAACTCTTCGAATCGAGAAACCGACTACTCGCAAACTCTTCTTAAACTCTTCGACCTTTACATCGGGCTGTCCAATTATGAAAAGGCAGGCGAGTGCCTAGACCGTGCCGCGGAAGTCGATCCCTACGAGCCCGGACACCATAAGCGGTTAGAACAGTTGCGAGGAAAAATCGACGAACAACGTTTCCGCGTGATCGCGACCCGCTTCACGCCACTGAATAAGGGAACACCGGAACCCTCCAAGAACAGTCATAACGAAGAGCCCACGCTAGGTGCCGGGGCATTACAAGACCTCATGCTGCAAGCCGAAATATTGGTGCAGTACGGCATGCGATCAAAAGCGATCGAGCGGCTGCAACGAATTCAGGAGCTTTTTCCGCGCGAGGAAGAACGAAACGAAGATCTACAGCGACTCTACATCGCCGCGGGAATGTCTACACGCCGTGGAACCGCTTCGAACACAAACGCACAACCCGCGGCGGCGAGCGCTCCTCAACCGCCATCGCCACCGGCGCCTGCGCCAATTCAGTCGTCTGAGACTACCGACGTCAGTAATTTAACGCGCGTCGCAGAGATTACTCGCAAGCTCTATCATCAGAGCAATGCCGATGCGGTCCTGCGAACAGCTGTCAATGAGATCGCTACACACTGGAAAGTGACACGCTGCATCGCCGCGATGCGGCGCCCCGGCCTGCCTCCAACGGCCGTGCAGGAGTCTACTGGCGAAGGTGTCGCGCCCGGCTCTCCAGCATCCCTCGCGAGCATTGCTGCTCTTGTCCAGGATCTTGCTATCAGCCGCGGTTCACTTTTGATTACGGACGCGATGGTTGCCCCCGAACTTCAAGCTGCAAAGCAGGCAGTCGCCGAATTGGGAGTCGCGTCCCTTCTTGCTCTGCCATTGGCCGACGGCGAGGAACCGGTAGGAATCTTGCTGCTTGCACACGACACGGTGCGTGGGTGGCATTCCTCCGACATGGTGGTTCTTAAAACGCTGTGTGACCAAGCTGTCATCGCCCTGAACAATGCCGGGTTGCGACGGCTGGTCAAAAATCTTTCGGTTACCGACGAGAAATCAGGGCTACTCAAACGTGCCTCATACCTAGACCTGCTGCAAGCAGAGACTCGGCGCGCGATGCAGCAAGGCTCGGCTCTGACGATTCTTCTCGCACAGTTTGGAAAAGGCAGCGCTATGGTCAAGGAGTACGGCGAGGCGGCGGTCACGTCCATGATGGAACAAGTCGGACACCTGTTCGCATCGAACATCAGGACCAACGATTTGGCGTTTCGCTATGGCACGACCACGATTGCGATCATCCTTGGCGAAACCGCCGAGAAGGAAGCGATGCTGGCGCTCGAAAAGCTTCGCAAGCTGTTGGCGGAAGTGAAATTGCCCGGTAAAGACCAGTCGGTCAGCTTTAATGCAGGATTGGCCGAAGCTGTGATTCGTCAGCAGTACGACGCCGTCGACATCGTCACCGAAGTAATCAACCGCGCGGAGCAAGGCCTTGATGCCGCAGTATCGCAAGGTGTCGGAAAAGTAGTGATTCAGCCTGCAAATCTCACAGCCGCTGCAGTGGCTTAGAACAACCGCCATTCCCACACCAGAAACGTCACTTACGTCGAATTCGCCCGCCAGTGGCGCAGGCGGTTTGGCGACTGATATCCTTTACAGTTTGCTCTTAGCGCGAAACTAATCTTGCTGTAAGGAACTCATGCTCAAGCCAGGGGACATTGCCATTGTCAGTGGGGCGCGTACGCCCTTTGGCCGCTATTGCGGCAAACTCAAAGATTTTACGGCCCAAGAACTGGCCGCCGTGGCCGCCAAAGGCGCCATCGAGCGCTCGGGAATTAATTCTGAGGAATTTGATCACGCTGTTTTCGGAAACGCTCAGCAGACATCCGGAGATGCGCTGTATGGAGCACGTCACGTGGGATTGCGTGCCGGACTGCCGATCGAGACGCCGGCACTGACGGTGAACCGGCTATGCGGTTCGGGAATGCAGTCGATCGTCAGCGCCGCCCAGATGATTCAAACCGATGAAGCCAAGATCGTCGTAGCTGGCGGTATGGAGGCCATGTCCCAGGCGCCGTTTGTCATTCGTGGGCGAGATGGATTCACCCTCGCGCCCGGCGGCAAGCTCGAAGACTCGCTGATGGTCGCATTGCTAGATTCTTATTGTGGTCTGTACATGGCGAACACCGCCGAGTTGTATGGCGAACAACAGGGGATTACGCGGCAAGCACAGGACGAGTTTGCGCTGCGGTCGCAGCAGACCGCAGACGCTGCATACAAAGAAGGACGGATTCAGGAAGAACTTGTGCCGGTCGCGCTGAAGAATCACAAGGGCGAGCAAACCGGAGAGATGCTGGCCGAGGATGACCATCGGCGACCACAAACCACGATGGAAGGCTTGGCAAAGTTGAAGGCCGCCTTCGGGAAGAACGGAACGGTCACGGCTGGAAACGCCAGCGGAATTGTTGACGGCGGTGCTGCGGTTGTCGTGATGTCGTTAGAAGACGCCGGGAAACGTGGTCTTAACCCGCTGGGGCGGATCGTGAATTGGGGCATCGCGGGCGTGGATCCGAAATTGATGGGCCGCGGGCCTGTGCCCGCAACGAAAGTTGCCTTACAGCGCGCAGGCCTGACGTTGGACTACATCGATTTGATCGAAGTCAATGAGGCATTCGCGGCGCAATATCTGGCGGTCGAAAAAGAGTTAGGACTGGATCGCGAGAAGGTAAACGTGAACGGAGGCGCGATTGCTCTGGGACATCCCCTCGGCGCGACTGGCACGCGACTGGTGATTACTCTTCTTTATGAGCTACGGCGACGAAAAAAGAAATACGGTCTCGCGACTGCGTGCATTGGCGGTGGGCAGGGAATCGCGATGGTGGTGGAAAGCTTTCATTGAGAAGTTTTGATTTTTCAATTGTCAATTGTCAATTGAAACGTTTGGCGCCGCCCTCATGCTTCGACAATTCGAAAATTGACAAGCGCAAATTGCAAATTGCTGTTTAGCAAAGGACTCGCATGGAAATAAAAAAAGTGGGCGTTCTGGGCTGTGGGCTGATGGGCTCGGGTATTGCGCAGGTGGCAGCGATGGCTGGATTCGACGTCACGGTGCTCGAAGTCGATCAGAAATATCTCGATAAAGGTTTTGCTGGAATCCAAAAGTCGCTGGCGAAGTTCGCCGAGCGGCCCCCGGAAAAAGGTGGAATCACTGCCAAACAGAAAGACGAGTCCCTCGCACGATTGAAACCGACAACCAACCGGCAGGACCTCGCCGACTGCGACATCGTGATCGAGGCGATCATCGAAAACGTCCAGCAGAAACGAGACATGTACGACTCGCTCGATGGAATCGTGAAAAAAGAGGCCATCTTCGCAACCAACACTTCGTCTATTTCCGTGACTGAGTTAATGGCAGCGACCAAGCGCCCGGAGCGGTTCATTGGCCTGCACTTCTTCAATCCCGTGCCGCTGATGAAGTTAGTCGAGGTCGTAAAGACAATCGCCACCGCCCCCGATGTATTCGACGCAGCCTACGAATTCGCAAAAAAGCTGGGCAAGGTGCCGGTTCGGACTTCCGACAAGACCGGCTTCATCGTGAACCGCTTGCTTGTCCCATATTTGCTGGATTCAATCCGCGCTTATGAAGAGGGTGTTGGGTCCATCGAAGACATCGATAACGCAATGAAGCTGGGCTGTGGGTATCCGATGGGGCCTTTTACTCTGCTCGACTTCGTCGGCCTCGATACTACCTACTACATTACTCACGTGATGTACGACGAATTCAAGGAACGCCGCTTCGCATCGCCGCCGCTCTTAAAACGGTTGGTGATGGCAGGATGGTATGGTCGCAAGTCGGGCAAAGGCTTTTACGATTACGCGAACCCGGAAAAGCCGGTAGCGGGCAAGTTCTGAAGCGGGAAGTTCTGGAGTTATCGGATGCTATGAAGCGTCCCGTTTGGGTAACGACGATAATCGTAGTTCAGTCGCTACTGGCGCTGGGGCTGTTTGGTTTAGGAATTTACTTACTTTGGCTTGCTCGTTCGCCCGAAACATTGAGCGAAAAGGATGGAGCTGAAGCCGCACACGGTTTGGTCATCGCGGCTGGGATCTTCGCTCCGATCGCGTTCCTTTATCTTGTGTCCGTCCTCGGTTTGTGGAGGGCCCGGCGGTGGGGGTGGTGGCTTGGTTTTCTGGTCAACCTTGGGGTGACCGTCGCGCTGCTTTACAGCTTGATCGATGATGGGTGGGCCAACAGCGACGCCACAGACATCGCATTGCCGCTGGTAACCATCGCGCTACTGATTTTTTACTGGATTCGTGGTGTTCGCAGCTACGGTCAACCTTCGGGTGATTCGAGAAGGGTTGAAGCTTCACCGAATTAACGAAAGGCAATCATGGCTTACGAAAACATTTTGGTTGAGAAAAAGAACTCCATCGCCTACGTCACGGTCAATCGCCCCAAGGTGCTAAACGCGCTCAACATGGCGACCATGGAGGATCTGCGTGCTGCGTTTCATGACATTAAGAAGGACGTAGGGGTTCGAGTCGTTATTCTGACCGGGTCGGGCGAGAAAGCCTTCATTGCCGGCGCCGACATTGCCGAACTTTCCAAGCATGACGCCGTGTCAGCGAAGGAGTACACCCACAAGGGACAGTCTGTGCTCAACCTGATCGAGAATCTCGGGAAGCCCGTGATTGCGTGTATCAATGGCTTCGCCCTCGGCGGCGGATGCGAGATCGCCATGGCATGTACGATGCGGTTGGCGAGCCAGAACGCGAAACTAGGACAGCCTGAAGTGAAGCTTGGAATCATTCCCGGCTACGGCGGAACTCAGCGTCTTCCACGCCTGGTTGGCAAGGGAATCGCAATGCAACTGGTGCTGGCAGGTGAAATGATCTCAGCGGAGGAAGCGCATCGGATCGGATTGGTCAATGAAGTGACCGCGCCCGGAGAACTCATTCCACGTGCCGAAGCGATCGCCGCGAAGATCATCGCGAATGCTCCTCTCGCCGTGCAATACGCCATGGAGGCGGTCAACAAAGGGATGGAGATGACGCTGTCTGAGGGGTTGTATCTTGAGGCCGTGTTGTTCGGAGTCTGCTGCGCGACTGAGGACAAGACGGAAGGGACCACGGCCTTTCTCGAAAAGCGAATTGCGCGGTTCAAAGGAAAGTGAAGCCTGCCCTCGCGACGGAAATTCTCGAAATCTGACACTTACAACGGAGAAGTCACGAGTAAGAACAGCAAAAACGATGGAGTCAAAAGCATACCCCGGCCGAAGATCAAGGCGATGGAGGGGTCACTGAACGCCGGCGGCAGGCGCTTCGCCATTGTTGTGTCTCGCTTCAATTCATTTATTACCGAGCGCCTGTTTCTAAGTGCCTGCGATGGATTGTTGCGCTCCGGCGCAAAGCAAACAAACATAAAACTCGTTCGCGTTCCCGGCGCCTTCGAAATTCCTTCTGCCTCCCGCAGCCTCGCCGAGACCGGGAAGTACGACGCGATCATTTGCATCGGGTGTCTGCTTCGCGGGGACACCGCGCACTATGACGTGATCGTGAACGAAGTCACGCGGGGGATTGGGCAATCGGCACAGGACACGGGTGTGCCGCATGCATTCGGTGTTCTGACCTGTGACACTCTCGAACAGGCGATTGATCGCGCCGGGCTGAAAATGGGCAACAAAGGGTTCGAAGCGGCGCTCGCCGCGGTCGAAATGGCAAACTTGAAACAAGCCGTCAGCGGTACGCCGTCAGCAGTCAGTAAGAAACAGATTCCTTCTGCCGGTCGGAAGAAGAGCAAAGGTATTTCTGGTCGAACGAAGCCAAGGCGTCGCCGCTAGTCCTCATCAGCTAAACTGACAACAGCCACTAGGCATTAATCCTGTATGGGCACTCGACGCAAATCACGCGAACTCGCATTGCAGATGCTGTTTCAGGCCGATATGGGCAAACAGCCTGCTGCCGACGTGCGCCGAACGTTCTGGGCCGAACGCGACAACGTTACCGGAGAGGTGCGAGGTTTCGCGGAAGACCTTTTTCGCGTTGCAATCGACAAGGCGGACGAAATCAACCAGATTATTGAGAAACACGCGCAACATTGGCGCATGGAGAGGATGGCTGCCGTGGACCGCAACGTCCTGCGCAGTGCAGTGGCGGAATTTTTGGGCTATCCCGAAACTCCGAAGGCTATCGTGATCAATGAAGCGCTTGAGATCGCACGGAAATACTCGTCACCCGAGTCCGTGACGTTCATCAATGGTGTCCTGGACAGTATCGGGAAAGATCTGGAAGTCCAGGCTTCCTGACGGCGCGTCCTGCGACTGTGCGTAATCCGCCATCACCGCCCAAAAACCCTGCCGAAGTAGGCCTCGCCTACGGCTTTACCGCGACTAAATCAGGAGTGCAGAAGAGATCTTGGCTGTCCACGTTGGAGCAAAAATTGTTTTGGAAAGTGATTTGTTGAACATCCGTCCCGACGATTGTGTCGAGTACGTGCAGCGTCGGATCAAGGCATTTGCCTAAATTGTTTTGATCCACGGTCTCGAAGTTCTCGCATTTGGTAGTGACGTACAGCTTGGAACCATCCGTCGTGAGCGACGCTCCAAGTGGTTTGACGTTGCCTACCAGTGGTATCGCTGACGTCGTCTTTCCTGCCACGTCGAACACCAATACGCCGCTCAGGTTCTGAGCCACGACGTAAGCCTTAGTGCCGTCACTGGAAACCAGCATTGTTACCGGCGTGAAATCTCCCAATCCAAGATTCGTAGACGATTCAAGCTCCAGGTCGACGCTTGATGCCGAACAGGTGTCTCCAATCACCACGGTTTTCTGATTGATGATGTCGATGTTCGGCGGATCAAGAGCAAGGAAATGTCGCCCGTCCGGGATGGCCGTGAGCGAGAGCGGTATTCCCGGGGTTGAGACACCTGGAGGAATCACCAAATCGCTGCACGTTACCGCTGGAACGATGTTGTGTGGTGCTCCTGCGATAAGTGCGAATGCGCCATATTGCGAGAAGGCAACGTCGGTTGCGGCAGTCACCGGCGCCAGTGAGATCGGACCCTTCGTCGCGTCAACAGTCGAAGCCACGTATAAGCTCGCCGTTCCACCACTGTTCGACACAATGAAAGTCTTCAGGCCATCGGGCGAAAAAGAGGCGGCAACCGCGTTCGGGATTTGTAACGTGATCAGCGGAGCCGACGTGTTGGCTTGGTTGTAGATGAAGGCTCGCCCTGGTCCACCCTGTAGGGGATTTGGGTCGGAAACGACCAATCGGCTGCCGTCGCGTGAAACTGCAAGAACTTTGCCCGTGACTGATGCAACTACCTGGGCCGCAGCACCGGTGGCGCCCGCGGGGTCGATAATCATGAGCCCGTTCTGACTCCCAGCAAATGCGCGGACCCCGCCGGGCGCGAAGACGAGCGAATTGGGCGGATTCGGCAGGAAAAAGCTCGAGCCAAGTGTGTCGGCCGTCCCAGTGATCTGGGTAATAAATGCTCCGCAATCGAATAAGGGAGGCTTATCTGGCGGGTCACACTGTGTGCTGGTGACCCATGCGCTCGGTACCACCGGAGTCGTCGGGCGCGTCACTTCAACGCTTATCACTTGCTTGGGATAAATCGGTTGGCTAGGAAACACTCCTGAGTTGCACGACGGAGGCGTGCATGACGCAATCACGGTGGCGCCGCCCCCGCCGACAGCAGAAATGGTGGCCGTCGTCTTGTTTTGTGCTCCAGACGGCACCGTCACGACCGCGATGTTGCTGCTGCTCCACGTCAAAGGAGGTTTTGTTACTTCATTTCCTAGCTCGTCCGTGACCGTTGCTTGAATCGTTTTCGAGCTGCCCGAAGCCAGCGTAAGCGACGTTGTGCCTTCATTTTGAACGGTGAGCTCAATTGACTTGATCAGGCAGGCTCTGAAAGGTACTGAATTGCTGTTTACTCCACTCACCGACGTGAAAATCTGCGTTGTTCCCGACGCCACCGAAGTTGCTCGAACCTGATTGCCGAGAAGGTCACTTGCCGTAGTGTTCAAACTTGCCACTGCAACGTTCACGGAGGACCAATTTAATGGTCCGACCGTTGGCGTGATGTCGACCAGCGATGTTCCAACGCGGGCAAAAACTGCGGCCTCGTAGGTCCACGTCTCATCTTGGGCAAAGCAGATCGGGAACGCAGTCCCAGAAACACTAATCGGTTTTATTTCAACGTGATCAATGTGTTGGTGGACGTAAATGGTGGTTGGCGAACTGCTTACGCCGGAGGCTGATGCCGTCACTAGCGCGGTTCCGGCCGGGCCCGGTGTGCAAACAATCGGATTCGATAAAGAATCCCACTTCCCGGCGCAAGCGATACCGGAGTTCGAAATAGTAAGGACGTCCGGGTTGCTTGAAGCAAATGCGATCGTCAACCCGCTTGTGATGGTTCCTCCTGACGCGTCACGAACCGAGGCCGCGAAGTTGAGGAGAGAACCAATATCAATAGAGCTGTGCCCGGAAGGCGCGAGCGTTACAACCGCGGGCACCGTCGGCGGATTCGGAGTGTTGCTGGAACTAGTGCTACCGCAAGCGACCAGCATGGACAGGGAGGCTATAAGAGTAATGAGACACACCGCCGAACCGCAACGACCCATGAATCCTCCCCGCGCTCGGTCAAACGCCTTGCGCGAGCATGTATGTTCTGGAAAACTTTCAGTGTAGAGGCAGACCATTGTTTCGGCAAGCGAGGCTCCGCCACCCACCAACACTCTGATGCAAAAAGCACCCGTTGACGATTTCTGACGGTGGTTGCTATATTAGAAAGGTTCCGCGAGTTATGTCTGGCTTGCCTGTATGTGGTGGTTCATCCGCCGCGCTCGTTAGAGTGCGCGAAACCTCCAACAAGAAGTTGGCTGAGCTTTGAAGTTACGTGCTCAGGCGGCAAAGCAATAGCCTGAGGACGCCCTCGCTGAAAACGCCCTGCGAACACCATCCCGCCCTGGCAACAGGGATACTCGGGAGGCTATGTGGGGCAAAGCTGACGAAACGGATCATCTCCCTGGTTGAGGGCCTGATGTCACCGTCGCCGGCCTCAGTCTGATCGGGAAACCTGAACTTTCTTCTGCGCTGTCGCGCGGGAGAAGTATGGCTGGCGGAATTGCCAGTCAGCCCGGAAACGGGAGAACGGAATCGGCGCTGCAGCGTGCCGCGCGCTTGTAGCGTTGTGCGGCAAATTGCGGCCCAAGGAGTGACGAAGAGTGCCGACATTTAATCAACTGGTGCGAAGTGGACGGACGCGGCCGCGTTACAAGACGGCCAGTCCCGCCCTGCAGGGTTGTCCTCAGAAGCGCGGCGTTTGCACCCGTGTTTATACCCAGACGCCTAAGAAGCCGAACTCGGCGCTGCGCAAAGTCGCCCGCGTTCGTCTCACCAACGGAATCGAAGTTACGACCTACATCCCTGGCGTCGGCCACAACCTGCAGGAGCACTCGATCGTGCTCATTCGCGGCGGCCGTGTGAAGGATCTCCCCGGCGTCCGTTACCACGTCATTCGTGGAACGCTCGATGCAACCGGCGTTGCGAATCGCATGCAGGGTCGTTCGAAATACGGCGCGAAGCGCCCCAAGAAGGGTTAAGAGGCTGAGCGATGCCAAGAAAAGGACACATTGCAAAGCGGACGGTGGCAGCAGACGGCGTTTACGGGTCCGATCTGGTCACCAAATTTGTGAATTCCCTGATGTGGCAGGGTAAGAAGTCGACCGCGGAAGGAATCTTCTACGAGTCCATGACACGCCTGCAGGAAAAAGGTGGCGACGAGGCTCTGAAGCTCTTCAAGAAGGCTGTCGAAAATGCGAAGCCCCTGCTTGAAGTGAAGAGCCGCCGTGTCGGCGGCGCCAACTATCAGGTGCCTGTCGAAGTAAACGCGGACCGGCGCACGTCGCTGGCGATTCGCTGGATCATCACCTACGCGCGCAGCCGCGGCGAAAAGGGCATGGTTGACAAGTTGACCAACGAATTGCTCGATGCTGCGAACGGCAAGGGTGCAGCAATCAAGAAGAAAGACGATGTCCACCGGATGGCGGAAGCAAACAAGGCGTTCGCGCACTATCGGTGGTAACGAAAGCGAAATCAGAGAGAGCCCAGAGAGGATAGTAAGCAAGCCGTGGCCAGAACAGTTCCATTAGAGCGGTGCAGAAACATCGGCATCATGGCGCACATCGACGCCGGCAAGACCACTACGACCGAGCGCATCCTGTTTTATACCGGCAGGACGCACCGCATCGGAGAGGTCCACGAAGGCACCGCCACGATGGACTGGATGGAGCAGGAGCAGGAGCGCGGAATCACGATTACCTCTGCGGCGACGACCTGCACATGGCGCGACATCCGCATCAACATTATTGATACGCCCGGCCACGTAGACTTCACGGCCGAGGTCGAGCGATCGCTGCGCGTACTCGATGGCGCTGTCGCTGTATTCGACGCCGTTCATGGTGTCCAGCCGCAGTCCGAAAAAGTCTGGCGTCAGGCCGACAAATACGGCGTCCCCCGAATTTGTTTCATTAACAAGATCGACAAGATGGGTGCCGATTTTGAGCACGCCGTCGATACCATCCGCAAACGCCTCAATGCGCGACCCGTTGCGATCCAAATCCCCATCGGCCAGGAAGCAAAGTTTGTAGGAGTCGTCGACCTCATCGAGATGAAAGCAATCGTCTGGAAAGACGAGACAATGGGCGCGGAATATGTCACCGAAGAAATCCCGGCCGATATGAAGAAAAAGGCCGACGCGTTCCACACCCAGTTAGTCGAAACCATTGCCGAAAACGACGACGAGATTTTGCACAAGTTTCTCGAAGGCGAAGCCATCTCTTCCGAAGAGCTGCGTGCCTCACTTCGTAAATCGACGATTGCATTGAAATTGTTCCCGGTTGTCGTAGGCACAGCGTTCAAGAACAAGGGCGTGCAGCCGTTGCTCGATGCAGTTGTCGACTATCTGCCTTCGCCTCTCGATGCACTGGAGACTCACGGTGTAAACCCTGACACCGGCGAGCAGGTCGTCCGTAAGCATTCCGACAAGGAACCCTTTTCCGCGCTGGCTTTCAAGATCATGGCGGATCCATTCGTCGGCCAATTGACCTTCATCCGTGTCTACTCAGGACAATTGAAATCCGGCGAGTCAGTGTTGAACTCGCGTACGCAGAGATCAGAACGCATCGGTCGTTTGTTGAAGATGCACGCCAATAAGCGTGAAGACATTCAGGAAATTCTGGCGGGCGATATCTGTGCGGCAGTGGGTCTGAAAAACGTCAGCACAGGCGACACGATTTGTGACGAGAAACATCCGATCACGCTCGAGTCGATCACGTTTGCGGTACCAGTTATTTCAGTGGCAGTCGAGCCGAAAACCAAGGCCGATCAGGAAAAGATGGGCATGGCGCTCGCCAAATTGGCCCAGGAAGATCCCACCTTTAAGGTTCACACCGATCCCGACAGTGGACAGACCATCATCAGCGGTATGGGTGAGTTGCATCTCGAAATCATCGTTGACCGCATGATGCGCGAGTACAAGGTCGAAGCCAACGTTGGTAAGCCGCAGGTTGCGTATCGCGAAACGATCCGCAGACAGTCGGAAGCGGAAGGCAAGTATATCCGCCAGACCGGTGGTCGCGGCCAGTATGGACACGCGAAGATTCGCCTTGAGCCTAACGAGCCAGGCAAGGGCTACGAGTTCATCAACGAGATCGTCGGTGGCACGGTTCCGAAGGAATACATCAAGCCGATTGATCAGGGCATGCAGGAAGCCATGGAAGGCGGCGTGTTGGCCGGCTATCCGATGGTTGACGTTAAAGCTACGCTCTACGACGGCAGCTACCACGATGTCGATTCAAACGAAATGGCTTTCAAGATTGCCGGCTCAATGGCGTTCAAGGAAGCCGCTCGCAAAGCGAGCCCCGTGATTCTCGAGCCGGTGATGGCGGTCGAAGTCGTGACCCCGGAAGATTTTGCCGGAACGATCATGGGCGACTTGAGTTCGCGCCGCGGACGGATCGAAGGGATGGAGCACCGCGCTGGTTCGCAGGTGATCAAGGCTATCGTTCCGCTTGCAGAGATGTTTGGTTACGCGACCCACATGCGATCAAGCACGCAGGGCCGCGCCGAGTACTCAATGCATTTTGCCCGGTATGAAGAAGCCCCGCGGTCGGTGGCGGAAGAAATTATCGCCAAGACGCAGGGCAAGACGACAACGAAGTGACTGTACGGGCTGCGGTTCATCGTTGATCGCAGGATTTGGGCGGTGGACGGCCGGCAGTCAGATTTGGAAGCGGTTTTTGCGCCGGGCGGAATCTGGAGCGACCTTCTTGGTAGGGCCGCAGGGTACGTAGGAACTCAGATGTGGTGCGAGTCTTCAGCAGAACACTCGTACCGGGTTCTTGATCGATGGTGGTCACATCGTGAGTTCGAGATGTTTCGCGAGGGGTTTAGAACGGAAGTTGAAGGATTGCAATCGTTGCTGGTCAGCGACGGAATTGCAAGCAAGTTTGAAGTCGTCGGTACGTACTACGACGAGCGTGGTGACGAAGGCGACCTAGTCGCGACGTAGAACTAAGGAGCTGAAGAGAAATGGCGAAGGAAAAATTTGATCGGAATAAGCCGCACGTAAACGTAGGGACGATTGGTCACATTGACCATGGGAAGACGACGTTGACGGCGGCGATCACG
>Ga0207706_10002652_pt1 | contig 17429 bp, 11 predicted proteins | sample KBSC53metaG_FD_184318 | JGI IMG/M metagenome (GOLD analysis project Ga0207706, IMG submission 184318) | Corn rhizosphere microbial communities from Kellogg Biological Station, Michigan, USA - KBS C5-3 metaG (SPAdes) (version 2) | ecosystem: Host-associated > Plants > Roots > Rhizosphere > Soil ... | reverse complement strand
ATAGATATTGAAGGCGGCATTGGAAATCTTTTTGCAAACGCATCACTGCGAAGAAAATATTCTGATGAAAGTTTTTGTTTGGATGGTGAAGGACATAATCTCAGCAAGAACAACACTTTCATGGCGCAACATATTTTAGTGCCTAAAGAAGGAGTTGCCATTCACATCAACGCATTTAATTTTCCTGTGTGGGGCATGCTTGAAAAAATTGCAGTGAATTTGCTTGCAGGTGTTGCTGCAATCGTAAAACCTGCAACCATCACTTCTTATTTAACGGAGATTGTAGTGAGAGAAATTATTGCTTCAAACATTTTGCCGGAAGGGGCGCTGCAATTGATCTGTGGCTCTGCCGGCGATATGCTTGATCATGTAACATCGCAGGATGTAATTACTTTCACGGGTTCAGCATCAACAGGATTAAAACTAAAAAGTAATCCGAATATTTTATGTGAGAATGTTCCATTCAACATGGAAGCGGATTCCCTCAACTGCATTGTGCTTGGCGATGATGTTATTCCATCAATGCCGGAGTGGGATATTTTTATAAAGGAAGTACGAAAAGAGATCACTGTAAAAGTAGGGCAAAAATGTACAGCCATAAGAAGAATATTTGTTCCGGCGAATAAACTTGAAGACATTCATATCGCATTAGGCAAGGCATTGGCACAGACGACGATTGGTAATCCATTAAATGAAAAAGTTAGAATGGGTGCATTAGCAGGAGAGAGCCAGAGAACAGAAGTAAAAAATCAAATTCAAAAATTGCTTGCTTCATCACAAATAATTTATGGTTCGTTGGATGGTGTTGAAGTGATTGATGCCGACGCAACAAAAGGTGCATTTATTAGCCCAGTGTTGTTGCTGAATGAAAATCCTTTGCACACAAAAGAAGCGCATGAAGTGGAAGCGTTCGGACCTGTTTCTACGCTGATGCCATACAATTCCATGGATGAAGCGATTCATCTTTCAAAGATGGGCAAAGGTTCTTTGTGTTCAACCATTGTAACTGCTGATAACAAAATTGCAAAGCAGTATGTGCTTGGTGCGGCAACACATCATGGAAGAATTCTTGTGTTGAATAATGAATGCGCAAAAGAAAGTACAGGTCATGGCTCGCCCCTGCCATTGCTTGTGCATGGCGGTCCCGGCCGTGCTGGTGGTGGAGAAGAAATGGGTGGAGTGCGTGGCGTAAAACATTATATGCAACGTGTAGCTGTGCAAGGATCTCCAACAAGTATTACTGCTATCACGAATGTTTATCAGCCCAATGCAAAAGGACGTGAAGATGTAATCCATCCGTTCAGAAAATATTTTGAAGAAATACAGATCGGAGATCAATTGATAACGGGAAAACGCACCATCACCGAAAGCGATATCATCAATTTTGCAAATCTTAGCTGGGATCATTTTTACGCGCATGTTGATACAACTTCTCTTGAAGGAACACTTTTTGAAAAACCCGTTGCGCATGGTTATTTAATTCTCAGCGCCGCTGCAGGTTTGTTTGTAGAGAACAGCCTTAAGTGCCCGGTGCTGTTGAATTACGGCATTGATGAACTTCGTTTTACCAAACCTGTTTATGCAGGTAATACAATACAAGTCCGCTTTACTTGCAAAGAAAAAATTCCACAAGATCTTAAAGATGAAAATGATATTCCAAAAGGAATTGTAAAATGGTATGTTGAAGTGATGAATGAAACAAATGAGCAGGTTGCTGTTGCGACGATATTAACGATGGTTGCAAAAAAAGAAAAAGTTCCTAAGTAATTCGTATGAAATTTAATGTACTTAACTGCAGTAATTCTTTTGAGCTTTCCTTGCGTCGCACACTTATACGTTTTGATTCTTTATTCAGTAACTTAAACTCCCTGCTTGCATAAATTCCTTCCATTGTTTTTCATAATTGGAGTTAACTTTATAGTGCTGCTTTTGTTCACAAGAATTACTAATAGTTGAAGAGTGCGACGCAAGTAAAGTTAAATAGTAATTCAGTTGCTGGCTACATAAAAAACACCAGGCTCTAAAAAAAAATTTCATCTAAATCACTTAATCTATGATACAGGAATTTAAAGAAGGCTACGTAAAAATAGAGAGGGAACACGGCATTGCCACGATTGAATTTTTTCATCCTCAAAGCAATTCTTTGCCTTTAAAAATTTTGGAGACACTTGCATCGGACATCCACAGTGAAAGCATAAATGTGGATACAAGAGTTATTGTTTTGAGATCGGCAGGAGACAAAGCTTTTTGCGCAGGTGCTTCATTTGATGAACTGATAACAATTGCCAATGAACATGAAGGTTTGAATTTTTTTATGGGCTTTGCAAATGTGATCAATGCAATGCGTAAATGTCATAAACTTATTATTGCACGTGTGCAGGGAAAAAGTGTTGGCGGCGGCGTCGGTATCGTGGCAGCGGCTGATTATGCGATTGCTACGGAAACCGCTGAAGTTAAATTGAGTGAATTAACGATAGGTATTGCACCATTTGTTGTGGGCCCGGTAATTGAAAGAAAAATGGGATTGTCTGCATTTAGTCAACTTGCTATTGATGGAGGCAAATGGAGAACCGCTGATTGGGCGAGACGAAAAGGTTTGTTTGCGGAAGTGCATACAACCAGTGAAACACTTGATGATGCTGTTGATGTACTTTCTAACATGCTTGCTCATTCAAGTGTGGAAGCAATGCAGGAATTAAAAAAAGTGCTTTGGCATGGAACGGAACAGTGGGATCAGTTATTGAAAGAAAGAGCGGCAATAAGCGGCAGATTAATATTGACAAAGTATGCTAAAGATGCTATTCAAAAATTTAAAGAGAGAGCGAGAATAAAAGAATCATAATTTTTGTTCAGGTTTTTCAATTCTTTTTTTATCAGTTTATGAAATAATTTGGAGAAATTATTTTTATCGTGTCCGTTATTTTTGAATTTTTAATGAATAATGGACAGCTTCGACAAAAATAATTTTCTTTCACTTTGCGATAGTTTAGCTGAAAGAGACAAAGACTTAAAAAATATCATTATACAATTTGGTTATCCTCCTTTGTGGAGTCGTACCCCGTCTTTTGCTACACTTATTCATATCATTCTCGAACAACAGGTCTCACTTGCTTCTGCTAAAGCAGCGTTTTTAAAACTCGAATCAGCAATTGGTCATATCACTCCTGAAAAAATTTTGCAGTTGAGCGATGAAGAAATGAAAGCTTGTTATTTCAGCAGGCAGAAAACGAAGTATGCAAAGCATCTTGCTGAAGTTATTTTAAATGGTGAATTAAATATTGATGCTTTACAAACTTTGCCTGATAACGCTGTAAGAACCGAATTAAAAAAAGTAAAAGGAATAGGCGATTGGACAGTTGATGTTTTTTTAATGATGGTGCTTCACCGTAATGATTGTTTTGCAACAGGTGATATTGCATTGATGAAAAGCATAAAAGAAGTGAAAGGCTTAGTGCCTCTTACTTCAAAGGCAGAAATTTTATTGATTACAGAAACATGGAAACCTTACAGAACGTTAGCCGCGTTTTTGTTATGGCATGCATACATCAGGAAAAGAAATTTAGCATATTAATTTGGAGCAAATAGAATTTTTAGTTTACTTTGTAATTCAAAGTACTTTTAAATACTTCTATTATGACTACACAAAACAAAAGGCTTACGGTCATTATGCTCTCAGTAGTACTTTTATTGCTCGTTCCTTTAATAGCAATGCAAGTCACAAATGAAGTGAACTGGTCTCTGCCTGATTTTGTTGTCATGGGTATCTTACTGTTCGGAACCGGTCTCATGTGCGAACTCGTAATGAGGAAGGTAAAGAGAACCAGCTACCGGCTTGCTCTCGTTGGAACTATTCTGATAGTGTTCCTCCTCATTTGGGCGGAGCTTGCAGTCGGCATCTTTGGAACTCCCTTCGCCGGAAGTTAGTGAAGCGACGAACCAATATCAGGATATGTAACCACCTTTTGTTTCGCACTTCCCAAACCATCAATACCTAATTCAACTACATCACCTGCTTTTAGGTAAACCGGCGGATTCATTCCTAACCCAACACCGGCAGGGGTTCCGGTTGATATAACATCACCCGGCAGTAAAGTCATAAATTGGCTTATATAAGAAACGAGGAAAGGAATTCTAAAGATAAGGTCTGCGGTAGTTCCGTTTTGCATGGAATGACCGTTCACTGTTAACCATAAATTCAAATCGTCAACATTTTTTATCTCATCTTTTGTAACAAGCCAGGGACCGAGAGGAGCAAACGTGTCACAACCTTTCCCTTTATCCCATGTGCCATGTCGTTCTAATTGAAATTCACGTTCACTTACATCATTGTGCAAACAATAACCGGCAACATAATTTATTGCTTCGGCTTCATCAATATAAGATGCTTTCTTTTCAATTACTACTGCAAGCTCAACTTCCCAGTCTGTTTTCTTTGAATTTTTTGGAATAATGATGTTATCGTTTGGTCCGATCAGTGATGTTGTGGATTTCATAAATATGATCGGTTCTTTCGGAAGTTGGGCACCCGATTCTTTAGCGTGGTCTGCATAATTTAAACCAATGCAAACAATCTTTGATGGTCTTGCAACCGGGCTTCCAAGTCTTGTTGCCTCCGGGATTTTTTCCAATTTATTTTTATTTGATTCAACAAACTGTTGTAATCTTTTTAATCCATCCGTTTCAAAAAATTGTTCATTGTAATCTTCTCCAAATGCTGATGTATCATACATCACGTCATTAATCACCATTCCTGTTTTTTCCTGGTTTAACTTTCCGTAGCGAATCAGTTTCATTCTCTAAAATTTTTTTAGTGGTTCGAAATTATTCCTCCCTTCAGGGAGGTTAGGTGGAGTTTATGGATTATTCAATTTAATAAATCCGCCATCAATGTTGTAATCACTTCCCGTTATAAAGCTCGCTTCATCAGAACATAAGTATAAAATGAGATATGCAATTTCTTCCGGCGTTGCCATCCTGCCGATCGGTTGTGTTTTGGATAATTTTTCAAACATCTCCTTTTCTTTGCCGGGATAATTTTTTGCAAGATAATTATCAACAAAAGGTGTATGCACTCTTCCCGGCAATATGCAATTGCAACGAATATTATCATTCACGTAATCTTTTGCTACGCTCATTGTCATTGCATAAACAGCGCCTTTACTTGTGGAATAAGCAAAACGATCAGGAATACCTACAAGCGCCACTGTAGAAGACATGTTGAGAATAACACCGCCTCCATGTTGTATCATCAAGGGAAGAGCAGCAAACAAACTGTTGTAAATACCTTTTACATTTACTTCCATGATCCTGTCAAAATCTTCTTCACTTGTAGTATGTGCTTTGCCGATATGTGAAATGCCTGCATTGTTCACGAGTATGTGTATCGTTGAAATTTGTTTATACAATTCAACAACCTGTTGCTGTTGCGTTACATCACATACACGTGCATAAGCCTCGCCTTCTAAGTCGTTAATTTCTTTCGTTGTTTCCTTTGCCTGTTCTTCATTAATGTCAACCACATTAATCACTGCTCCTTGTTTTGCAAATAATAAACATGTTGCCTTACCAATACCGCTGCCTCCGCCTGTGATTACTGCTGTTTTTCCTGTAAGATCGAACATTGATGTTTTTATATTTTGGTGTTTAATGGAGCTGGCAAATTTAGGGATATGTTTATTGATTATTGAATAAAGTTGAAGATGATAAAGTAGACGGAATTAATGTTGATGATTAAAGATTTAACGTTGAAGTGTGCGACGCAACAAAAGTTCAATCGGTATTACAGTTGGGCACAAAAAAATTATCGCAAAAAAAGCGAATCAACATCGATTCGCTTTTGTAAACATTATAATCATCAATATCATTGTAATCCTTCTAATAATTGGTTTGTATTATTCCTCCGCCGATCACTTCATCGCCTTCATAAAACACAGCACTTTGTCCTGGTGCAATGCTTTTTACATTTTCATAAAAACGAACGCGAATGCCATTTTCATCATTGTATAAATTGCTCAATGCGCCTTTGTCTTTGTAACGGATCTTTGTGAGCGCTTCCATTCCATCTGTAATGCCATCATACTTTACCCAATTCAGTTTACTTACAAACATATCATTTTGTTCAAGATCATTTTCATCGCCCAATACAACAGTGTTTGTTGCAGGATCGATTGCCGTAACATACACAGGCTTGCCAAACGCGATCTCCAAACCTTTGCGCTGACCAATGGTATAAAACGGATAACCTTTGTGATAACCTAACTTTTTTCCTTCCTTATCAACAAACCAACCACCGGAAACTTTTTCTTCAAGCCCTTCAACGCGGCGTTTTAAAAAACCACGATAATCATTATCAGGAACAAAACAAATTTCATAGCTCTCGCTTTTCTTCGCCAATTCAGGATAACCGTAATCCATTGCCATTTGTCTTATCGCAGTTTTACGATATTTACCCAGCGGCATGATCGTTCTTGAAAGTAACTCCTGATCAAGTCCCCACAAAACATAACTCTGATCTTTTGTTTCATCAATTCCTTTGCTTATCACATATCTTCCATTGTCACTTTGATAAATATTTGCGTAATGCCCTGTTGCAATGTAATCACACCCTAAAGCATTTGCACGCTTCAGCAATGCACGCCACTTGATATGCGTGTTGCACATCACACAAGGATTGGGTGTGCGACCGGCTAAATATTCATCAACAAAATTTTCGATTACAAAATCACCGAACTCTTCTCGGATGTCAAGGATAAAATGCGGAAAGCCGTGCTGCACAGCCGCTGCTCGTGCATCATTAAAACTATCCAGGTTGCAGCAACCGGTTTCTTTGTGTCCACCGCCGCTTGTCGCATAGTCCCATGTTTTCATAGTGATGCCCACTACATCGTAACCTTCATCATGCAGCATCAATGCCGTAACAGTACTGTCAATACCGCCACTCATCGCCACTAAAACTTTTCCCTTACGGCTCATGTTTAATATTAAAATTTTGCGCAAAGATAAAGTTTGGTGACGAGTTATCTTTTTATTGACACTCTTATGATAATTCTTATAAATCTTTTAGGAGTTAGAACTTGCCGGGCATTACTTTTTCAAGGAGTATTTTATAACTGTCCACATCTTTTGTTTCCTGCATGATGTCAAGATTGCTTTGACTGATGATGCCATAACTATACTTATCCGGGGTTAGCCATGGAAGAATGCGACTTGTTGTTTGTGGTTTTGTTTTATCAACATAATTCACTGCTGCAACTGCATCTTCAAAAGGTCCTATGAGTACAAGGTTGTAACGGTCATCAAGTTTTACAGGAGTGATGTTGAGCTTCTGACTATAAATTATTTGATTATACCTGTTGAACGCATTCTTTGCTTCATTGATATAAACAGGCGCAACTTTATCAAGCAATATCAGTACATATTGTTGTTCTTTCGGATCGAATGTATATGTTTTAATAACCGGTGCAGCTTTACCCGATGTATCTACATTTGCTTTTGCCTGTTGCGTAACAAGGTTGTTTGATTTGGTGGTATCTCTCGTTATCACCACTTTGCGAATGGTTGGTTGTACAGGAGTAAGATCAACTACGGGTGTTTCATCATCTTTATAACGTTCTATCTTAAGATTGGTAAGATAAGTTTCTATCTCCTGCCTACGACTTAATACATCGATCATTGTTTCTGCTTTTTCTGCAAGCGGAGATTCGGCATACATATCTTTCAAATTATTGAGCCGATCTATTGCCGTACTATCCTCACGTTTTGATACATAGTAGATGGCTTCTATGTAAAGCAGTTGTGGTGTCCAGTGACTGTTGCCATACATACTGTCTGCTTTTCCTTTCTCTTTTTCCGCTTCATCGAATTTTCCTTCAATGAACAGATCATAAATTTCTTTGTACTTCAATGTTGCAGGATCATTTGCATTTGCAGCAGTACTTGCCGGAGGATGATTTAATTTGGCGGTCCATGAACTATTTGGAAAATCATGATTAAGTGCATTGCGCACGGAATCAGCGGAAGATCGTCGCCCCACTTTATCGTAACAATAAAACAAATTGAACAATGTTTCCTCAAGATGTGCACTGTCTTTGTATTTGTTCAACAGCAATTCGTAAGCATTGATGGCGGAAGGATAATCTTCGAGCTGGTTTTGAAAAGCCTGTGCATTGCTGAATAAAGCCTCAGTAATTTTATCATCAGATAATTTCAATTGTTCCGGTGTCAAAGGAAGATTTGCATATAATCCTTCGAAAGTCAATTCTGTTGGTTCCACCGCAGAACTGTCACCGGGATTGTTCTCTTCAGGAATATTTTTTTTGATAACGTTGCCGTTTGAATCCTCTTCTTCAACATCGTTGTCTTCTTCTTGTTGTTTATTGACCGCTGCGAGTCTTTGCCAGTTGTCGCTATTAGGTCTTCGTCCCCACTTTGTTATAAACTGGTTATAGCCCGTACTTTTTAACGACATATTGTTGAAATACCAATCATTGTTGGAAGCGTTAGCATTAGTAGCATTAGCGGAAGGCGGATTGAAAAGATCACTTGCCGTTTGCTGCACCGCAGGATTTACACTCATATCTTCATCTTCATTCAATCCCTGCTGCCTTCGCAATGTGCGTACAAGTTTATGCACATACGCATCGCGTTTATCTTTTGGCATTGCTGCAACAGTTTGTAAACTGTCCTGCACATGTATTACAGTAAGATTATTTGCAATAGTGGCTAATGCAGGTTGACGGTCATTAATCCGTAGAAGAGTTATACTGTCAGTGATCGTACTAACATCTACGCTATCATAAAAATTTTTCGCCTCTTTATATTTCTGTTGATCATAATTTATGTCGGCAAGCAAAAGAAACGACTGGCTTCTTTGTTCGGGATTATCTTCTGAATTATATTGAATACTTTTTTTCAACATTTGCGCTGCGGCTGCAGAATCATTTTTTTCAAGCTCAACCTGTGCAATGGCGTAGTAAATGATGTCACGGTTTTCTGCATATTTATCACGATGCGCCATCTTTAAAAGATTATTCAATTTCTCATTAATAATATTTTTTGATGTATCACCAGAAGCCTTTATTGCGCCGAGATTTGCGTAAACTTCCATGATGGGATCATTCGTTGTTTCCGCGCATTTTGTGTACCAATTTATTGCCTGCTCTTTGTTATTGCTTATCTCAAATAATTGAGCGATCAAAAATTCTCTTCGTGCTCTTTCAAATTTGTTTGGAGTAACGTCGAGGGCCTTCAACAAATATGCAGCGGCTGTATCATACATATTTTGTTTATAACACCAATAAGCAATTATTTCATTCAATTGGCTGTGCAAACGTTCAGGAAAATTTGGATCATGACGTAATATTTCAAGAATACCTGCAGCTTCTCCATATCTGTCTGTTTCCACATAGTTGCGTGTTTGCCAAAGCAACGCGTCGTTGCGGCTGGGCGGTTCTGTTACAAGTTTTTTTGGAAATTTTTCTTTCTCTTTTGTTGCAACACTGAAAACATGTTCATTATTCGTGATATTGCTGCCAACGGGTATATCGTATCCACCCGATTCTTTCGGAGCCCATGCATAATTGATGTAACGGAAAACATCTTCCGCTGAATCAAAATTTTTACGGAAGTAATAAGTTTTTCCAAGCACCAGGTACATATTGTCAATCCAATCGTTGCGAAGATCGTGCAGCAAAACTCCTGCGTTGCATTTGTAAATTACTGTATCAAGATCACCGTTTTGTGACGTCACATCCAAGCTGTAATTATAAAAAGGCAGCAGTTTATTATAATCGTCTTTAAAAGAAAGTTTCGCCTGTTCAATAATATCATTCAAACGATTTTCCGCATTGAAATAATAATTGTAATGTGTAAAATTATTCTGGAATAAACGTTGGCTGAATCCGAATTTTTTCTGTCCTGTTTTTTCAGAGATCAATGTACGGTTCTCATATTGTTTGGGTTTATCAAGCTCAATGGTAGTGCCGGGTTGTGCCAGGCCAGCCACCGCGTTCATCATAAAATATATCAGGCAAGAAATATAGAAGACCAATTTGCGCATAGTGCAAAATTCAAATATAATAACAGAAAATCAACTGAAATATTTTTTAAAAGTAAGGTTATTTTATAGCAGGACTACTATTTAGCTATTTGGGTAATATGCAAATAAAAAATGCAATTTGAAAAAGCATTTGTTCTTTACAAACACTGAGAAATGTTTGTTCTTTCATGAGAGATGAATCCACTGAGGTTTTAATAACAATTAGAACATTTTAATCTGCTTATATTTCTCTTTTATCATTTTTTTTGCTAGCTCCGAACTTCCATTGTTTGCTTTCAATCCGATTTGGCGAGAAGATGAATTATAGCCATTAGTATAACTGCCACCATTCACATAAAGCCAAGTTCCCGAAGTAGCTGAAGGTGTACCTAAAATCGGAGAGCCGCTAAAAGTATAACCCGATGGTAAAAGAATTCTTACTGATCCAATTTTGGTAGCTGTATTAGCTGTATTCGCATTTGTAATTGTGATAGTATAAGTTTGAGTTTGTGAAGTAAAACCAGAAATGGAGAAATTTCTGCTTTAAATTGAGCAGCATCCGTAAATGTAGTCTGTGCATGCAGTCCTGATGGTTGCCCATTAGCAGTTGCAAGAAGTAGCGCTCCTAATTCATCCTGATCTGCTGGAACAAACCAAGTTGTAGTAAAATTACCTTTTGCATCTGCGATCACTGTCCATGGCTCGTGCGCTTCACTTGTATCATTATCAAAAGTGCCATCCGCATGAACAACTTCCAATGTAACAGTATCACCCGCTCCGAAGCTACTGCCCGTAAGCGTTACAGTGCTACCGGGAGGATAGTCAGCTTGATCACTTGTTAACGTCTGCGCCTGTACAAATGATACAGACACAAACATCACAAACAAGGCTAAGACAAATCGCTTCACTCTCTTTTCAACGAAAAAAGCAGCCATGAAAGAATGCATGACTGCTTTTACAGTTTTTAAAAGGGAGGCGCTGATTGTATTGACCGTATTGCCAATTCCGGTTTTGCCGGCTTTGCCAGCGTTAAACTTGATAAGACTAACAAAAGTGCTTAAAACGTTATGCACGTTTGATCGGGTAAGGGGTAAACTAATTTTCATAAGGGACACTTTATAATTAAACAATTACATGGTATATTTTGACATAAATCAAAAATCATTGGTAAGCGCATCAAAGCTTAGCATCAGTAACACAGATATTGAATGAAAAAAAGTTGATGGAAACGGGTCTCGGATTACTGCTACTACAATGACACAATACGTTATCAACAATCAACCTGGTAACATAGGATATCAGGCAGTTTTCGGAGGATCAGGATTCAGGGTAATTCAACGGAGGGTTAATATACCCAACATTGTAGCAACGAACTTAGAAGAAATTTTTCTACTTCACAAAAAAAAAATTCTCAAAATCGACGAAGGAAAGGATTATGCCGATAATTGATTAACAATTTATATTTCACCTTCTAATTTTTCATAGAAATTAATCAAAATATTTTTAGCTATCGAACAAGGGCGGTCAGAGGAAATATAACTTTGCATTTTTGAAAGCAACTATTTTCTTATTGCGCTGTAATTGCTTCACGATATCATACACATAAATAGAGCGCAAATTATTTAAGAAAAGAGTCAAACAAAATTTTTTAATGATTGTTTTCGCTCTGGAGCACATGGCAACCCACATAATTATGTAGTGGGTTTATTTTTTAGATATCAATTTTATAGAAGCACGTATTTTGATCGCAAGAAAATTTTAGCAATAATTTTTTTTCTTTGTGATTTTTAACTTCGAGACAAATACAAGTTCATGCAAGAAATTGAAAGCTTTTCATTCCGCAGCAATGCCGGATTTTAGAAGGAGTTTAGAATGAAGGGATCAGGAGGTCCTGAAACAAGTTTAGCATGACGCAGAAACTGGCTTTTTATTAAATTCTCCGGTTAACGCAATACGATTCCCGGTCTGTTGCAAAGTTTTGCACAGCGCATTCTTGTTTGAATTGAAAATATAGATTAATAACGGCTCGGAAAAACTCCTTGTATGCAAATAATATATCTTAACTCTGCCCCGGAAGCCGTTGTAACATTTTTCATATTGGTAACATGAAATTAGCATCATCGCCACCATAAGTATTACCCATTAATGAATGCAATGCAGAGTTCTGTTTAATTGAAAGCGATTGACCATTGCATAAAAGCCAGCTTTGTGGTGCCCAGTCAAAGGGCCATAACATAATAGAACCAAGAAGGGGATTCATAGCGTTTGATTTTTATTTAAACAAATTAAACAGAATAGTTAATAAAATATAATAATATTTAAGCCGGAAAAAGATTTCTACAGAGCCTTGGGCTTGGGCTGCTTCTTATCTTTTAATTGACATTTAACTAAGGGAGTAGTTTTTGTTTATCATGGCACAAGTAAGCTATATTTCAAAAGTTAAGCCGCATACTTATGCCAATGGGGAACACCTCAAACCGCGGGGATGAGCAGCGTTTTTTATTTATTCTCTGCTTCACTTCCTTATAATATTTTGTATATTGATGGACTTGTTATAATGCACTATGTAATCTTTACTCTTCCATAAAACTTTATGTATGTATGAGTTTGTTTTCAAATACAGATATCACATTTTGGCTGTTCTTATTATTGGAATTATTTTAATGGGGTTCTATTTAAACTACCGGTTAAACATTCCGGTTGATAAAGTTGCTCCAATCGTGACGGGTGGTTTCGTAATTATCACATTATTTTTTTCAGCATTAACCTATGAATACAACTCTTCGAAAACTCAAAGAGAAACAGAATATGCGAGAAGAATTTTAACCTATAACACAGCTGTGGAATGGCATAAGCCGCCGATAGTAACATATATGAGCACGATTACTAAATATGCTTTAGATATAGAAAAATTTACAAGTAAAAAAGATATTGATGGATTTTGGAATTACTTATTGCTCCCTGAAAATCTGGAAGTACGGGCTGCAATATCTTCAATATTCAACTATTTTGAATCTATATCATTAGGCATAGAGAAAAAATTAATAGACGAAGAATTTGTGCGTCAGTTTTTTGATTCTTTGTTCAGTGATTTCTATAAAGAATACGGTTTTTACATTGACTTTAGAAGAGAAAAAATTGATAAAGACCAGGAAGCGTGGAGGAGATTCACTAACTTTGCTGTGAAATGGGATAAAGAAAGGGCAGTGAAAGATCAGCGATTATCTAATTCTTAAATTTATTTGCTATGAAAATAATAACAAATGGCGGAGGGGTGAAACTTTAATAACTCTACTAAAAAATTAAAGCAAAGGGGAGAAAATTCTCCCCTTTTTTTATACTGCAACAGATAGGAGATGCTATACATAAAAAGCCACCCTCTTATAAGAGTGACTTTATTTTTATTTGGATTGATGTTTACTTTGAGCTTAAATCAGCACGATAAACAAGAAGTTCAGACCAGCGGCTTTCAACATATCTTGAATAATCTGCTAAAAAAGCATCCCATGAACCGGCGCCATAAGCCGTGCTATATCTTTCCGGTAACGGTTTTCTATAATCATCAGACAGTTCCTTTAAACCATCTTTCAACCTCGTTACAGTTATTACCTGCGGCTCGCCTGAAATAACAGATTGGTAAACTGCGACGTTTTCATTGCCGTCCATCCACACCTTTTTCAATCTTTTTACAAGATTGTTTACACCGCCAATCATACCGGGCTTGGCGTACATGTGATTCACGACGATTTTGTCTGAAAAATTTCCAAGCGCCACTGTACTCAATGAATCTTCGTAGACAGAGAAAGCTTCTTCCACTTTATCTGTGAGATAAATACTTACCGTTTTGTTCCAATCCATAGTATGTTCCGCACCAAGATCTCCTCTTCCGTCTAATCCCTCCCAGCTTGCTGGCCCCTCAACAACCTGGTAACCGCCTGCATCTGGTCCGGACTGAATTTCATAAACGCGCCATTTCCAGTCTCCGGTATGATATTTCTGTGCATGCGCTACTAATGCCTTTTCAAAATCCAAAACTTTGTCAGCTTTCGGAAACATTCTTGTTGTACTAATTACATTTTTTGTTTGACTTATCCCGAATGCAGGAATAAGTAAGAGTACGAATAAAAACTTTCTCATGTGATTGAGTTTTTTAAATGAATAAAATTGTGAGTGAAATTTAAGAGTGAGTAACAATGAAAGATATAGTAAATTAATTGAATAAATAAATTAGTTATTTATTTTTTGTTGTTCTCCATCTATATTCGCACCTGTCCGGGTTTACTCCGGAGACATGCGGATAGAGCAAGTGATTTTTTATTTTATGCTGCAAAAGCTAAGCTGCATACTTGCGCTTCCGTAAAAGCCATGTTTATGCATCAACTGCATCAAAAATTTCCTTCAGGAATTTCTTCAAGAGTTTTACGCCATATTTGTCTTTTGTAACTTAATCATACTTATATCAATTATGCATGAACAGTTACCTTTTATGCTGGCGCTTATAGCAGCAATTGTGCTGATAGAGATGCTGGCAACCAAACTGCAAATCGCTTACCCGGTATTGCTGGTAGTTGCTGGTTTACTTATAAGTTTTATTCCCGGTTTGCCTGAAGTGCAGGTAGATCCGAACATGATATTTTTTATTTTTCTGCCACCGCTTTTATTTGAAGCTGCCTGGAATATTTCATTTAAAGAGATGAAAAAATGGTGGCGCATCATTGGCAGCTTTGCATTTTTAGTAGTACTATTTTCTGCATTGGCCGTTGCAGTATTAACCAACTATTTTATCCCGGGTTTTACACTGGCACTTGGTTTTTTGCTCGGAGGTATCGTATCACCGCCTGATGCCGTAAGCACAGGAGCAATCACAAAATTTGTAAAGATTTCAAAAGCTACTTCTTCTATTCTGCAAGGCGAGAGTTTATTGAACGATGCATCATCGCTCATTATTTTCAGGTTTGCATTAGTTGCTGTGGGTACCGGCCAGTTTATTTTGCAAGATGCATTAGTAAGCTTTTCATGGATGGTTGTTGGCGGTATTGGTATCGGGTTAATTTTCGGATGGATATTTATGCAGGTACATAAACTGTTGCCCACCGATGCTTCTTCTGATATTGCTTTTACATTAATCGAACCTTATTTTTTGTACTGGATTGCGGAACATCTGAATAGTTCCGGCGTATTAGCAGTAGTGTCGGGCGGCTTGTTTTTAGCCAACAGGCGATTTGTATTTCTATCCGGGGAAAGTCGCGTAAGAGGATATAGTTTTTGGGAAGCATTTATTTTTATTCTTAACGGGATTGTATTTATGCTTATTGGTCTGGAACTTCCGGAAATTGTAGCCGGTCTTCGTGCCGATGGCATACCACTTAGCACAGCCATTAATTATGGTATTTTGGTAACGGTTATCTTAATTGGTGCAAGAATCATCAGCTCTTACGTTGCTTTGGTAGCTACTCTTATCTTCAGACCCGGCGTAGCACCCAACAGAAATGATCGTGGAAGAATGTGGAAACTGCCGCTGCTGTTAGGATGGACCGGTATGCGAGGTGTTGTATCACTGGCTGCTGCTTTAGCAATCCCGATAACATTACAAGGCAAGGAACCTTTTCCTTACAGGAACCTTATTCTCTTTATCACATTTTTAGTGATACTGCTTACCTTATTGATACAGGGTTTAACGTTGCCTTATTTTATTAAACGCTCAAAACTGTTCAACAACGCCGATGAAGTACCGGAAGAAGAAATGAAATTGAAAATAAAAAATAAGCTTGCTGTTTATACTGTAAGCCTTTTAAGAGAAAAACAACAACAGGGTTTATTTACAGATGCACACCTGTCACGTATGCTTGAGCAATGGGAAAATAAAACCAAACAGCCTGAAAATTTTAAAATGAATACCGAAGCAAAACAGCATTATCTCGAGGTATTGGACAGTCAGAGAAAATTTGTAACAGGCTTAAATAAAGATGCTCAGTTAGATGAAGATATTATCCGCTGGCAGATTTACCAGATTGATCTTGAAGAAGAGCGGATTAAATTACTTTAAGTGTAAATTCTAACTATAAGATAGCGGGCAAATTGATTTAATTTATAACAGACTATAAGGAGTGAGAGATAGGAAATGTATTCTTGCAGGATTATAAATTATTTTCTTCTTCGAAAAATTGTTGTGCGGTGCCAGACCTTGCATGTTCCTGTAATTGATTTATAATGTTGGATGCCCTGTTGCCGTGATGATTTATTCTCTCAAGGTTGCTGATTAAATCCTGTGCCGCTTCCTTTTTTTCTTCTTCATTGCCTGAAGAAATAATTTCCTCTACCAAATCTTTGGAAAGCTCTGAAAAATTATTTACAAAGTTCAGCGGGTTTTGTATTTCATGCGCCATACGTTTAGCCATCATACCAAAGGCAGCCATCTTTTCTGAGTGCACCAATTGCTGCTGCGTATTTTTTAAATTTTCATACGCTGTTGCGAGTTCTTTGTTAGCCTTTTGTTTATAGCGATAACGATTGATCAATGCTACTAAAAGTAACAATAATACTGCAGCTCCTGCAATAATTGAGTTGCGGATATTGCGCTGTCTTATATCTTTTTTCTCCTGCTCTGCTTTGGCGGCTGCTTCCTTTTTATCAAACGCATATTGCATAGCTGTTTCCGTAAGTTTTTTGTCTTTTTCCATATTGAAAACAGAATCTTTGAAGAGCGTATAATTTTTATAACTTTCTAATGCGCTCCTGTTATCGCCAAGCAATGTTTGTATTTCGCTCAATAACTTATAGTTCGCAGATAAACTATTTAAATCTCCAATTTCTTTACATATTGTTATGGCACTGTCTGTATAAACTTTTGCCTTTTGCAATGTCACAACATCACGTTTTACGGTGCCGTTATCTTTTGTCATCTCTAAATAAGTGTTCCCGATACTACCAAGCATCATTGCTATTCCAATTTTATTTTCTAATTCCTTATTTAGTTGTAATGCCTTAAAGAAATATTCCAGCGCTTTGTTGTATTCCTTTTTATCGCTGTACACAGTTCCGATAATTCCAAAGTTTCTTGACAATCCATTTTTATCGCCTAACTCCTCACATAATTGCAGCGACTTTGAACTATACTCCAAAGCTTTTGTATGATCAGACAAACTCATATACAACTCACCGATATTCGCAAGGTTTGAAGCCATGCCGCTTTTATTTTTTAATTCTTCATCTATCTTGTTTGCCCTTAACATATATTCAAGTGCTTTGTTATAATCTTTCTGGCTGTTATAAATAATTCCGATATTACAAAGCGTAGCAGCTACCTCGTTTTTAATGCTGAGTTGCTCATCAATTCTTAAAGCATCAAAAAAATATTTTAACGCATTTGGATAATCCGACATATACCAATAAA
>Ga0207706_10002651_pt1 | contig 17432 bp, 10 predicted proteins | sample KBSC53metaG_FD_184318 | JGI IMG/M metagenome (GOLD analysis project Ga0207706, IMG submission 184318) | Corn rhizosphere microbial communities from Kellogg Biological Station, Michigan, USA - KBS C5-3 metaG (SPAdes) (version 2) | ecosystem: Host-associated > Plants > Roots > Rhizosphere > Soil ... | reverse complement strand
ATAGGCCTTGAGCGTCAGCTGGTCGTACAGCGACAGCTGCATCGCGCCGGCGTACAGCGCACGCGCTTCGTCGTGGAACAGGAAGCCGCCGCCGCTGAGGATGCCTGCCGCGTCGACCGATATGGCGATGCCGTCAGGCGGCTTGAAATCCAGCCTGGCATCCAGCGGACCGAGGTTGCCCGCCGGCGGATCGAGAAACCGGACGGAAACGCGCAGGCCCAGTGCATCGGCCAGCACGGCCACCGGCCCGAGCCGGCCACGCACAGACGCCCCGACATCGAGGTCCAGCCCCTGCGCGTTCGGTGTCAGGGCGAGCGTGACCGCATCGATGACCAGCGGACCGAGGCGCGCCCCGGCCGGGACTCGACCATTCAACCCGCCCGAGCCACTCAGGTGAAAGCCGGTGAGGCTGGACAGTCGCAGGCCTGTCGAGAACTCGGCAGAGATCCCGTCGGGCCCGAGCAGGCTCGCCATGAACGAATCGGTTTCGTCGGCCGCCGGCTTCATCACCAGACTCAGCTTCTCCAGGCCGAGTTCGACAAACGCGTCGAGCGCGCCGGCCGATGCCAATGCCACGCCGGCCGAGAGTGTTGCGGTGCGCATCGCCAGGCGGCTGCTGTTTGCTGTGCCCAGCAACAGGCGCTCAGCGTCGCCCGCCACCGGCGGCATGCGCAGGTCGAGCTGCAAGCGAGTCGGCGACGCTGTCGCTGGCGGACTCTGCAAGAACCCGGCATCGATCTCCAGCGGGTGGCCCGGCGCCCAGGTGAGCGCGAAGCCCTGCGCCAGGTCGGTGTCGCCACTGATCGCCAGCGAGATCTGGCCGTCATCGGCACCGGCCGTGCTACCGCTCAGCGTAGCGAACGGCAGGATGGCGAGCGCTTCTCCGCGCTGGGCGGTGGCCGGGCGCAGCAGCAGCTGAAGGCCGGCCTCGCTGCCGGCCGGTAGGCCGAGCGTCTCGTTGAAGTCGAGGCGGACGCCCAGTGGTTGCGCGGGTCCTTGGGTGGATCCGGCGGACGCAAAGGCGAGTTGCGCGGGGGCGAGCTTGCAGTACGACAGATCCAGCCCTGCGCCCTCGATCACCGCCACGATGTCGCCGAAGGCTTGGACCAGTTGCGGTGCCGTCGAGGTCCAGGCGTGGCTGTCGCGAAAGCCGGCCCCCGGGTCGGTGAGCAGCGTGCCCGTGCGCGGCCAGTCGATGCGCCGTTGCGTGAAGGCCAGTCGCCGCCCGTTGGGAGGCTGCGCGATCAGTTGCACGATGCCGGTCAGCTTGAGCCAGCGGCCGATCCGATAGCGTCGCCCCAGCAGGTACTCGACGATCACGTGATCGAGCAGGTCTCGCGCGATCGTGGCCTTGAATACGGCCACGTCCACACTGTCGGGAAAGGCGCTGTCGGGCCGCGTGCCGACATCCCGCAAGGCGTTCACCAAGGGTGCGATGGATGCCAACAACTCGGCGCCGGAGCGCTCGCCGGGCTCGGCGGCCAGTGCATCCAGCAGTCCGCCACCGGCGGTTGCAAGCGTCTGCAGCGGCGCCGGCACCGAGGTGGTGGCCCATCCTAGCTTGCGCAGCAACGCGACGAAGTCGTCGGGTTCCTGCGCTGCATCGGCCAGCGGTGCCAGCGCCGATACCACCTCAGCGATCAACCCTCTCAGCAGTTCGGCGTCGTTCATAGCGTCAGCAGGGCGTTGTGGACGGCAGCGCCGAGGATCATGCTTTTCTGCGCAGCATTCCGAGCGGCATCCGATAGGAGGCCAGTGACCACGACTGCGTACTTCATGACCGAGCGGCTAGGGGGAGGCGGCGTGGGGTTCTGTTGAGTCTCCACATAGGCGAACTCCGCCAGCAGTGGCACCTTGGCGCCGTCACTCTTCTTGAGGATGCCGATCTTGTTGAGCTGCCGTGTGATGTGTGTGGCCGGAACGGCGCGGATGCCGCCTTCGATCAGGAAACTGGCGATCGAATGGTCGGGGTCGCCATCGGCGAGATTGGCGCGGATGTCTTCGCAGGCATCCATTCCGACGACCAGTCCACCGGCGTCGACGAAGGCGTCGGTCATCAGCGCGATCATGAAGGCGGCCAGCGCCGCGGCCGAGCCGGGCACCCATGATTTGTTGTCCGTGAATCCGCCGGCACCATCGCGCCACCAGTCCCTGACCTCGATCGGATCGACGCCGGTGAGCGGCCGCGGTGGGGAGGGGGGCGGCGGCCGGTGGCGGTCGGGGTAGGGCGCGTAGCCGCTGGTCGGATACAGGTGCATGCCGTGCTCCATGTCGGCCAGTCCATAGGAACGCAGCACTGCCTTGATGTAGGGCACACCGATCTCCGCCACGCAGGCGGTGGCCGCGACGTTGTCGGACAGGCTGCCGGTGAGCCAGAAGCGTTCGGAAAAGGCAAAGCTCGAGGCCTGGTTCCACGTCAGCTCACCGCCGGTGGCGGCCAACCGGGACGTGATGGCGGTCTTGTGGTCGGGCTTGTTCGCCTGCTTCGGATCGGGGCCGAAGAAGTTCACCGGGTCCTTCGTGAAATCGAAGATCTTTGAGATCTGCGGCGCAGCGGCCGGGTGGGCGATCTCCAGCATCTCACGGCGCGGGTTCTTGCTGCGCGCCCATAGCTTGGGGTTGCTGAACAGCGCGTCGAACTCGGCCGGGGTCGAGATGATGCGAAGCTTGAGGATCCTGCGCACGTCCAGGCGCAGCTGCACCGCGGCCAGCATCATCGCGATCTTGCTGGCGCTGCCGATCCGAAACGGCAGGTCTGCGTTATGCATCCAGACCAGGGGATGCTTGATGTCCGCGGTGAAATCGATCACACCGATGCCGGCGTCTTTCAGATCGGGGTCGGTGCCAATCCAGTCGAGTGCCGCGCTGAACTTCGTTGCTGCCGCCGATCCGGAGCTGGTCGCTGGCTTGGGCAACCTTGTGGTCTTGCGGTCTCGCATCACGAAGATGACATCGGCGATCTGGTCGAGCTGGGCGTCGGTAAGAGTGGCCATGGATGGTGCTGCTCCTGCTTGCAGCAGCGCGAGGTCGCGCTGCCGTGTGCAAGGAGGAAATCGAGTCCTGCCGTCGTTTCCCGCCACACCCCCCTAGATGTTGGGGTGCTCCCGTCCGCATCCCCAGGATTGCCGATGACCGTGCCGCAGGCTCCCGGAACCATGCGACGGTCAGTACCGCCTGTTCCAGAAAGCCTATGCAAATGAACCTTGCAGGTTGCAACGCCGCGGAGCAGCAGAGTTCGCCGTGGCCACCGCAGGCAGTCGTGCCGGCCGGAGCATCAAGCGAACAGATCGACGCCTTGTTCACCGCGCTCTACGCCGACCTGCGCCGCTTGGCGCGGCGCGAGGTGCGCCGCAACGGCGCTGCCGACATCCTCGGCACCGGTACGCTGATCCACGAAGCGTGGCTCGACATCCGGCGCACGCCGTCGCTGTCGTTCGGCGCCCCGGGCCAGTTCCTGGCTTATGCCGCGCGCATGATGCGCGGGCTCGTGATCGACCGCGTGCGCCGGCGGGCCGCCCAGAAGCACGGCGGCGGGCTGATCATCACCTCACTGGATACGCACGCCGAGCAGGTGGCCGAGCCCCGGTTCCTCGAAAGCATCGGCGAAGCACTCGAGGAGCTGGAGACCATCGATCCCCAACTCGCCCAGGTCGTGGACCTCAAGTTCTTCGCGGGCTTCACGCTGGCGGAGGTGGCTCACCTGCAGGGTGTGTCCGAACGGACCACGCAGCGCCAGTGGGAAAAGGCCCGGGCGTTGCTCTATCGCGCGATGCGCGCCGAGTGAGGAGCGCCGGGGCGCGCAGGCCTAGGATCCGATCAACTGCCGGACCTCCTTAGTGGCCGGCGCCGTGTCACCCACCGTCGCGCGGAACTCGACGAGCGCCTCGCGCCAGGCATCACGCGCCGCCTCGGTCTCGCCCCGGGCTCGATGCACCAGCCCCCGGGCCGCGAGTGCGCCGCCGAGCCACTCGCTGTGCGGGAAGCCTGCCATCGCGGCGCGGGCCCGGGCGACCGCCTGGTCGGCATGCAGGCCGGCCCCGGCAAGATCGCCCATCTGCTGCTCGACGCGAGCCAGCATCGACAGGGCCCGGATCTGGTAGGGGTTCTTCTCGGACGCCGCGTCTAAGATGGCGATGGCGTGATTCAGCCTGCTGCGCGCCCGCGGCAGGTCGACGCGGGCCAGATCGAGTTGCGCTTCGCTGACTTCCAGCTGGCCCTCCATCGAGTGCCCCGGCGGCAGCACGGCGGCCAGCCCCGATCGTGCCGCCGCGAGCATCTCGGCGCAGCGCTTCAGGTCGTTCACCAGGCACCAAGCGCGCGCGCCCTGCGTTAGCAGCAGGGGCCCGTTGCGGCGATCGCCGCGGGCCTTCGCCGTGGCGAGCGCATGCTCGATCAGGGGAATGGCCTCCTGCGTCCGGCCCAGCTCGATCAGCCGGTTGGCGTAGTTGCCTTCCAGCACGGGCTCCACCGGCCCGAACCGGCTCGAGATTTCCATCGCGCGCTGGAAGCTCTCGAGGGCCGCCAGAGTCTGCCCGCTCCTCGACAGCAGCCAGCCCATGTTGTTGTGGAGTAGGGCTACCGGGCGGGTGCTGCCCCGCCCCATCGCAGTGAACTCGTCGATGGCGCGTCGGTAGTCGCGTGCCGCATCCGCCATGCGGCCCAACTCGACTTCCGCATTCGCGAGCGAGCTGCGCGCAATGAGCGCGAGGCTCCGGTCGCCGGGGCCGGCGTCGCGGAGGGCGTCCAGCGCCGAGGCGGCATCATCGAATGCAGCCTGCACGTCTCCGTGGAGGCTGACCACTTCGCTGCGTGCATGAAGGCAGCCGGCCAGCGTGATCTGCTCTGCCGGTGAGGCTTTGTGAAGCCGCGCGATGGCCCCCTCGAGCAAGGGCACCGCCTTGTCGAAAGATCCGTTGTTGCCATACTGGTAGGCCAGCTGGCATTCGACGGTCGACAGCAGCAGGGGATCCGATGCCGCGAGGGCATCGGCCCGCGCCCGCAGCAGCAGCGTCTCCGACTTCTCGCCGAACGAGGCCACCTGGTACATCTCGGCCACGATGGAGCGCAGGTGCGCCCGAGGCGCGGGGTCGTTGGCGAACTGGCTGTCGAGCACCTGCTCGGCTCGCGCCAGCAGTTCGGTCGTGCTGAAGGGCTTGTCGAAGCCTTCCTGCAGCAGGAAGTTGATCAGTTCCCCACTGGCCCTGGTGTACGACAGCTGCGTCCTGGCGCGATCGCGCTCCTGCAGCGCCTGCGCTGCCGCGGCCCGCGCGCGTTGCGCTTGCGTGAGGGTGCCGGTCAGCCCGGCAACCACGGAGGCGGCGACCACCAGGCTTGCCGCCACCATCCCGCGGTGACGCCGCATGAGCTTGGCGCTCCGATAGATCCAGGAGTCCGCGCGGGCGCTGACGGGCTGGTGGGTACGGTGACGATGCAGGTCTTCAGCCAGCGCCGCCACGGTCTGGTAGCGCTGCGCAGGATCCTTTGACAGCGCGCGGGCGACGATGTTGTCGAGGTCGCCCCGCAGTTGGCCGTGCAGGCGCGCAGCGCTGGTGCCGCGGTCGGCGGCCCGCTCTTCGGCTGAGGACTCGACGCCTGCACCCGGCCCAGCCAGGCTTGCGGACATGAGGGGCGGCGGCCGTTCCAGCGTGGCACGCATCACCTCGACCGAACTGGCGGTGCCGCTGCTCGTCGGGTGCTGTCCGGCGAGCAGCAGGTACAGGAGAACGCCCAGGGAATAGACATCGGTGGCCGTGGTGACAGGCCCGTCTTGCAACTGCTCGGGGGCGGCGTACTGCGGCGTCAACGCACGCTGGCCCTCTGCGGTGACCGTGACGCCGGCCGAGCGCTCCTCCAGCATCTTCGCGATGCCGAAGTCGAGCAGCTTCACCTTGCCGTGCGTGTCCACGAGTATGTTGGTCGGCTTGAGGTCGCGGTGGACCACGAGATGGCTGTGGGCGTGCGCCACCGCGGCCAGCACATCGTCGAACAATGCGAGGCGCTGCTCGACGTCCAGCCGGCGGGAGTCGCAGTAGTGGTCGATGCGTTCACCCTGGACCAGGTCCAGCACCAGGTAGGGCTGCCCGTGGTCGGTGACCCCGGCATCCAGCAGGCGGGCGATGTGGGGGTGTGTCAGCCTGGCGAGGATCGCGCCTTCGCGTTCGAAGCGCAGTGCACCGGTGCGTCCGACGAGCGACAAGTGCAGCAGCTTGATCGCGACAGTGCCTTCGAACCGCCCGTCGCTGCGTCGCGCGGCCCACACGGCGCCGGTGCCGCCTTCGCCCAGAGGACACTCGATGCAGTAGGGGCCGATCCGTGTACCGGCGAGCGACGCGGCAGGCGCATCGTCGCCATCGACACTGCACGCGAGGAAACGCTTCGCGTCGGCATGGAGCGCTCCAGAGAGAAGCACGGCGAGTTCGTCGGCCAATGCAGCGTCGCGGCGCCGGAGGTCGGCGAGGTAGGCACTCCTCGCGGGTGGTTCAAGATCGAGCGCCTCATCCAGCAGTGGGCTCAGGCGCCGCCATTGGGCGGCATCGGGCAGCGGCATGACCAATCCTCCGTTCGCCCGAGCGTAGCGAATCGACGCTGCCGAAACATCCCCAATTCAACTTCCTGCGAGCAGGCCACGCACCTCGATGGTGGCCGGGGCCTGCGGGCCTGCAGTGGCTTGCAACTCGTCGAGCGCCTCGCGCCAAGACGCCCTGGCGGCCATGGCGTTTCCGGCGGCCTGCTGCGCCAGGCCTTGCGCGACCAATGCGCGGCCCAGCCATTCGCTGTGGGCGAAGCCGGCCAGCGATTCGCGCGCCCCGGCGACGGCACGTGCGCTGTGTTCCTGCGCAGCGTGGCCCTCGCCGAGCGCCTGCTCCACGCGCGCGAGCAGGGTCAGTGCGCGCAGGCCCCTCAGGCTGTTGGCGCCCCGGGTGCCGAACATCGCGCTCGCGCGCTGCAGGCCATCGCGAGCTTCAGCCCACGCCCCGTGCGCCATCGCGGCTTCGGCAAGGCGCAGCTCGATGGTGCCGAAGATCGGATCGCCGGCGCGCCGGGTCCGGGCCAGCCCGGCCTTCGCCATGGCCAGCAGCGCATCGCATCGAGCGAGATCGTGGGTCTGGCACCAGGCCGGCGCGCCTTGCAGCGCGACCCACGGGGCAACGCCTTTGTCGGCCATCGCCGAGGCTGCGTCGAGCGCGCGCTCGACCAGCGGCAGGGCTTCGCGCGGGCGCTCCAGCTGGATCAGCAGGCTGGCGTAGTTGCCTTCCAGTACCGGATCGTCGCCGCGCAGGTCATGGATGATCTTCCGTGCGCGTTCATAGGCTTCGGTGGCGCGCAGCGTCTGCCCGGCATCGAACAGCAGCACGCCCAGATCGTTGTACAGCGTGCCTGCCAGTTCGGTGCGGCCGCGGCCCATTGCTTCGAGCTCGGCGATCGCGCGCCGCATTTCGGTTTCCGCGTGGGCGGACTGCAGGAGCTTGCCTTGCGCCGAGGCAAGTGTGGCGCGCATCAGGACGGCTCGCGTACGCTGGTCGGCCCGCGGTGACCCCAGGGTGTCGAGCGCAGCCTGGGCATCGGCCGCCGCGGCTTTCATGTCACCCCTTTCGATGGACATCGCGGCGCGTGCGTGGAGGCAGCGGGCCAGCAGCGCCCGGTCGATCTCCGGCGAGGCGCGCAGTTGCTCCAGCGCATGGTCGATCATCGGCAGCGCCTGGTCGAATGCGCCGTTGTCGCCGAGCTGGGCCGCGATCTGGCAATCGATCGTGATCTGCAGGGGCAGGTCGGCGCCCCCGTGCGCATCTGCCTGCGCGGCCCTCAGGACGGCCAGCGCCTTCTTCTGGCTCATCGCCTGGCCGTACTGCTCCGCCAGCATCAGCCGCAGCCGTGCACGCTGCGCCGGATCGTCTGCAAACTGCCTGGCCACGAGTTGTTCGCCGCGGTCCAGCAGTTCGGCCGTGGTGAACGGCTTGTCGGAGCCTTCCTGTAGCAGGAAGCCGATGAACTCGTTGCTGGATTCGGCGTTGGCCAGCTGGTGCAACGCGTTGTCGCGCTCGTGTTCCGCGCGCCTGGCCTGTGTGATCGTGCCGACCAGCCCCGCGCTGGTGGCCAGCAGGATCAGCAGCCCCGCCGCCACGCCGGTGCGGTGGCGGCGCATGAACTTGGCGCTGCGGTAGGCCAGCGAATCGGGGCGGGCGCTCACGGGCTCGCTGGCGCGGTACCGCCGCAGGTCGTCGGCCAGGGCGTTGACGGTCTGGTAGCGCTGCGCAGGGTCCTTGTGCAGCGCGCATGCCACGATGTTCTCCAGGTCGCCCTGCAGCTGGCGGCGCAATCGCGCGAGCGTTGTGCCGCGCTCCTCGGAACAGTGCGCGGACAAGGCCTCGGTCAAGCGCGGCGGGTCGGTCTCGAGCGTGGCGCGCATCGCTTCTGCCGGGCTCGCGGCATGGTGGGCGTGGGGGTGCCGGCCGGTCAGCAGCACATACAGCAGCACCCCCAGCGCATAGACGTCGGTGGCCGTGGTGACGCCGGTGCCCCGCAGTTGCTCGGGCGCTGCGTACTCGGGTGTGAGGGCGCGCTGGCCCTCGGCGGTGGTGGACGATTCCTCGCGGTCGTTCTCGAGCAGCTTGGCAATGCCGAAGTCGAGCAGCTTCACGGCGCCATCGTGGCCGACGAGGATGTTGGTCGGCTTGATGTCGCGGTGGATCACCAGGTGGTTGTGCGCATGGGCCACTGCCGCCAGCACGTCGTCGAACAGGGCCAACCGCTGCTCGATGCTGAGCCGCCTTGCGTCGCAGTAGCGATCGATGCGCTCGCCGACCACCAGCTCGATCACCAGGTAGGGCTGCCCGCTCGGCGTGACGCCGGCATCGAGCAACCGCGCGATATGGGGATGCGCCAGGCGCGCGAGGATCGCGCCCTCGCGCTCGAAGCGCTGTGCGCCGAGGCGCCCCACCAGCGACAGGTGCAGCAGCTTGATCGCCACCATGCCTTCGAAGCGGCCATCGGCGCGCCGCGCACCCCACACGCTGCCGCTGCCGCCCTGGCCGATCGGCGCCTGCACGATGTAGGCGCCGATGCGCTCGCCCACCAGCGAAGCGCAGGTGTCGTGGCCCGGAAGGCGGCCCGACAGAAACCCCGAGGCCTCGGCGTGATCGGCAGCGCTCAGCATGGCCTCGAGTTCGCTGGCCAGGGGCGAGTCGTGCCGCCGCAACTCGAGCAGATAGTGCCTGCGTGCGTCGGCATCGAGTTCGAACAGCTCGTCAAGCCCGGCGCTCAGTTGCTTCCAGCGCCGCAGGTCCGGTAGGGTCATGGCACAAGCGCTCCTTGTCGGCCCTGTGTCGCGATGCCAAAGCCCTGCGGTCTTCCAGCAGATCGCCTTTGGCGGATTGCGAGCGGAGCCCCGCTGCGAAACAATGATTCATGGCTGCAGCTTGCGCCGCAAGGGCAGGCTCGGCCACTCAGGGAGTCGAAAACATCATGAATGATGCAGTCCAGGTCGAAACCTTGTTCGACGCGCTGTATGCCGACCTGTGCCGGCTTGCGCGGCGCGAGGTGAGGCGTAACGGCGCTCAGGATCTGCTGGGCACCAGAACCGTGGTGCACGAAGCCTGGCTCGACATCCGCCGCTCGCCATCGCTCGAATTCGCCACCCCGGGCCACTTTCTGGCGTATGCGGCGCGCGCGATGCGCGGCCTGGTGATCGACCGGGTGCGCAGCCGCCAGGCGCAAAAGCGGGGCGGGGGGCTGAGCATCACCTCGCTCGACACCGATCATGCGGAGCAGGTCGCGCAGCCCGAGTTCCTGCAACAGGTGGGCGACGCACTGGACGAACTCGCCCGCGTGGAGCCGGCGCTGGCGCAGGTGGTCGACTTGAAGTTCTTCTGCGGCTTCACGCTGGCCGAGGTGGCAGTGATGCAAGGTGTGTCCGAGCGCACCGTGCAGCGACAGTGGGAGAAGGCGAGGGCGGTGTTGTACCGCGCCCTGGGCGGCGGCTGAGCATCGAGGAGCCTCTTGCGCGGTCACGCCCAGCGTGAAGAAGAACTGCATCGTGCACCCGGAACGGGAAGCCTTGTGGGGGTGCAGTGGCAATCGCAATCGCCGCGGCAAATCCGACAACCCGATGCGCTGCAATGCCGGTGCAGCCGAGGCATCTAGGCTTGATCGCGCAATTTCTCTCTTCTCTCGTGCGCCGCCACAACGCCTTCTTGAATCCTTCGTTCGCGAGTCTCCGGCTTGGCGGCCTCGTCGATTCTTCGAACAATGAAGTTCTGCTTGCCCGGTGGGAGCGACTTGAAGGCGTCCTCGACACCTTCGGCTCTCAGGGCGCTCACCAGGTCATCGGGGAGGTCGACATCGGCGCGATCGAGGACGGTGAATCGGATCCGGATGCGGTCGCCGGTCTGGGTGTTCGTCTCCCGGCGAACCTTTGCCTTGATGCGGATGTAGTGCTGGCCACCCCCGACCGGAAAGAGGCTCACCTGGAAAGGCTCGGAGTCATTGACGCGGGCCAGGACCAGGACCGGGCCTTTCGTGCCCAGCGCATCGGTGATCTCCGCGGGGACGCGCACGGCACAGTAGTCCATGCCCTCTGCCCAATCCTCGAGATCGGCGTGGAACGAGAGCTTTTGCCCAGCGGCTGGAGTGTTCTTCATGGCGACGGCTTGATTCGACGAGGGTCAGATCGTAGGCCTCGCGGCGACCCGACGGCAACAGCAGCCCGCTAACGCAGGCTCACCCCAACTCGAAAGTCGTGATGCCGTACACCCGCCCGAGTTCGCAGGCGGGTGCGGGGCCGGCATACATGCGTGCCGTCTCGAAAACACTGTGCAGGCCGTGCGCCTTCGCCAGCGTCACGGCGTGGGCATTCGGCATCGGCACGTCGAGGGAGACCTCGTCGCCCGCAGGCACCTTCTCGCACAGCGCGGTGTACAGCGCGTCGGCGATCCGCGGTTCGTCCGCCACCAGTGGGCCGATCTTGTGCCCCTGGCGGCAGCGCCGGATCACCCCCCAGCCGGCGAGCCGCCCTTGCGCCAGCCAGGCAAGGCCCGTGGCCTCGGGCATCGTGATCCAGGCGTGCAGGAACGCCTCGCGCGCTGCCGGAAAAACGCGGCGGTCGTCGCGGCACAGTGCGTCGAAATCCACCGCAGCCAGCGGCACGATCTGTTGGGGCGCGGCCTGCCCGCCATGCGTTGCAGCAGCGGCAAAGCGAACGTTCGTCCACGCTTGTTCGAAGCCGCTGCGGCGGTAGTTGTCCTGCTGGACCGGCACGCCGTCGAGGCCGATCGGCTGGCCTGCCAACCGGGCCATGGCCTGGGCCCAGAGACGATGGCCGATGCCTCGCCCACGCCATGCGGGTGCCACGATGTACAGCCCGATGAAGCCGAAGCGGCCGGCGTAGGAAACGGCGCTGATGCAGCCCACCGGCTCTGCGCCGTGCTCGGCGATCAGGAAACCATCGGGGTCGGCCGCATGGAAACAGGCGGCATCGTGCAGGCCGGGGTTCCAGCCTTCTTGCGCCGCCCACTCGATCGCGAGCGGGATCTCGTCGTGGCGCATCGTGCGCAGGGTGCAGTCCATGGTCGATGGTGGGGCCAATCGATGCCCGAAGGCAAATACCCCTGATGCGAGGCTCCCGAGTGAGGAATAAGACCGCTTGTGCGCGGCCATTCCTTACTCAAGCCCAGGCTTGCGGCGTCGAAAAGTTCCACACAGCAGTTCAGGACAGGTCGCTCCATGAAATCAGCGTGTGCCGTCGCGGCCTTCGGCTTCGCAGTGCTTTGCGGTACGGCGCAGGCGCAGGCATCGGCCAGCGCGGAAGTGCTGCATTGGTGGACGTCGGGCGGTGAGGCCGCCGCGGCGGCAACACTGCGTGCCCGCGTCGAAAAGGATGGCGTCGCCTGGAAGGACAGCCCCATCGGTGGTGGCGGCGGCCAGCAGGCGATGAAGACCCTGCGCGCCCGCGTCGAGGCGGGGCTGCCGCCCACGGCCGTGCAGGTGATGGGCCTGGAGGTGCACGACTGGGCACGCAAGGGCGTGCTGGCCAACCTGAACGACATCGCCGAGCGCGAGGGCTGGGGCAAGGTCGTGCCGCCGGCGGTGCAGCGCTTTTCCCGGGTCGATGGCCAGTGGGTCGCGGTGCCGATCAACGTGCATTCGTACAACTGGGTGTGGGCCAGCAAGGAGGTGCTGGCCAAGGCCGGCGTCACCGCCGAGCCCGCCACGTGGGACGAGTTCATCGCGGCCGGGCAGAAGGTGCAGCAGGCCGGCTTCGTCGCGCTGGCCCATGGCGGCGAGCCGTGGCAGACCGCGATGGTGTTCGACGGCGTGGTGCTGGCCACAGGGGGCGCGGAGTTCTATCGCAAGGCCTTTGTCGAGCGCGATGCCAAGGCCATCGGGTCGCCGGTGCTGGCGCAGGTGTTCCGCCGCATGTCGCAGCTGCGGGCCCTGGTGGACAAGGATTTCCAGGGCCGGGCATGGAATTTCGCGTCGGCGATGGTGATCAACGGCCGGGCCGCGTTCCAGATCATGGGTGACTTCGCCAAAGGCGAATTCCTCGGCGCGAAGAAGCTGCCGGGCCGGGACTTCGCGTGCTTTCGGGTCCCCGGCAGCCAGGGCGCCGTGTCGTTCGGCATCGACAACTTCGCGATGTTCCGCGTCAAGGGCGCCGACAGGCAGCTGGGCCAGCAGAAGCTCGCCAGCGCCATCCTCGACAAGGCGCTGCAGTCCGACTTCAACGTGATCAAGGGCTCGGTCCCGGCGCGCATGGACGTGCCCGACACCGCCTTCGACGACTGCGGCAAGAAGGGCATCAAGGATCTCGCCGAAGCCAGCCGCCGGAACACGCTGGTGCCGACGCTGGCTTTCGGCCACGCCGTGGCCTCGCCGGTGAAAGAGCGCATCTGGGACATCGTCGACCGCCACTTCAACGGCCAGCTCGACGACAGCCAGGCCGCCGCCGAGATGGCGGCGCTGTTGCGCCGATGAAGCTGCTGCACCGCCTGCGCATCGGTGTCCGGCTCACGCTGGGCATCGCGACCATCCTCGCGCTGATGATCGGCGTGGCGTCCATCGCGATGCTCGGGGCGCGCGAGCCGCGGCAGAAGCTCTCGGCACTGGTGGCTGATTCGAACCGCCGCCTGATGACAGTGACGCAGATGCGCCAGCATCTGCTGCAGCAGGAGTTGCTGGCGCGCCGGCTCGGCACGGTGACGACCTTCGAGGAATCGAAGTCGCTCATGCATGCGATGGAGAGCAAGCAGGCCGGCTTCGCGCAGACGCTGCAAAGCCTGCTGCAACTCGACCGCTTCGACGACGAGCGCCCGCTGGTCGCCGAGGTGCAGCAGCTGTTCGAGCGCGGCAAGCCCGGGCTGCGGGCCGCGGCCGAGAGCGTGGAGGCGTTCAATCCCGACCTGGCCTCGCGCATCCTCAACAAGGAGGTCTCGCCGACGCACGTGGCCTCGCTCTACGCGCTCGACCAGCTGCTGCAGGTGCACACCCGCAAGATCGAGGCGCAGCTGGCCGACCTGGACGCGGCCGCGCGCCGTACCGACCAGGCCATCGTCGCGATCTCGGCCTTCGCGCTGGCGCTGGCGGCGGTGATCGGCTGGCTGCTCGCGCGCAGCATCACCGAGCCGCTGCAGGAAGCCGTGGCCTTTGCCGATGCGGTGGGCAATGGCCGGCTCGACGCGCCGCAGCCCGAGGCCTCGCGTGACGAAACGGGCGTGCTGCTCGGCACGCTGGGCAGCATGGCCGGCCGCCTGCTCGAGGCGCGCGTGCGGCTGGAGAAGCTCTCGCTCGAAGATGCGCTCACCGGCGCATTCAACCGCCGCTACTTCGACATCACGCTGCACGAGGAACACCAGCGAGCGATCCGCCTCTGCGAAGGCGAGGGCGCGGTGCCCGAGAAGGCGCAGCTGTCGCTGCTGCTGCTCGATGTCGACCACTTCAAGCGCTACAACGACCGCTTCGGCCATCCGGCCGGCGATGCCTGCCTGCAGGCCGTGGTGCAGGCTGTACGCGATGCCTCGCTGCGCCCGAGTGATGTGGTCGCGCGCTACGGCGGCGAGGAGTTCGCGGTGATCCTGCCGGGCAGCCCGGAAGCCGGCGCGGCCGCGGTGGCGGAGCGGGTGCGCGCCTCGGTGGTCCGGGCCGGCATCGCCTCGGGAGATCCGCAGAGCCCGTGCGTGACGGTGAGCATCGGCGCCGCGGTGGCGCTCGACCCGCGCAGCTGCACGCTGGCTCAGCTGGTCCACGCGGCCGACGAAGCGCTCTACCGCGCCAAGAAAGAAGGCCGCAACCGCGCCTGCGTGGCCGCGGTGCCTACGCCGCGCCCGGCAGCGTGAAGCAGAACCTCGCCCCGCCTTCCGGGCGGTTCTCGGCCCAGACGCGGCCGCCGTGCCGCTCGACGATGCGGCGCACGATGGTCAGGCCGATGCCGCTGCCTTCGAACTGGCTGCCGTGCAGGCGGCCGAAGGGCATGAAGAGCTCGTCGGTGCGTTGAGCGTTGAAGCCCACGCCGTTGTCGGTCACGCTGAACAGCCACTGGCCCGCCTGCGCCTCGGCCCGCACCTCGATGCGCGGCGCTGCGGCGGATCGCGTGAACTTCAGGGCGTTGCCGATCAGGTTGACGAAGACCTGGCGCATCAGCCCCGCGTCGATCGGCAGATCAGGAAGGCCCTGCGCCGACACAGCCGAGAGCTGCTCGGGCGGGGCCGACAGGGCCAACAGCTCGAGCGCTTCGGTGAGCACGCGGCCCATCGGCTGCGTGCTGCGCGCCAGCTCGCCCTTCGCGCTGCGCGCAAGATCGAGCAGGTCATCGACCAGGCGGGTCAGGCGCAGCGTGTGGGTCTCCATCATCGAGAGCCAGCCGCGCACCCGCTCGATGTCGCCGCGCTCCAGCTCGGTCTGGATGAGGCCCGACATGCCGGCAATGCCCGACAGCGGCCCGCGCAGATCGTGCGACACCATGCGATTGAACGACTCGAGCTCCCCGACCACCTGTGAGAGCTCACGCGTGCGCTGCACGACGCACTGCTCCGTCGTCTCGTGGGCGACGCGCAGCGCCTGCTCCGCTGCCAGCAGCTTCTCGGCCTGTGCCTTCTCGGCGGCGTGCATTTCCTCGAGCGCGGTGTTGACGCGCTGTAGTTCGTCGCGCTCGCGCTGCAGGTCGACGATCAGCCGGTAGGAGCGGATCGCGGTGGTCAGGCTGGTGAACAAGCGGATGCTCGTCATCTCGGCCTTGGTGCAGTAGTCGTTGATCTCGAAGTTGCGCACCGTCTCGATCTCGGGCGCATAGCCGGGCTGGCCGGTGCGCAGGATGATGCGCAACTCGTTGCGCCCCAGGTCCTCGCGCAGGCGCCTGACCAGCCGAAGCCCCGCGTCGGGCGTTTCCATCACCACATCCAGCAGGATGGTCGAGATCGTCGGGTCGGCCGAGAGGATGCCCAGCGCCTCGGCCGCGGTGTAGGCATGCAGGAAGCACAGCGGCCGCCCCTCGATCACCACGTCGTGCAGCACGAGCTCGGTGGCGCGGTGCACGTCTTCGTCGTCGTCGACGATCAACACCCGCCAGCAATCGGCCGGGTGCTCGGTGGCCGGATCGTCCTCTGCCAGCGGCAGATATCCCTCGGTGTTGTCGGCGGCGGGCGATTGGGGCATGGCGGAGTCTGATGACTTCTTCGGACGGCGGGATTCGCGCCTAGTATGCTCCTGCGCGCAGGAGGAATGCATGGTGAGTGGCCCGATCGCGAGGATGGTGTCCGCGCTGCAGTCGATGACCCTCGCGACGCGAGCGGCGCTGCTCGTCGGCTCGCTGTTCGCACTGGGGTTCGGCCTGGTGTCGGTGCATGTGATGAGGGTCTTCGAGGCCCACTACCTGGAGCTCGTTGGCCGGCATCAGCATGCGATGCTGCAGGCCCATGCCAGCCGCCTCGACGACAAGTTCACGATCGCCCAGACGGTGCTGGCCGGCGTGGCGCGCACGCGCGATGCGGCGGGGCTCCTGGATGTGCCGGTGCTGCAGCGCTTCATGGATTCGCGCGTGTTCCTGCACCTGAGCTTCGACCGCGGCATCCGGGTGTACGGCGGCGACGGGAGGCTGCTCGTCCAGAGCCCTGCCGGTGCGCTGCCGCCGCCGGCCGAGGTGGAGCGGGAGCTGGTCTCCGCCTCGCTCGCCTCCGGCGCGATGCGCATGTCGGCACCTTTCGCCGCCTCGGCTTCCAGCGCAACGCCGGCGCTGGCGATCAGTGCCCCCGTCCTCGACGACAAGGGCCGTGTCGTGGGGGCCATGGTGGGCAGCCTGAACCTGCTGTCCCGCCACTATGCGCAAGAGTTGCAGACCCACCGCATCGGGCAGGGCGGTTACCTGTTCATCACCACGCGCGGCCGCGTGATGCTGATGCATCCGGATCCGGCGCGCCTGCTCAAGGTGGCCGCCAAGGCCGGGCAGAACCGGGGCTACGACCTCGCGGTCGACCAGGGCTTCGAGGGCACGACCGAGACGGTCAATTCCACCGGCCTGCATGTGCTGACCTCCTTTGCCCGCATGCGCTCGACCGACTGGGTGCTGGGTGCGAACTTTCCGATGAGCGAGGCGCGTGAGCCGTTCCGCCGTGCGCTCGACGCGTTGTTGTGGGCGATCGTGGCGACGGGCGTGGCGCTCACGTTGGGCGTCGCACTGATGATGCGCCGGCTGATGCAGCCCATCCGCACGCTCAGCCAACACCTGCTCGAGGTGGGCGAGGGCCGGGCGCGGCCGTTCGTGCAGTCGAGCGCAGGCGAGGCGCGGGTGCTCGCCCGAGCCTACAACGACATGCTGGGCCAATTGGAGGCGAGCGAGGCGGCGCGCAGCGAGGGCGAGCAGCATGTGCGGCAACTCAACGAGACGCTGGAGCAGCGGGTGCTCGACCGCACCGTGGCGCTCGGGAAGGCGAACACCGAGTTGAGCGAGATGCTGGCGCACAACTCCCGCATGCAGGCGGAGCTGGTGCGTTCCGAGAAGCTGGCCGCGCTGGGCCGGCTGATGGCCGGGCTGGCGCACGAGCTCAACACCCCGCTCGGCAATGCGCTGATGGTCTCGAGCGGCCTGCGCGAGGCGATCGGGCGCTTCGCCGGCAAGGCCGCCTCCGGCACGCTGCGCAAGAGCGATGTCGACAGCTTCGCGGCCTACTGCAACGAAGCGGGCGCGCTGGTGGAGCGCAACCTGCAGCGCGCCTCCGAGCTGATGCGCGGCTTCAAGCAGGCCGCTGCCGACCAGACGGCGGAACGCCGCCGCGGCTTCGATCTGCGGCAGACGGTCGAGGAGGTCGTCTCCACGCTGGAACACCTGGTGAAGTTCCGCCCCGTGCGCCTGCATCTCGACCTGCAGCCCGGCCTGCGGATGGACAGCTATCCGGGTGCGATCGGGCAGGTGGTGACCAACCTGTTCACCAATGCGCTCGACCATGCGT
>Ga0207706_10002650_pt1 | contig 17434 bp, 13 predicted proteins | sample KBSC53metaG_FD_184318 | JGI IMG/M metagenome (GOLD analysis project Ga0207706, IMG submission 184318) | Corn rhizosphere microbial communities from Kellogg Biological Station, Michigan, USA - KBS C5-3 metaG (SPAdes) (version 2) | ecosystem: Host-associated > Plants > Roots > Rhizosphere > Soil ... | reverse complement strand
GATTGTTTCGGAACCCACATTTGGGGGATACTTTGGTCTTGGCAATAAGGTTGTGTCATAAAAAAATTTTTTTAAAAAAGTTTAAAAATGTTGTTTCATCTCTTAAAATACTTCTTGAAATCTTCTCCTGCAAGTTCTTCTTTAAAATATTTTTTCGCCCGTGTATAACACTCAATTTACTCGGGTGTTTTCCCCGATAAAGAACGTTTTTTTCTTCACACCTTTATGCCTTTAATATAAGATGTGAAAAATCACATAGGCTTTTGTGATAAGTCACCTTGTTTTCGCTTCATCTCGTTCTCATCTTTGTGTTTCAATTATGGTTGTCATGATTGAACTCATTGGGGGTTATATGCTGACACATTACAGCGGTTTTCTAACCGCTGTTTTTATTTTATTATGATTTGAATGATTGAAATGATTTATTGTATAAAGTTGTGTTCCCAATATAGGTACATGAAATTGCTCATAAAAGTTCTGAACGTTGAAGTGAGTGACACAACAGACGATGCCACTTGCACAAATGCTCATCCAATAAAATAAAAATATAAAGAAGCAAATTTGCACTCTTCTGCATGTTTAAAAATACTTCGTTACTTTGCATCCTTTGAATGTGTGAAAAAGACACAGTGCGATTTGATGAACTAAGATAACCCCGGATGAAAGCTATTATACCTGTTGCAGGGGCGGGTGCTAAATTAAGACCGCATACATATACTCAACCAAAAGCGTTGATACCGATCGCCGGTAAAACTATTCTTAGTTTTATCGTTGATCAATTGAACGCCGCCGGCATTCATGAATTTATTTTTATTGTGGGATACCTGGGCGAAAAAATTCAGGAATATGTAAAGCAAACCTATCCTGATCTGAGATGCCATTTTGTGTATCAGAATGAACGCCAGGGAACAGGACATGCCATTGAACTCACAAAAAATATTGTAGGCAATGATGAAGTTTTTGTGGTGTTGGGAGACACCATTTGCGAATATGATGTGAGTGCCGTTATCGCAAGTGAATACAGCATGCTTGGTGTGAAGAAGGTTGATGATCCGCGCAATTTTGGCGTTGCGGAAATTGATGAAGATGGTTTTATATCGCACGTTATAGAAAAACCTTCAATACCAAAAACTAATATGGCACTCGTGGGTTTATACAAAATAAAAGAAACGCCGATCTTATTTGAATGCGTTCATCATCTTTTTACACAAGATATAAAAACACTCGGTGAATATAATCTTACCGATGCACTTGATTGCATGATAAAACGCGGCGCGAAATTCAAGTCGTTCAAGGTAAAGAACTGGTTTGATTGTGGTAAAAAAGAGACGCTGCTTGAAAGTAATGCCACTTTGTTGAAAAAGTTTGGCGGGCAAGTTCACGAAAGTGTGCTCTCACAAAATTCTATCATTGTTCCTCCTGTAAGCATTGGCCCGGGTTGCGTTTTAAAGAATGCGATCATTGGCCCGCATGTTGCCATTGGCGCCAATACAAATATTCAATATTCAATCGTTCGCGACAGCATTATCGGTTCTTATACGAATTTGTTTGAAGTGGTGCTCGATAATTCACTCATAGGCAGCGACGCAAGTGTAAAAGGTCTCAGCAGAAGTTTAAATATCGGTGACAATACAGAGATTGATTTTGGATGATTCATCAATTTGAAAATGTGAAAATGTGGTGAATGTAGAATGAATATGTATGTTAATTATGTACCAAGCTTCATTGCTGCTATTAACTTTCGTTGCGTCGCACTCTTGTACGTTTGGTAATTCTATTGAGAAAAAATTTTACTCATGCTTCTTCAAAGATTTTTTTGCAGCAACAAGTTCGGGTCTGTCTGAATTCCAATCGGCGATTGCCAAAAGTTGTTTATAATAAAGAACGGCTTTCTCTGTGTTATTTAATCTTTCAGCAGCAACACCTGCACCGTACAAGCTGTTGAAACGGTTTGGACTTTTTTGAAGTACTGCTTCATATTCCTGTAAAGCATTTTCATTTTGTTTTGTTTCAAGCAGCATGTCTGCATACAATTCTCTTGCAGGCAAAACTTCTCCCGGTGTTACCGGATGTTTTGAAGTGCTGTCTTCCATATTCGCTGCGAGCTTCATTAAATTCAATGCTTCAGTTGTTTCCCCACCTGCAAATTTTATCCATGCTTCACTTGCTTTTATTTGAATGGCTACCTGGTTTGCATTGTAAGATTCTTTTTGTTTTTCCAATGTATCATGAAGTTGATTGAGTTTTGTTAATTCAGATTGTGCAGCTTCAATATTTTTTATATGAACGTTGCCCAATAAACGTGCAAAGTGAATGATCGCTTCCTGCCACGGAAATTTATTCCATGGAAAATTTGCAGGATGTAATTGCAGGGTTGCTGCTTCATTCCAATTTTTATTTTCAAGCGCAAGACGCGAAGGAGCGGCGGCAAAAGTATAAGCCCCTTTAAAATTAACAGGATAAACTTCATTGATGCTTTCAATGTACTTTAATTGTTCTCCAGCAGACTTGTTATCACCTTTTTGCAGGTAAGCATACACGAGATAATCCAACCCATGCAATTCTTCATCCCAATGTCCTTTGATGCCTGCAGATTCTGCATAGCATTCAGCAGCATCAACAGATTCCGTGTTTGATTTGATGCAATCATCCCAAAGTCCAAGTCTTGTAAAAATATGTGACGGCATATGCAATGCATGTGCAGACGACGGCGCAACTTGCGCATATCTTTTTGCTGCAGGTAAACCAAGATCGGCTATACCAGGATAATCATAAGTGTGAATGATGTAATGAATAATGCCCGGATGATTTGGCTCTGCAGTGTATAACGCATTTAATATATCGCCTGCTTTTTTCTGATTTGCATAACTCTTGTCTGTTGGCTTTGCTGCTGCATCTAAGGCAAGTGCATAAAATATAGCAGCTTCTTTATCATCAGGATATTTTTTATACAATTGCTCCATTGCTTTTTCAAAATTGAGGGCTCGTTGTTGCGGTGCTATTTTTTTATTCCAGTCTTTATAATATGCAGCAACAGCATTGATATATTCTGATTCACGTTCTGATTTCCCTGTAATAGATTTTGCAATTTCAACAGCTTCAGCACCTTTCTTAAGATCAGCTTCTGTTGGTGGTTCCCATAAAGGATGAAAGTTACACATCGCTACACCCCAGTATGCCATCGCACAATCCGGTGATTCATCAATTATTTTTGCAAAAACTTTTTCGGATTCATCATACTCAAATGAATGCAACAGTTCTATTGCAACATTGAAATCATTTTTCATTTTTTCATCGCATGTCATTTCGAAATCAACGATGCCGAATTCTTTCTCAGGAGGACCGCAGGAAATAAGTTTTCCGCTTTTTAAATGTAATTCACTGATTAATTCTTTTGAAGGCGTTGTATTATTTCCCTCGCATGCAACTATTATCATTCCTGCAAAAAAAAATAATGAGTATTTTTTGTGAAAAGAATTCATAGCAGAGCTTTGAATTTGTTAACCGGTTAACAACAAGACCATGCTTTTAGAGAATTATTTGGCTTATTACTAAATTCAGCTAATTGCGGGAAGAATAGAATCTACATTATTCTGATGAACCAAAGTTATTTATTTTTTTCTCAAATTATCTTAAGCCATTTAATTCAATGCTGAATGAAGTATCAGAACGTACAAGGGAGTGACACAACGAATGCTTCATAGTAGTACTGTAGTTCGTTACATAAAAATTTTCAATAAAAAAAGAGCACCGTTTTATTGATGCTCTTTTGCACAAGAGAAAATAACTATTACTAAAACCCGGGGTTTTGAGTAAGATTGGTATTATTGTCTATTTCCCGCAACGGTATGGGAAACAACAATTGATCTTCTGTAAACGTTTTGCCATATATGGTCGTATGACCAACAAAATTGTCGAAATTGTGGGTTATGTCGTTTCTTACTTTTCGTGTACGCAACATATCAAACCACATTTTACCTTCATAACATAATTCAAGATAACGCTCTGTCCATACTTCTTTTTCAAATTCATCCTGCGTCATTGTTCCTTCAACAGGAGGCAGTAGTGCTCTTGCACGAATGGCATTTACATAAGCAACGGCATCGGCATTGGGTCCGCCTTCGGCACGATTACTTGCTTCAGCATACATCAGCATTACATCCGCTAAGCGATAAATCGTATAATTAAGATCTGAATGCGCTGTACTTGTAACCGCCTCTTTGTCAAAAAACTTGAATATATAATAACCGCCCAGAAGAACGGTATCCGTTGTAGTTCCATTTTTAGGCCACTTGGTATAAAAAAATTGCCTTTCCTGTGTACGTTTGTCGCCTGTCGGATAACTTTTTACAAATTGAGAAGTTGGTGCTAATCCGCCAAATTCATCTGAGTAAACGGCTATGTCATGGTACTGTGGTAAAGATTTGGCTGTTAAATCATTGTCCTGAATACCGGCAGCAAATTGCACCTGCCATATAAACTCACCTTTATTTTTGTTATCGGGATTTATCATGTCTGTGTATTGGGGAAACAAACTAAAGCCCCCGTTATCAATTACCTCCTTTGAGCGTTTTGCACTTTCTGCGTAATATTGATCGCCAGCCTGTACCGGATAACCCGCATACGTTAAATACACATCTGCCAGTAAAGATTTAACCGCACTCATACTTACCATTCCCGTATTATCCTGCCAGGGGAGCGTTGATTGTTCGGCAAGCAACAGGTCTGGTATAATAATCTCATCGTATATTTCTTTTACAGGTGAACGTGCAGGTCTTACACTGTCAAGCTTGTCCACTACAGTTGTAATTTTGGGCACATCGCCATACATACGTACCAGGTAGAAATAATACAAGGCACGCAATGTATGCACTTCGGCAAGCATATTTGTTTTTGTTGCATCATCCAATGTTGTTATCTCACTTATTTTTTGAATCGCAAGATTACAGTTGGCAATACCGTAATACATTCCCTGCCACCATGTATCAATGTAGAAAGATGCGGCATCATAAGTAAGATCATGAAACCGGAATGCTTCTGATTGAGCATTACCGTCTGCTTTGCCCGTCATAAACTCCATTAACGAGGCAGTGTTGCCGCCATAACCGCCGCTGCCTTCGTCGAGTGTAGTAAGTTCGCTGTAGGCGGAATTTGCAAATGCTCTTGCTATTTCCGGGCTTGTAACATTCGATTCCGGTGTTAAAGAACCTGTTGGGTTTTCTTCCAAAAACTTTTCACAGGAGCTTAAGCCAAACACCGCAAGTATGAAAATTATAATTTTTGTGTTCTTCATTTTCATTTGTTTTGATCAGTTAGAAACTAAGATTTACTCCGAGATTTACCACAAGCGGATGTGGGTAAGGAAAGAAATCCTGGTTCTGTGTCAGTTGTCCTCCAAAGGTTAGCACTTCAGGATCATATCCTGTATAATCTGTAATAAGGAAAAGATTTTGTGCGCTTGCATAAAAACGCAAACGTTCAATTCCCCACCTGTCCACAAGCTTTTGCGGAAGCGTGTAACCAAGAACAAAATTTTGTCCGCGGATAAATGAACCATCTTCAACCCACCAGCTATCAATATGTGTATAATACTTAGAACCATAATAGCGTATTTCTGCTATCATGCTGTTTTGATTTTCCGGAGTCCATGCACCCAACACTGTTTTTAAACTGTTGGCAATACCCTGCCTGTCTTCGGTGGAATGTTTAAAATTGGCAACGGTATTTACGCCTTGCACAAAGCGGATATCAAACGAGAAATCGAAGTTTTTATACGTAAAGGTGTTTAGAATATCCCCGGTCCACTTAGGATAAGCCTGACCAAGCCTTGTATTATCATCATCATTAATTTGACCATCATTGTTCAAATCAGCCCATTTAACATCTCCCGGCAGCCTGTCATATTTCGCAGCTTCGGCAGCATCTTTCGTGCTCCATGTACCTTCTCTTATCTGTCCCCAAAATGTTCCGATGGGCCAACCTACACGCAGAATATTTGTTTCGCCTAAGAACCACGGACCCGGATAAATGTCATCGTTCTTCTCACCAAGATGCAATATTTCATTCCTGTTTGCATTAAAGTTTATATCGGTTGTCCATGTAAAATCTTTTGAGCGGATATTTACGGTATTCAAAGCAACTTCAAAACCTGTGTTTTGTACCGAACCAATATTTTGTGTTACGGTTTCCAAACCGGAAGACCATGGAATTGGCGCCTGAAGCAAAAGATCTTCTGTAACGCGATGATAATAATCCGCATTAACATTTATCCTGTTGTTGAATAAGCCAAACTCTAAACCAATATCCCACTGGTTTACCCTTTCCCATTTTAAATCCGGGTTACCAAAGCTTGAACGGTTAATAGTTGGTTGCCGTTCACCATTAAATATAGTTGTACCTGAACCAAGCAGTTGAAGAGAATTATATGTTCCGATTTCCTGGTTACCTGTAGAACCATAGCTGCCACGAAGCTTCAGGTTACTGATGGTAGGATTATCTTTAAGAAAGTCTTCTTCTGATATACGCCATCCAACACCCGCGGAAGGAAAGAATGCGTACTTCTTGTTCTCACCAAATTTTGATGAGCCATCATACCTTCCCGTTAAAGTGAACAGGTATTTTTCGCTTATGTTGTAAGTAAGTCTTGCGAAGTATGAGTTCATTGCCCACTGCCCGTCATCAGAGCCGGGTGTACCATAAATAGAACCGGCGCTGAGATTGTGCCAGCCCCAGTAATCATCAATAAAATTCTCTGCTTCGGAGTATGAATGTTCATAGTAACTCTTTTGCCATGAAAGACCGAGCAGCGCAGTTAATCTCTGATTACGTGCAACCTGTTTATTGTAGGTAAGATAGTTTTCGCTCTGCCAGTAACTGTTGTTCCAGTTATTAATTGTTGCTACCCCTTTTTGGTCGAATGAAAGCGAGTGAAGTCCTCTGCCCGAATAGAAATTATTTTTCTGTGCACTTAAATTAAAACCAAAGTCTGATTTAAAGTCCAAACCCGGCATAATATGAAATGTTGCATAAACATCGCCTACAGATTGCAATATATTTTCCAGTGTATATCGGTTATTGGCAATATCAACAGGATTGCTTCCGCCTTCCATTCCCGGAAAGTCACTGTTGCCACCCCAGGTTCCATCAGGATATTTTACAGGAATAATCGGCAGCTCTTCAATCACCATACGCGACACATTCAAACCGCCGTTCGCATCACTTACCAATCGCTCTTTACTCTTTACAAGCGACATGCTTCCGCCTATTGAAAGCCATTTATTAATATCGTTATCCAAAGTAAATCTTGTGGAATATCGTTTGAACCACGATTCTATCATTATACCATTTTGATCCAGGTATCCAAGTGATAAACTGTATCGTGTTTTATCCGTACCGCCTTGTAAAGTAAGCTGATGACTTGTGCTCCAGGATGGTTTATACACTTCATCTTCCCAATTAGTATTATACAAGGGTTTGCCGTTTGCATCAAAAAGGTTGGGGAAATCTTTTGGATCATTAGGAATATACTTTCCTTCCGCAAAACCCTGTGGATCGTACTTCTCTGTGTTCTTGTAAGCAAGGTCATACACATACATAAACTCATCAGAGTTCAATGCTGGAAGATGCCGTTGCAAGCTGCTGCGCGAAACATAAGCATCATAAGATATTTTCGTTTTACCTCTCAATCCTCTCTTTGTAGTAATAATGATAACTCCGTTTGCGCCACGTGCTCCATAAATTGCTGTGGCAGATGCATCTTTTAAAACTTCAAGCGAAGCAATGTCGTTAGGATTTAAAATATTTGCATCAACACCAATCACACCATCCACTACGTAAAGAGGATCCAGGCTTGAATTGATAGAGCTTATACCTCTTATACGAACTTTTGCAGGTTCGCCGGGAGCACTTGAATTGATGCTTACATCTACGCCCGGAACTTTACCTTGTAAAGCCTGTGATACATTTGCAACCGGTTTGTCTAGTAATCTATCTGATTTAACTGTAGCCACGGAACCGGTAAGATCCGATTTTCTTGCAGTACCATAACCGATCACTACCACTTCATTCAATGTTCCGCTTTTTGCCCGCAGAACAACGCTTATGCTGGATTGTTCACCTACGGCCACTTCTTCCGTTTGCATACCTGTATAGCTGAATACAAGTACGGAAGAAGATGAGGGAACGGCTAAAGAGAATGTACCACTGTTATTGGTGGTAGTTCCGGTAGTAGTTCCTTTTACCAGCACGGAAACATTTGCAAGCGGCGTGTTTGTTGAATCAGTTACTCTACCTGTAACATTTTTTGATTGAGAAAATGCGGTGATGCTCAAAAGCAGCAACAAAACTTGAAAACTTGTTCGCCGAACAAGATCGAGTGCTTTCTTCATAGTCCTTAGTTTTAGCGTTTTAAAAAATAAATCCCTGTTGCATCAACAACGATGCAGCACTGATTTTTTATTTATTTATTATTTGACCTTTATATACAAGCAAATTGGTGTTTGTAGTAATCAAGGTCGCCGGGAAAAGCAGTTGAGGAATGTTTCAAAAGGACGGAACAGTTGGTTACGCAACTGCGGCAAAAGTAAGTTCAATCAAAGTAATTACGTTAAAATTTGAAAAAAATTTCCTGACATTTTTATAAATGGTCATAATGAATGAAAAAATTTTTATGAATGCATGTAGTGGTGATATTAAAAATTATTTTCGCCAGAAGCAACCCAAACAGGATTTCTGAATTGAAAAGATTAATTCGATTAAGAAATCAGGAAAAATTACTGAAGAAGAATATCAGCAAATATTCCTGTGGATTATGCGTTTACATAAACTGTTTTGATATTCATAAATTCGTGAATACCGAAATAAGAAAGCTCTCTTCCATATCCTGATTTCTTTACACCGCCAAAAGGATAACGCGCATCAGATTTTACCAAAGCATTAATAAATACTGCACCTGCTTCTATATCTTTTGCAAGTGCCTGGGCTTTTTCAACATCTTTACTCCAGATACTTGATCCAAGACCATAACGTGAAGCGTTTGCAATTTCAATTGCATGTGCTTCATCATTTGCTTCAATAATGCTTGCTACAGGACCAAACATTTCTTCATCAAATGCGGGCATATCTTCATGAACATTCAGGAGTAATGATGGTTGAAAATTACAGCCGCTGCGATTTCCACCCAGTGCAAGCCTCGCTCCTTTTTTAATTGAATCCTGCAATTGATGTTCTAATTTTTCTGCGAGATCAATTCTTGCTATTGGTCCTGTTGTTACATTTTCATCAAATGGATCACCCTGTTTCAATTTTTTTATCCCCGTTTCAAATGCATGCATAAAATCACTCATCGCTTTCGACATAACAATAAACCGTTTTGCCGCAATACAACTTTGTCCTGCATTCTGCATGCGTGAAGCTGTTGCAACCTCTGCGGCTTTTTTCATATCAGCGTCTTCAAGCACGATGAAGGCATCGCTTCCGCCAAGTTCCATCACCGATTTTTTCACAGCTTTTCCTGCAAGCGCCGCAACCTGTGAACCCGCAAACTCGCTGCCCGTAAGCGTTATACCCTGCACAATATTTTGATCAATTATATAAGGCACTGTATCCACATCAATGATCAATGTTTGAAACACACCTTTTGGATAACCTGCTTCCAGAAAAATTTTTTCTATTGCCAACGCAGTGCCGCAAACATTGGGTGCATGTTTAAGCAAGGCAACATTTCCACCCATTAAATAAGGTGTTGCAAAACGGAACACCTGCCAGAAGGGAAAATTCCATGGCATTATCGCAAGTATCGCTCCTATCGGATCATAACGCACATAACTTTTTCGCGCATCAGAGGGCATGTTCTCTTCTTTTAAGAAACGTTCCGCATTTTCTGCATAATAGCGGCAACTCGCTGCACATTTTTCCACTTCGGCTTTTGCTTCTTTCACTGTTTTGCCCATTTCAAGCGACATAGTATATGCATGAGCATCGCGTTGTGCAATTAATAAATCTGCAACATTCAGCATTAACCTGACCCGTTCCGCGAAAGAAGTTTTGCGCCATTGCCTGTACGCTTTTTCTGCAAGCGACAAACAATTATTGAGCGCTTCATCTGTCATCAATTCATACTCAGCTTTTACTTCCTGCGTATAAGGAAATATTGATTTAAAAAAAGCCATGCGATTTACGAATTTCAGATTACGATTTACGATTTCTATAGAGACGATACTACTGACATTATACTATTCACCACTCCCCTATTCATACCAATAAAAAATTTCTTCACCAATTGCATCAACAAATTTTTTATCTTTTACTGTATCCATTTTCCATCCGCCTTTTGTGCATTTAATTATGCCAAGGTTTTCATCATTCAATGTAACATCCAATTCATCACAAACTCCGTCATGACAAGTTTGTGAAACAGGAATTGCTTCACCCATAAATTTTTTTCCATCGTATTCTATTTCCAGCGGAACAGGATCTTGTTCAAGTTGGGCAATCAACTGCTGCAATAATTTCACCAGGCGTTTGCGTTGAGCTTTCGCGCTTGCGCTCCATTTATCTTTATCTGCACGCTTGTGCGCAAGTTTATATTTTAATCCTGTTAGCGAAGTTGTGTAATCATTCGCATTCAGCTTGCGCACATTTTGATGCGCCAGAATATACCAATGATATTCCGTTCCTACCGGCACTCCTGAACCTTCAGGAGCTTTGCCTGCTCTGCGTTTCGTTACTGCATAAGAAACCTCCCAGAGATCTGGTGTTATCTTCGTTTCTTTCCATTCCCCCTGGTCGTAATACCATTTATGACTTCGCCCAACCCGCATGCCTGTATAGTGCTGCCCTTCGAATTCTTTAAACTCGTTATATGTTTTGGAGAGATCTTTTTCGGCTTCCTTTTTTTTCGTTGCAGGTTTTAGTGTGCCGTTCGATTTTGCAGTTTTCTTTGTTGCCCGTTTTGTTTTTGATGCTACTTGCGTTTCCATAATTAATTTTTTGGTTAGCAATATTTATTTTGATTTCATTTTTTGTGCCAGCTATTTTAGTGTAGAAATATTTTTGTACCAGCAGTGGAATTACTATTAAACTTCGTTGTGTCACTCACTTGAACATTTTATTCATTACTCAACCAAAATTCAAACTGTATAATATTTTTTAACACACTTCTTATGAACCATTCTTAAACTTAACCGTTAAATGAAATATCAAAACGGTGGTATTGGAAATTCATAATTTTATTTTTATAAAAATTCTACAATGAAAACAAATTCAAAGGTTACAAAAACAATACAATTATTTTTTTCAATATTTATCATCTCACATACAACATTTGCGCAGGACTCAACAAAAACAACTGCATCGGTACAAGATTGGGTAAATGAAAAGAATTTTGTTTTTACTCCTCAAACTGCAATGCCTATGAAAGGGCGTGCGATTCATTTGACTTCTTACTTTGACTGCCGTGTTTCGAAAGATACTTTGACAAGTAATCTTCCTTATTACGGACGTTCATATTCAGCTTCGATCAATCCTTCTGAAAATGGATTAAGCTTTGTGACAACAAGTTTTGATTACTCAGTAAAAACCCGGAAAAAAGGTGGTTGGCAGGTGACAATAAAGCCGCAGAAAGCAAATGATGTGCGTGAAATGGATTTCACCATTTTCGATAATGGAAGCGCGACATTGTATGTAAGCAGCAACAACCGTGAAGCAATTTCATTCAATGGTATTGTATCCCAACACAAGAAGTAAAATATTTCTTGCTTCATTTGTTTTATAAACTTGGGAAAACAATGTTTTTTTATTTTATGAAAAATGTTGTGAACAACATGAAATAATACTGCCACAGAGAGCCACTGAGATAAAGAGAACCAAAGAGTAAACTTGTGCAACTCATTTCTCTTGTTCTATGTGAGAATTACTCTTTTTATCTTATTTAAGATTACTTCTACATATTTTATTTCAACTTTGTGCATTATGGAATTATTTGTTACAAAAGATTCTGTAGTTAGAAAAATCTGGGGGAAGGGTGATACTATTCTCTTCATTTTTGCAGGCGCGTCTGCAGAATTTGCTTTAAACAAAGCTGTTGACTGGTTATACTTCACCGGAAAGCTTCCCGCCGATCCCTTAGGAAGATTATTTTCTACAGTGAGCTATGCGAGGTTGATTGTTTTTGCAAACAAAGAAGACGCAAACAAAGCAATTGATAAGATGAGCGCCATTCATTCGGCAGTTGAAAAAAGTCGTGGCACCATCATCCCTAACTGGGCTTACCAGGATGTGTTGTATATGCTCATCTATTATTCTATCAGTGCTTTCGAGTTGCTCGAAAGAAAACTTACTGATTCGGAAAAAGAAGAAGTATTCAATGTATTTTACAGAGTGGGAATTCGAATGGGAATAAAAGATCTCCCTTCAAATTATAAAGAGTGGCTGCCTTTACGTGAAGAACATTTACAAACAAATCTTCAGCTTAGTAATTTTTCGGTTGACCTTTATAAGCAATACAAAAAAAATCTTGGGCTCATCCGTTTCTTTCTTTTAAGAGAAGGGCAGAAATTGGTTGTGCCTGAAAGAGTAAATGAATTATTAAAGCTTGGAAAACTTTCTTTGCTCACTCCCATCCTTCCCGTTTATAAACTAAGCAGGATAATAAAACTGGATTGGTTTTTAAAATCTGCCGTACTGCCATCTGAATATAAAGCACAAATAAAAGATCTTGATGTTGTGCCTGCATAAATAACGCAATCAGAAACGATAAACAAAAGATATTCCTTTATACTTCGCTCCTACTGCAGGTAGAAAAGTTACGTTCTTCATTATTTTAGTTTTATGCAATTGTGGAACTAAAATTCCTGTTCCCGCACCGATCACATACCCAATTACATTATCACTTAGAAAATGCATTCCTGCTTCATACCTGAAATATCCAACTATTGCAGGCAATGTTGCTGCCATTGCCCATACATAAGGTTTATATTTAGAGTCGGGATTAAAATCTGCAAAAACTTTTGCAGCAAAAAAACTTGCTGCCGCTGTTGCAGCTGTATGACCTGCATAGAAAGAACGTTGTGCATTTGCATCAACTCTTTTATCAAAGCTTGCTTTTGTTCCATAAACTAAAGGACGGCTACGGTCTATCAGACCGGCAGACATGGTAAACAATGCACCGGTAATGGACATTGTTTCAAGATACATCACCAACACTTGCCCAGCATGTTGTCGTTCATTTTTATTAGCAAGCATTAGTCCGACAGGCACAACGAAAGACGCATAAAAAGGTATGTAGCTGTTATTGTCTGCCGTAGGCGAATAAAAGCCTGCATTGCCACGATCAAAAAAGGGAATATCTTCTTTGCTCATGGTGTTCAGTTTTTCTTCAGTAAGTGGTTCTTTGTTATCAATAAGATGAACACCATATACACTTAAACCGATGCCTGCTGCAATAACAGGCACATCTGCAAAATGTAATTTGTAAGGAGATGTAGAATGAGTAGCGGCTGTATTTTGAAACGTGGTGATTGTTGAATCATTTTTGTTCAACAAAGAATCCTGCCTGTTTAAAGTAGAATCCTGCGCTTTTGTACTTAATACCAAAACAAACGTGCATGTAACAAGATTAAATATCTTCTTCATAGGTTATGCTTTTATTAATTATTCTTTCTTGCATGAATAAAATACAAAAAGAATGCCTTTTGAAGAATGATGTGGAAATGCAGCTATATTAAGGCAAGTTTATACCCAACCTTTTTTAGCAGCATATAAAACAAGACTTGCAGTGTTGTTGGTGTTAGTTTTTTCGAGTAGATGATTACGATGATTTTCTACGGTTTTTACGGAAAGATGTAATTGAGCGGCAATTTCTCTTGTACTGAGTCCTTTGCAGATGAGCAATAAAATTTCTTTTTCTCTTTGTGAGACAGGACGGTTTTTTATACTGTTTCTGCTGTTGAGTTTTCTCCAAAGAACATCGTTCATGCTTTTATTGCTGATGTAAATTGAATCATTCAAAACGTTTTCTACAGCCTGCATTATTTCTTCCCGTCCTGCGTTTTTATTAAGGTATCCTTTTGCACCACTCTCGAACATGGAGATGATGCTTGTTTCATCTTCATAAAAAGAGAGTGCTATAACCTTTGCATCAGGATCGGTGTTCACAATTTGTTTTGTAGCTTCAATGCCATTAAGTCCGGGCATTATGATGTCAATAAAAATTATGTCAAACGCGGACTCGTGTAATGCTTTTAACACATCATCACCGCTGGCAGCCTCATCTACTTTGCAATCAGCGTAATGTTCCCTCAAAAAAGAAGCAACGCCTTTTCTGAAAGCGGGATGATCATCTGCAACCATAAAATGCAAAGCATAGCTCATAAGGTTAACAGTTTTACCGGGAGTGATTTCTTTGCAAGTTATAACTTCTGAAGGGCGCATATTTATTAAATTATATGGAATGAAGTAAATGAAAAACCGCAAAATTAAATGGCTTAACAATAATATTCAATGAGTGAAAACCCCTAAAATAATTTGAATGATTCACCTCTTGTTTTTTGCTTTTCTATTGAATTATCTTAGCTCATCTTTTAAAACTGCTTTCCTTAATAAACATTCAGCATATACTTCGATGCGCCATTGTTCACTTGGGTGCTATTAAGTGAACGCTAACTGACTGGTGATAGTAGTCATCAACAATATCTTAATCACTGCAATGAAAAAGATTTACAAAACTTTTTACAAGCTGACGTAGTTGAAGGAAAACACTGCTGCTCAATTATCGAAACTTAATGCCGCAACATGCAGTAAAATTTATTGCACAAACTGACATAAACAATTTAGCCTTATCGAAGTCTGCGTCATCAATAAAAAAATTTCAATCTGCTGCAAAATGATCCAACAGTACAAGTGTGCGACGCAACGAAAGAATCATATATGATCTGCAGTTGGGTTCATAAAATAAATATTCACTAACCATTTTTTTATCATCATTAAACTTTAAATCATGAAAAAGAGAAACACTACATTCATCGCTTTGCTTCTATGCACGGCAACACTTTCTTTGAACGCCCAGGACTGGCACCTGCTTGGTAATGCAGGCACTAATCCGGCAGTTAACTTCATAGGCACCACCGACGCTAAAGGACTTGTTTTCAAAACAAACAAAACTGAGCGTATGCGAATTCTTAGCACCGGATGGGTGGGCATAGGCACAAATAAGCCCCTTGCCTTATTGAATGTGCCGGTTAACGGAAATGTAACGCTTACTACCACGGACAATTTTTTATTGGGTAACACAGCAAGCTCAAACCTTGCATTTGATAACAACGAAATCCAGGCACGTTTTAACGGCAATGGCAGCACACTTTATTTAAATTACTGGGGTGGCGCTACATGGATTGGCAATCACAGCGGTAGTGCCATTCCCGGTGTTTATGTGAGCCCAAACGGATCTGTAGGTATTGGCAACAGTTCCACCAATTCTGCTTACGCATTGTCCATAAATCCGTCTTCTGCAGGCAATGGAATTTTATTTAATGACCCCGTAAATGGTTACATGGCATTTGGCGCCAAATCAGGCTCAGGCATTGCAATGCTGATAGAAAATACATCTTCCTCTAATTCTTCACCTGCAATTTATGGTTATAATTCGGGACCGGGTTATGGTGTATATGGATTTACAAGTGGCAGCTCATCTGCTTCAGATCCGTTTGGTGTAGCAGGAGTTTATGGATATAACGGTTCTACCGGTTATGGTGTAGGTGGCTACTGCAACAGCGGTTCAGGAGTCTTCGGATATTCTGCAAATTATGTAGGTGTATGGGGCTCTACAGGCAACAGCAGTTCTTATGCAGGATTTTTTGCCGGTAATGTTTTCTCAACAGGAAGTTATCTGGGTTCAGACCAGAAATTGAAACAGAATATACAAGACTTCACCAGTGCTATGGACATCATCAATCAATTACATCCGAAGAAATATGATTACAGGCAGGACGGAACTTACAAGTTGATGAACCTGCCCGGAGGCACTCATTTTGGATTGATAGCACAGGATGTAGAAAAGGTATTGCCGAATCTTGTAAAAGAATCAAAGTTTCAGTCTTCTTATGCAACACCTGCAGGTAAAGTAAATACTGATGGGAAATTAAATGCGTCATCGGCTACAAAATCTGAAACTATAGATTTTAAAGCGGTAAACTATATGGAGCTTATTCCTATCATGATAAAAGGCATGCAGGAATTAAAGTCAACAGTTGACGCGCAGCAACAAAAAATACAGGAACTTCAAAATACCATCGCAAATTTAAAAAGTGGTAATGCTGCTTCATCTGTAACATCTTCAGATCTTTCAGTTAATCCGAAAATGACAAGTGCATTCTTAAAACAAAACGCACCCAATCCGTTCAAGCAAAATACCGTAATTCAATATAACGTGCCTGCTTCATCACACAATGCACAGCTTGTTGTATTCGATATGAATGGTCATCAATTAAAGTCTTACACACTCAATCCCGGTGCAAACCAGGTGACCATTGATGGTGGTAGTTTATCATCAGGCCAATATATTTATTCACTTATGGTTGATGGTAAAAAGATCGATTCAAAAAATATGATGCTGACGAGATAAACAATCAACCTATGAACCACTGCAAATAAGAAGTCCCGGTTAATTCGGGACTTCTTATTAATACGCAAAAACCTGATTCAAGATTAAAGGAAAAGCAAAGTATGAAAGAACTATAGTCTCTTTTAAATTCAAAACATAATTTTTAAACTAAGGCTACCTTTCATGAACCAAAAAAGGCTGCAAAATCAATTTGCAACCTTTAGCGCTCTTTACAACAAACGTGAATTGATGAAATCTTTAAGAATTTTTATTGCATTGCAAAAACTACTCTATCAGGTCCTGGTTTTTGAAGGCTGATTCGAAGTGAAGTGATCTTCACTACCTGCCAGTTATCATCGTCAAGATCTTTAAGTGCTTTGGTTCCACTAATGTTAATGGTCATTCTTGTTTGGGCACTGTTTAATCTCCATGAGCCTGTGAAAGTACTTCCATTCTTTGTGTGTGCAATTAGCGTTCCACCGGCTTTAAAGACAAAAGTGTAACCATTGAACTCACTTGTGTGATCGTCTCCTGTATCGATGAATCTTAATACAGTATAAGTGCCCGGAGTGACTTTCAGGGCATCTACTGTTGAAGATGCAATTTGTTGAGGAGGAATCGGAGTGGCATTCTCTTTGGAACATGATAAAAGACCAAGGAGAATTGCAAAAAGTGCAACTGTGTGCATCGGGATTAAAAACTTTGTTCTCATGTTAGTAATTTTTTAGTATTACAAAGTTTCCCTTCTTCATATTGTTTTTACAAATGAGAATTGCCGAGTGAGCAATTTTGATAATTCGAATCGGAATTTAAAGGTATAAAGCCAATAAAAAATTT
>Ga0207706_10002649_pt1 | contig 17444 bp, 16 predicted proteins | sample KBSC53metaG_FD_184318 | JGI IMG/M metagenome (GOLD analysis project Ga0207706, IMG submission 184318) | Corn rhizosphere microbial communities from Kellogg Biological Station, Michigan, USA - KBS C5-3 metaG (SPAdes) (version 2) | ecosystem: Host-associated > Plants > Roots > Rhizosphere > Soil ... | reverse complement strand
GATTTTTTTCACCAACATGTTCAACGATAGGAATATTTCCAAACTCACTTAATGCCCAATAATAATGCAACGCTCTTACCATTCTTGTTTCAGCGATCATTTGATCCTTGCTGATGGGCAAGTCCATCGTGCTTATATCAACATTCTGAATGTTATCAATAAAATTATTGCAGTAACCAATCGCCTGGTAAAGGTCTTGCCATTCAAGAAGAATCCAGAAATCTCTCGACGTCCATGTATGTTGATGAAAGCGCAACCATTGACCTTCCTGGTCAACATATCCAAACACAACAGGCACACATGCTTCGTCTGTTACAAATTCAACATCCTGAAAATGCACCTGGTAAACGTGTGTTTGCATGTATGAATAAGGCAACACATAAGCTGCCATCACCTGGTCTTTATTCTGATAAAAATTAGAATTGGTATCAACACTATACAAGGTCTCATCTAATTTTTTTGTACAGTTGCTAAAACAAACTCCCATTAAGATCAGCAGCGGTAATATTATTTTATGATTTATCTTTTTCATAAATGATTTTTTTTCAATTCTGCGACAACAAGTCAATTCAATTTATAATTACAATTAGAAATTAATATTTACTCCGAAAGTATATACACGAGTGCTTGGGTAATAGCTATAGTTCGGTTCTAAGCCGGGACCGTTATCCGTTTCCTGGTTTGGATCTTGTGGAAAATAATTTATCTGTAATTCAGGATCTGTTCCTGAGAAATCCGTTATCGTTAACAAATTCGCACCCGTGAAATAGATGTGAAAACTTTTGAAGTAATTTGATTTTACAGGTATCGTATAACCGATGGTTATGTTATCGAGTTTTGCATAACCTCCCTTTTCAATGTAATAACTTGAAAATGCCGGAGGACTTGTGATCTTCTGATCTGAAGCAGAAACAAAAAGATTGCCTCTGCCATAATATGTCCAGTTTTCATGGAACATACGTTTACCATTCACGGATTTAGAACCTGCTGCGCCTCTTATCAAAATAGACGCATCGAAATTTCCGATATTGAAAGTATTTGTAAGACCATAACTGAATTTAGGAATGCTGTTGCCGAGATAAGCATAATCATCACCTGTGATCTCACTTGGATCAACTGCTTTGCCGTCTTTGTTTTTAAACAACCATGCACCATCTGCCGTGAAACCTGCAAACACAGGTCCGTAAAAAACTGCAACCGGTTCACCCGGAGCAAGTCTTTGAATGGAAACTCCTTCCGTGACTCTTGTTATATTGTGTGCTGTTCCATAAAACTGATTACTTGTTACAGAAAGAATTTCGTTTTTGTTATACGCACCTGTAAAGGTTGCATTCCAATTGAATTTTCTGCTTTTGATAATATTTGCATTCAACAAAAGTTCAATGCCTTTATTCTCCATCGTTCCTGCATTGGCAAAAATTGTTGGGAAAATTTCTGAAGGCAATTGTGCACTGTAATTACCTACAAGATGTTTGATCTTTCTATCATACAGATCTATTGAACCATTGAGCCATCCATCCTTCAGCAAAGCAAAATCAACTCCTATATTTATTTCAGATTTTGTTTCCCATTCAAGTAATGGATTTGCGTTAATGGTTGGACCATAAGGTTGAATCCATGTACCTCCATCAGGTGTTCCGAAATAACCGTTTTGTGTTCCATTATAGAAAGGTCCTATTGTTGCCAGTGACTGATATGGCGCTAAACTTTCCTGGTTACCCGTAACTCCATAACCTGCGCGCAGTTTAAGATTTTTAATAACTGAAGAACCTGCGAGAAAGTTTTCTTTGCTGATGATCCAGCCTGCGGAAACTCCCGGAAAATTTCCCCATTTATTATCTGAACCTAATACAGATGCACCCTCTCTTCTTAAAGACAGATTTAAAAGATAACGTTGTTTGTAATCGTAGATAACTCTTCCAAACCATGCAAGTATTGTTCTTTCATTCGCATAACTTCCTACAAAAACGCCGCTCCTGTTAGCACTCGGATCGAGATTATTTAAAGCAGAGCCTGCACCAAGATTATAAAACCTGTAAGCATCCGTGAGGAAAGTGTTATTACCTGCGCTGAATCCTTCATTAAAAATATCCTGGTAAGAATAACCGCCTATAACATTTACATGATGTTCACCAAATGTTTGATTAAAATTTAGTGTTGCTTCCAATATATTGTTTGTGGTATTATCTTCAGAGCGCGATGCTTGCCCGCCTGTTCCATTGTTTATCTGGAAAAAATCTTCTCTGCTTGCATAAAAGCTATGGAGATAATTATTCTTTATTAAAGAATATGTAACTGATCCTGTTAATGATGGCAAAAAATGATAAGCGGCATTTGCAGTGCCCATGAATTTTCTTTCCTTGTTATTGTTCGTATTATGCGCTATGCTCGCAACAGGATTCCATTGCAACCCGAAAGGAAAATCAAAATTTTCGTAGTACGTTCCATCGGGATTTTTTACAGGATACGTAGGATACATATTTAATGATTGCGCTATTGCACCATAGTTAGCAAAATTCTTGTTCTCAAAAGCATTATCTATAAGCACACCAATATCAAGTTTATCATTCAGTGCTTTTGTATTTAAGCGAAAAGTACCACTTACAAATTCGCGATCAGACTTAAGATCAATACCCTGGTAGTTGCGATAATTAAGCGAAGCATAATAGGTCGTTTTCTCGCTTCCGCCGCTTAACGACAGGTTATGTGAATGACTCACTGGTGTTCTTGTTACTGCATCAAACCAATCCGTATTCGCTCCTTTATTATCCACATCGAAATTATTATCCTGTCCAAATTTTACAAATTGCGCTGAATCAAGAACATCATATTTTTTTGCGATGGAAGATGTGGTAACGTAAGCATTATAGCTCATCTGCAATTGACCGGGTCTTCCTTTTTTTGTTGTGATGATGATCACGCCTGCTGTTGCACGTGAACCATAAATAGATGCAGCAGAACCATCTTTCAACACATCGATAGAAGCGATATCGGCAGGAGCAATTGTTTGAAGATCGCCACCCGGAACACCATCAATAACGATCAAAGGTTGTGAATTACCTTCCACTGTTGCAGGTCCGCGCAAAGAAAAATCAACAGTAGCATTAGGATCACTTCTGTTTGTGTTACTTGTTGAAAGACCCGCAACTTTTCCGGAGATCAAAGTCATCGGATCATTTATTTGCCCCGAATTAAAATCTTTTGCCGATACAGTGGCAATGGAGCCTGTTACCGTTTCTCTTTTCTGTGTTCCATAACCAATCACAACAATTTGATTCAACGAATTATCGGACGGTTCCAATCTTATCAGTAACGAATTGCTTCCCTGTTTTACGGTAAATGATTTAACGGTAGCTGCTTCATATCCAATGTAAGAAGCGGTGAAAGTATAAGTGCCACCTACTCTCATTCTCGAAAAAGAAAAAATTCCTTTGTCGTTTGTAAGAGCGGTGTAATTCTCCTTATTTCCACCGGTGGCATTCACAGTAACGCCGGTCATAAGATCGCCCTTGTCGTTGGTTACAGTGCCGGTCACAACAGCAGTTTCCTGTGCGGATAATTGTGTTTGAATCAGCATCAAAATGAAAAAGAAAAAAAGCAGTTTCAATTTTCGATGTCTCACAGTTATGCATTTCATATAGCAGTTGTTTGGTTTATTATTAAGTAAAATTTTTTTGTGCCAGCCATTAGCAACACAGATTAAACTTCCTTGCGTCGCACTCTTCAGCGTTCAATTCATTGTTCATCTTTTTTGATTGCGTTGCTTAATTTCTCGACTGTAAACCCACTATCAGTTGAAGAAATCTGCAGATCATTCATCTGCGCAATTACTTTAAGTATTATTGATAAAGAATCATTTTTTGAAATAGTACCGGTGAAATTCATAGATTCTATTTCTGTTTTGTTGTATGAAATTTTTGTATTGAAATATTTCGAAAGCCGATCCATTACATCAGGCAAAGCACTGCTGCTAAAAACAAGTTCATTTGTTACGGCATGTGAATGATTTTTTTGTGTTTTATGTTGTTTTACTGCCAACATATCTGCATTAAGTCCTTTTATCTTTTCAACAGCTACAAGTGTTTTTGCAGAATCATATTTTAATTGTTCGCCGGGAGACAGATACACTTCTTTATTCCATTCTTTCATATTGTTATTAACAGATCTTACTACAACCTTGCCTTCAAATAATTGTACAAGAACTTTACTGGAACCATTTGCAGTTATACGGAACTCAGTTCCCAATGCAGTTGTAGCCAATCCACCTGCGTATACGGTAAAAGGTTTCATTTTATCTTTAGTCACTTTAAAATATGCTTCACCTTCAAGTTGTATATCTCTTCTATTCTTGATAAAAGGAACTGTATATTTTATTATCGCTCCTTTTGATAATTCAACAACCGAACTGTCGGGTAAAACAATCTCTTCTTTTTCGCCGGAGGTGTTTATCATAGTTGTATTTTGTACTGCAAGAGTTATGTTCTTTTTCACCGGAAGAGTGGAAAGTTGCAGGCTGGCTTTTTTCTCTTCCATTTTAAAAAATCCAAAACCTATCACACCCGCAATACAAGCAGCAACGGCCGAGCGTTTTAGCCACAGAATTTTGACATCCGCTCTTTTCTTTTTTTGAATTGTATCCCAGGCTTCCTCCCAAAATTTCTCCGGCATCAAAATATTCGATTCAATTTCGTCCCACTCTTTTTTACTTAAATATTCGTCCAATATTTTTGGATTGTTTTTCAAAAATTCCAGTACATCTGAAGCTTCTTCAGCGGTACATTTCTTTCTGAAAAATTTTTGTATCAGTTCCTCGCTCATTGCAGTAACAGCATGGTATAAAAAGAAATACGATGGAGAGTTTAAACTTCCTGCGTCTGCACAAAAAAAATTTTACGTGTGAAGCAATACGAGTTGCAGAAATATGGCTCAATTATGCAACAGGTGTACAAGTGTGCGACGCAACAAAAGCTGATTTTATTCTGCAGTCGGGTACAAAGAAATTTAAAAAATATTGGACAGTATCACTACGAGGAGTAAAAAAATTTTTCTTAGTTGTCTTAATGCTTTTGAGAGATTATTGTCAACAGCTTTCACAGAGATGAATAACATTTCAGCAATTTCTTTATAAGAATAACCTTGAAGCCGGTTGAGTTCAAAAACTTTTTTGCGCAATGCAGGCATGGATGATAAAGCCTTGTGCACGTGTTTTTGCAGATCAAATTCAGTTGCGGTGTACACACTATTATTCTCTTCAAATCTTTCGTTAACTGCTTTTCTCACTTTTACAACTTTATTTTCACGACGGAGATAATCAATGAAAACGGTTCGTGCAATTTGAAATAAGTGTTGCTCCAATAAATAATCTTCCGAAAGCGAGTTCCGGTATTTCCAAAGCTTTAAGAATGTAATTTGCAGAAGGTCTTTAGCGTCTTCAGATGATCTTGTTTTTTTGAGAAAATAAAAATATACTTTATCGCGGTATTGCACGAAAGCTTGCTCATAAGCAAAAGCATCTCCTCTTTTAATGGCTTCAATCATTAGTTATGGCGTAGTAAGATAAGTGTCTGTTTGACACATAGTGTAAAGTAAATTTACATACTGTAATATTACAAAAATTTTTTGTTGCCGATATCAGGTGATTGAAGGATAAATAATATATCTGTCGTATTAATTTATATAATCATCAAAATCTTTATGAGTCATTCAAGAAGAGGGTTTTTAAAAAATTCGTTAAGTACTGCAGGGTTGATCACATTGCCTTCATTACTTTATGCGCAAGTAAATGATGCAGCAGATAAAAAGAAAATTGTTGTGGTAGGTGGACATCCGGATGATCCTGAATGCGGTTGTGCAGGAACAGTTGCACGGCTTGTAAATTCAGGGCATTCAGTAACATTGATGTACCTCACAACCGGTGAAGAAGGTATAGAAGGTAAATCGTGGGAGGAAGCTGCTGCTATAAGAAAAAAAGAATGTATTGATGCTTGCAAAGTATTAGGTACAAAACCTCTTTTTGCAGGTCAGATAGATGGTGAAAGTGTTTTAAACAATACTGAAATGGGCAAGTTTGAAAAATTACTTTATGCAGAAAAACCGGATATTGTTTTTACGCATTGGCCGCTTGATGAGCACAAAGACCATCAAGTTGCAAGTGTATTAACGATACAGTCATGGAAAGAAGCAGAGCAAAAATTTGCTTTATATTTTTATGAGGTTTGCACCGGTTATCAATCTTTTGTTTTTCATCCAACCGATTATGTTGACATTACTGAATTCGAAGAACAAAAAAAGAAAGCGCTGGCGTGTCATGCAAGCCAGGACATTGTAGTAAATGATCAATACACTGCTAACATGATCGATTGCGGACATCCTGCAATGCAGGATTTTCGTGGAAGAGAATTTGGTGTGAAAGCCGCAGAGGCATTCATACGAATGACAGGAAGAGGAATGGGGAAACTGGTGATATAGAATGTACATCATTTCAACAGCATTATATTCCTTTTATCTTCGTAGACAAAGTTGCTTTATGATTCAAACGGTGATATTTGATTTAGATGGAGTAATAATAGATAGTGAGCCCGTTCATTTCAGATTGGAAAAACAAATGCTTAATGAATTGCAAATTGCGGTGTCATCGGAAGAGCACGACTCTTATGTTGGAATGTCTTCTGAAAACATGTGGTCAACAATTGTAAACAAGCATAACTTACCTTATCTACCCTCGGAGTTAGTGCAAAAGAAACATTCACTTTATATTGACCATCTTATTAACGAGAAAAATTTGCATCCTATTCATGGTGCTGCAGAATTAATAAAAGAACTTTATGAAAACAATTTTAAACTAATTATCGCTTCTTCATCTCCTTTGGAAGTGATAGATGCTGTGCTGAAAAAATTCAATTTGTCAAGTTATTTTATAGCAACTGTTAGCGGAACACAACTCGTGCATTCCAAACCACATCCTGAAATTTTTTTACAAGCTGCGAACCTTGCTAATAGTAAAACCGAAGAATGTGTTGTGATAGAAGATTCGCAAAATGGTGTAGCGGCGGCGAAAGCAGCAGGTATGAAATGCATTGGTTTTGCAAATCCAAATTCCGGTAATCAGAACTTAAGCAAGGCAGATCTTGTTATCAAATCTTTTGAAGAAATAAATGTTGGTTTAATCAGAAACCTTTAACGATTGTAGTTTATACTTATCTTCAACATAGTTCATAGAAAAATTTAAATGACTACTACAAGCACTCAAACTGATCAACATCTTCATCGTGTTTTAACTCTGAAAGATCTTGTTATTTATGGTATCATATTGATTCAACCCGTTGCTGCACTTCCTTTGTACGGTCATGCAAATGATATTTCCCACGGACATGCTGTTACTTCAATACTCATTGCAATGGTTGGTATGATCTTTACGGCTATCAGTTACGGAAGAATGGCAAATCTGTATCCCGCTGCAGGTTCAGCATACACGTATGTGAGCAAAGGCATACATTCTTACGTTGGTTTTGTTGCAGGATGGTCGATGTTTATGGACTATATGTTTATTCCGATTATCTGCACTATCTATTGCGGTATTACTGCAACTCATCTTTTTCCCATTGTTCCTTATGTGTTGTGGTTATTCATTTTTGCGACGCTATTCACGCTACTTAATTTGAGAGGTTTGAAAATGGCTTCAAACACCAATTGGATTTTGATGATCATTATGAGTATTGTTGTTTTTTATTTTATTGGTGCTGCGATTTATTATATTTTCAACCGAGATGGTGTGCAAGGTTTATTTTCTTTTCGCCCGTTTTATGATCCCAACAATTTTTCTTTGAAAGCTGTTGCATCAGGCACTGCATTGGCTGCTTTAACTTACATTGGATTTGATGGCATTACAACTTTATCGGAAGAAGTAAAAAATCCGAAGAAGAATGTTTTGCTGGCGGCCGTACTTGTTTGTGTGATCACAGGTGTTTGGAGCGGCGCACAAATTTATCTCGCACAATTGTCGTGGCCTGATTGGAATTCTTTCACTCGTGAAGCAACAAGTGATGTTGCACGAAACAATGCACTCGATACAGTAATTATGTCTGTTGCGCATCGCGTTGGTGGTTCTCTTCTTGATATTTCATTGACAGTTGTTCTTCTTGTTGCAAGTGTTGGTTCGGGTATTACTGCGCAAATCGGTGCATCACGACTTCTTTACGGCATGGGACGCGACGGAATTATTCCTAAAAATTTTTTTGGTCACCTTGATAAAAAATATGCCACTCCGAATTACAATATCATTTTGATTGGAATTATTGCGTTGATAAGTTCTCTCTTTTTTAATTATGAAGAATGTGCAAGTCTTATCAACTTCGGAGCATTCTTCGCATTTATGGCAGTAAACCTTGCATCGATCAGGGAATATTTTTTCAGGAGAGAAAAGAAAACAATGAAAAGTTTTTTCATAAATTTTTTACCCGCAGGAATCGGTTTTATTATTTGCCTTTTTATCTGGTTGAATTTACCTGCGAGAACCTTTATGATTGGAGGAGCGTGGATGCTCACAGGTATTATTTATCTCGCAATAAGAACAAAAGGATTTAAAAAGCAAACACCGGTGATTACGTTTTCATAGAAGCTGTAAAAAAATTCTGAGATAATTTTGTCAAAGCTAAGATGCCATATGATATTCAGATGAAGTGATTGCGACGCAACGAAGATGCCATGAAAATACCACTTCTGGTATCATAGAAAATAAAAATATTTATTCAACGAAATTTTCATTCTAAAATCAAAAAAAATTTTTTATGCCAGGACCGGGCGCTTATTGGTTTGGACAAGAAGAAATAGACGCGGTAACACGCGTGATGCAAGGCGGGCATCTTTTCCGATATGGAAGTGAAGACGATCCGAATTTTTTGCACACAGTTGCGACTTTAGAAAAAGAGTTTGCAAAATATTGCGGAGCAAAATTTGGATTGGCAACTTCGTCCGGAACATCTTCATTGATCGCTTCCGTGATTGGACTTGGATTGAAACCGGGCGATGAAATTATTGTTCCCGCATACACTTTTGTTGCGAGTTATACATCGTGCATATTTTCCGGAGTGATTCCCGTGCTTGCTGAAATTGATGAAAGTCTTACACTCGATCCGAATGATATCGAACACCGCATTACTTCGCGAACAAAAGCAATTATGCCTGTGCACATGCTTGGCAATTCGTGCGACATGAACAGAATAATGGCGATTGCAAAAAAACATAGGCTGCTTGTGCTTGAAGATTGTTGCCAGGCTGCAGGAGCATCATACAAAGGGAAAAAAGTTGGAACGATCGGTGATATTGGTGCATACTCACTTAATGTTTTTAAAACGATCAATAGTGGCGATGGCGGACTTGCTGTAACGAATAATGCAAACATTTATGAGATTGCTTTCGGCATGCATGATCATGGACATAAACCAAGCAGGCTTGGTGTTGAGGTTGGTTCGCGCAATATGCTTGGATTAAATTTTCGCATGAATGAACTAACTGCTGCAGTTGCGCTTGCGCAGTTAGGAAAGATTGATAAGATCATTTCAACGCTTCGTGAGAAGAGGAGCAAACTAAAGAAGTTGATCGAAGAAGCAAAGGATTTTAAGTTCAGAACATTGAATGATCCGGAAGGAGATTGTGCAACACTTTGCACTGTTATTTTTGATACCCGTGAGCAAGCAGTAAAAGTTTCGAAAGCATTGGGATCAAAAACAATTGATGCAAGCGGATGGCATGTGTATGCAAACATGGAGCATGTATTAGCGCATTTGAAAAAAATAGGGCAGCCACATACAAAGGGAGCTTATCCAAAAACAGATGATATTCTTAGTCGCGCCATGAATATAAGCATTGGTGTGGTGGATGGCGGATTGGGTGCAGGTTGGGGCATCAACATTAATTCAAGTGACGAAGAAATTGAGAAAGCAGCACAGCAATTTATTGAAGCATGCAAATAAATGAGATCATTCAATTTTATAATCGTTCAATAGAAATACATGAAAAATAAATTGACAAAGAATTTTTGTAATAAGATTCTTCTTGCGTTATTGACTTCTGTTGTCGTTGTGGATTTATCTATTGCACAAAATAAAATTGAAGTATATGTATCATCACAAGCAGGAGACCGATTGACAAGAAAGGATGATGCAACTTTTACTTCGGATGCAAAATCATCGTCGCCTGTAATAAAAGTGAATGAAAAAAAATCTTTTCAAACAATGGAAGGATTCGGCGCAACATTTAATGAGGCAGGAATGATCTGTTTGAATTCACTTTCTGCTGAAGATAAAAACAATGTATTTGCATCTTTATTTGATTCTGTAAAAGGTTCAGGGTTTACAATAATGAAATCTCCGATTGCTGCTTGTGATTTTGCATCCGCAGGTCCCTGGTATTCTTATAATGAAACGCCTGATGATACATTAATGACTCATTTTAGCATTGAAAGAGATTTAGGTCCGAATGGTCTTATCACTTTTATAAAGAATGCAGCACAGTTTGGAAAATTCCAAATTGAATCGCCAATGGATTTTGCGCCTGACTGGATGTACTATAGTTTGAAACAGGGAGAAAAACATGTGAAACCTCAATACTATAGCGCATTGGCAAGGTATTACTCGCATTATTTGAAAGCATATCTCGACAATGGTGTGCACATTGATTATCTCAATTTGTTCAATGAAGCAAATAATGAATGGTACTCGAATGTTACTTACAAAGAAATTGGTGAGATGATAAAAAATCATGTTGCCCCGCAATTGAAAAAGGATGGATCAGATGTGAAAATTCAGTTTGGCGAAACATCGAATCGTCCTGAAGCAATGCTAAGATTTCCTCCTGCACTTGATGACAAAGAATTACAAAAGGATATTCATTCATTAACTGTGCATGGTTACGACTGGAATAAATTTTCTACGTTAACCGATTTACATAACAGGTATCCTCATTTACCAATTTATCAAACGGAAGTATGTTATGCGATGCCAAATAATATTCCACCGAATGGTCCTACCAAGATGCCTGTATATGAATTTAGTGACGGAGAATTTTGGGGAAACATGATCGCAAATGATATGAAGAATTGGGTTGTCGCATGGATATATTGGAATATGATATTGGATGAAAATGGTGGTCCGTGGCTGATTTCAACAGAGCATGGAGATCCTGATAATAACAAACAACATCCTGTTGTTATTATCAACAGAACAACCAAACAAGTTACTTATACAGGCTTGTATTATTATCTTTCTCATTTCAGCAAATTTGTAAGACCCGGTGCAAAGAGAATAGATTGCAACGGTGGTTCGAAGCAATTAAATTTTGTGGGTTTTAAAAATGCAGATAATAGCATTGTTGTGAACGTTATCAACAACGGCGATGAAACGAACTGTAAAATAAACTGGAATGAAAATTCATTCAATCAAAATTTACCCGCGCATTCTATCACTACTTTGAAATGGGATGCGATTAATCGTTAAAAATGCTTGCAACTATATGAAAAGAAAAATATTCTTCAGTGTAATTATTATTCTGTCCGGTTTAATGTCCACATCTTTAATTGCACAAAAATCTTCAAATAAAAATTTTGTAAAGCTTGGTGTAAGTCAGATCAACATTACACCTGATCAACCTGTGATCATGAGCGGATATGATGCAAGAAAAACTCCATCAACCGGTGTGCATGATTCTATTTTTGCATCTGCATTATTTTTTTCAGATAAACAAAATAAAGCGCTTCTTATTTCTGCGGACATGATTGGTTTTCCTTTTGCATTTATTGATACTGTAAAGAAAATGATCTCCACAAAAACAGGACTTTCTGCCGACAACATCATGCTTATTGCAACCCACGATCATGGTGGTCCCGCAATTCATACTTATGAAGATAATTTGCCACAAACAAATGAAGATTATATTCAAATACTCAAAGAAAAACTTGTAACACTTGCAACAGATGCAATGAGTAACCCGCAACCATTTTCGATGGGTGTCGGCAAAGGAAAGTGTGATATGAATATTAATCGCCGCGCTGTATTTGCTGACGGCGGTGTTTGGTTGGGGAGAAATCCTGATGGTGCTTGTGATCATGAATTGGATGTTATAAAATTTGTTGATGCAAACAATAATCTGATCGCTTTATTCGTGAACTGGCCTTGTCATGGAACGGTAATGGGACAGGATAATTATTTAATAACAGGAGATTGGCCTCAATCTGCAGCTCATTACATAAAAGACAGTGCAGGTAAAAATATTGTAGTGGCTGTAACTGCAGGAGCATCTGCGAATATCAATCCTATCTATGGACCGGGAGATAGTTTTAATGAACTAGAAGCAGTAGGTTATCATGTAGGTAATGAAGTGTTGAAAATAATTAATCAAATAAAAACCTCTCAGGTTAAATCAATAAAGTTTGTGAATTCAAAGATGACTTTTCCCGGAAAAAAAGGATGGACAGATCAATTTCCCCAAACATCTGTCGCAAGCGGATCTGATGTTGATATTCGGTTAACAGGTTTGAAACTGGATAAAATTATTTTATGCGGAATATCAGGAGAACTGATGACTGAAATGGGATTACAAGTAAAAAAACAATCTCCTTATCGCAAGACGATCATGATAACACATTGCAATGGTTTGACCGGTTATATCTGCACAGACAATGCTTTTACTGAAGGCGGATACGAAACGAAAGTAAGTCACCTTATGCCGGGAGTTGAAAAGCCATTGGTGCAAAAATGTTTAGAAATGATCAAGTCATTCTAATGCGGGAAAGGTGCAACCTATTTCTGCTTGCATAATCACGATTAATAATAAACGTCTTTACTTTAGAACTAAATGCGGATTAAATTCCTCCTATCGTCGGAATGATAAGCTTCGGAGCGGGATTTTTTGTCATGCTTACGAAGTAGGCATCTGCTTAATTAACCGACATAAAATCACGATTCACATTTTTATATTGCCACTCCATCCATCTTGTGCTGTTTTGCATTTCCCTTATTGCTTACTTTACCAAGAAAAGATTCTTTTATTTTCAGGTCTTTCTGTACATTAACGTTTGCGCTGCCAACACCGGAATTATCAATATCCATTGTTTGAACGATCAGATCTTCACCATCAAACTTTCCAACACCTTTATTGTCAACAATCGCATCTGTCGCTGTTCCGGTTAATGTAATGTTACCAACACCTTTGTTGCTGATGGTTAATTTATTTGCAGTTAACTGAAGTTCTACATTTCCTACATTTTTGCTGTCAATTTCAAACTCTTCAAACTTTAGCGGAACGGTGCTGCGCACACTGCCAATAACACCAACATCAAGACTCTTTATTTTTTTGAACGTCACATATACTTTTAAATGAAGCTCGTGATCCTCTTTTTTGTCATTAAAATTGATATTCTTATCTCTAAGCTTTGGCATATCAATAACAAGTGTATTGCCATCGTTTGAAACAGAAAACAATTCCTGTAAATTATCATCTGCTTCAATTTTTACTGATTCTTTATCACCTTGTGTTAAAATAAGTTCATACAAGCCTTTTGCGTCTATTGCATCAAAAGGTTTTACAGTTACATCTTTTGTAATTATGTTACCACTTGGCACGATAGTTTCACCTTTTTGTGCAAGAATTATTGCAGAAGAAAAAAGCAAAAAAGTAAATGAGATAATTTTTTTCATAAAAGAGTATTTAATTAAAAAAGTTTTGGCTTAATGTTTTTTGTGAGCATTTGTTCTTTACTCATCGTCTGTTGTGTCACTCACTTCAAGGTTCGGAACTCTGATAAACAATTTAAGTAACCCGCGAATAAAAGCTTTAATGTTTAAAGTTAATTGTTCACCCTTTTCCTGCAGCACAAGAGTGCGACGCAACAGAAGCCTGATTCTTGTTTTTTTGCCGGGCTAAAAAAAATTCTTATTTATCGGTTACATTTACAGTTAAACAAAAAAATTTCGCAACGTATATGCCAATCCTGAAAGTAACTGTAAATAAAGGTCTTAGAAAGAAAGAAGAAGAAGTCATGTACGAAATCGAACAGTTTATGTACGCTGACGTACAAATTTTAAAAAAGAAATTAAAAAGATTGCAATAGTATTTTTATCTTGCATTAGTTTTTTAAGGGTTTAGGGTTGAAAAAGCCGCGGTAGTCTTGCCGTGGCATTTTTATTTTGGGGAAGAAAGAAGAAAATGAATTACATCTTTTGTTTTATTATGTCTTTGCTTTGAGTAAGCCTCCCTCCTTTTTGAATGAATGTTTTGTTTGTTTTTTTGAATTCTTCTTCACTCAAAGGTTGCGTTGCATCTTCAATAATGTATGTTGTAAAACCTTCCTGTAAACTATCTATTGCTGTGAAGAAAACACATATATCTCCGCATAAGCCTGCTACGTAAACTTCATCAATTTTTTTGCCGTGCAAATAATCAGCCAGACCGGTTGATTTAAGATGCCCATTGTCGTAAAACCCGCTGTAGCTGTCAATCTCAGCGTTTGTGCCTTTCCTGAAAATTGCTTCAGCTTTATTCAGATTAAGCAGTGGAGAAAAATTTGCACCCGAAGTTCCCTGCACACAATGATAGGGCCACAGAGTTTGTTGCAAACCATTCAATTCAATTATATCAAAAGGCTTTTTGTTGGCATGATTTGAAGCAAAACTTTTATGATTTGCAGGATGCCAGTCCTGCGTTGCAACAACCAATTCAAAATGTTGTTGCAGTTCGTTCACAACAGGAATTATTTTATCTCCACCCGGAACTGCTAAAGAGCCTCCGGGTAAAAAATCATTTTGAATATCTACTATTACAAGCGCTTTCATTCTTTTGCTTTTTTATATTGATTTCTTAAAGCATCTCTCAACTGCAATAATTTTTTACTGATGCCAACTTTGTAGATATGAGGATTTTCAAATCGTTTATATTCTGCAGGTAAAAGTGATAATCGTTTTTGTGTGTAATCAGCAATTTCATTTAATGATGGTTGCACCATTAATCTTTTTCCTTCACTCATTACTTTTTGTAATAAAGGTTGTTGCCGATGGTTTTTTATTTCGAGAGATTTTTCCGGATCAAACGGATGAAACATTCTCTCCGCTTTTGCATCTTCATCTGCGAGTATTATTGTATCAGCGCCAAAGAACATCTCATTTTCATCTGTTACTCTCAACACTTGTTTTATGCCCGGCAACGTGATCTTCTCAACGCTCTCAGATAATTTCAAACGCGGCTTACCTGATGACATGGAAAGCTTATAAACACCATCAAGCGCAGCATCCGGTTTGCCTGTTACCAAACTTGTTCCCACACCAAAAATATCTATCGGTGCTCTTTGTTCCATTAAACTTTTAATTACAAATTCATCAAGCTGGTTTGATACAACAATTTTCATGTAATGTAAGCCCGCTTCATCCATCATCTTCCGCACGGTTTTGGAAAGATATGCAAGATCACCGCTGTCGAGCCTTATGCCTTTTGCCTTTTCACCGCGCATCTCCATTTCTTTCGCCACAGTAATTGCATTCAACACACCACTTTCTAAAGTGTTATATGTATCAACAAGAAAAATACAATCATGAGGTCGCCATTTTGCAAAAGCTCTGAATGCCTCTAATTCGCTTTCATAACTTTCAATAAACGAATGCGCCATCGTGCCTACGGCATCCAAGCCATAAAGTTGCGCAGCATACACATTGCTTGTTGATGTAAATCCGCCAACGATTGATGCTCTTGTTGCAAACATTGCACCCATGCCTTGTGCACGGCGCAAACCAAAATCACTAAGCATTCCATTCCCTGCAACATATTTTATGCGTGCTGCCTTCGTTGCAATCAGCGATTGAAAATTAATAATATTCAATAGCAGTGTTTCTATAAGTTGCACTTCAATAATATTGCCTTCAACACGCAACACAGGAGAGTTAGGAAATATTACTTCACCTTCCAAACAAGAATATATACTTCCATGAAATTGAAAACTTTTCAGGTAATCAATAAATGAGGGATGAAATTTTAATTGCTGTAAAAAATAAATATCATTGTCGGTAAAATGCAAGTCTTCCAAAATATTTAAGGCATCATTCAACCCGGCAAAAACTACATAACCGCCATTGTAGGGAATCTTACGAAATAAATAATCAAAGCAAGCTGCATTATTATTCCTTCCTTCCAAAAAATATGCTTCACTCATGGTTATCTGGTAGAGGTCAGTATAATTTCCGCTTATTGAAAATGAAAGCATGTATTGCGCTTGATTTTATGTGAAGAAAAAATTTAGTAATTATAGATAAAAATCAATGCCATAGTTTTATTGTGATTTGAACTTCATAAGGAGAGGGACAATTTTTACACAAGTTGTGATCTTCTTTGCAACTCGTACAACTCAAAGTATATTGTGCCGCATAATACAGGCGTTAAAAGGTAGAGATTATTTTTGATCAGAACGGGTTAAGTAATACAGGGAATCCAATTCTTCTTTTATCATTCTTATATTTTCTCTTATAGTTCTTAAGGTGTTATAATCTTTATGTGAGCGAACTACTCCTAAATATTCTTCATTTTGTATAATTAATTCCCGCTCTAACCGATCGATTTTGATCTTTAATTCGTTTCCAAACATTCTTAATACATTGCAACAACCATACCCGATAACAGTGATTAAAAAAGGGGATGGACAGGAACAGTAACTATAGTTTCACTGAAGCGCGATAACCTTTTATAATGCGATACTGCAGTTATCGAAATTATTTTGAACCGATAAAATATTTCTTAAAGAATGAGGCATTTTGACTCATACAATTTTTAAAGGTCCTTGTAACAGCGAATCATTTGACACATGGTCAGACGTCCACTCTATGTTGATTTCATTGTTCAATTCTTGAAGCTCAGAATACGACATATCGTACTTTAATGTTCAAACTTTCATTAGCAAGCATAATTACAGTTTTGTTCCTTTTATAAGCACAACTGATTTCACCGATTGTTCTTTTAAATGAAGAAACTTTTTACGTTCCTCATCATGCATAAAGTTTTGAAAATTTTGTTCAGTGTTGAACTCGACAAGATGAATTTCGTAAGGCTTGTCAATATTATTTTCAATAATTGAATTATTGTCCGGGCGAACACGAAGTAAAAGCTTCCCATTATGTTTTGCAATTGCGGGAATAGCAATTTCTTCAAATTGATGAAAGATGCTTTCTTTTCCTTCTTTGATGTAAATGAGTTGGGTGATGAAGATCATTTGGGGGATATGGATTTTAAAGTAACTGGTACCCGTGATGGTATTTGCGGTGGATCGGCTCTTCCGAGAAGTAGTGGAGCATGTCATGCATCCAGCCCATGTTCCACTTCATCGTGAATCCCAGACCCGAAAGATAGGTTGGCCGCGACACTCCCGGCCAAGCAGTGGATTCCTCCGCGACGGTAATCGCGCCGGGCACCTG
>Ga0207706_10002648_pt1 | contig 17446 bp, 14 predicted proteins | sample KBSC53metaG_FD_184318 | JGI IMG/M metagenome (GOLD analysis project Ga0207706, IMG submission 184318) | Corn rhizosphere microbial communities from Kellogg Biological Station, Michigan, USA - KBS C5-3 metaG (SPAdes) (version 2) | ecosystem: Host-associated > Plants > Roots > Rhizosphere > Soil ... | reverse complement strand
CGGTGATGATGCCCAGCGTGCCTTCGCTGCCGATGAACAGGTCGCGCAGGTCGTAGCCGGTGTTGTCCTTGCGCAGGCCGGAGAGGCCATCCCACACGTCGCCGGTGGCGGTGACGACTTCGAGCCCCAGGCACAGCTCGCGCGCATTGCCGTAACGCAGCACCTGCGTGCCGCCGGCGTTGCTGGCGAGGTTGCCGCCGATCGTGCAGCTGCCTTCGGCGGCCAGGCTCAGCGGAAACAGCAGGCCCTCGGCCTCGGCCGCCTCCTGCACCGCCTGCAGCACGCAGCCGGCATCCACCGTCATCGTCAGGTTGGCGCTGTCGATCGCGCGGATGCGTCGCATGCGGCCCAGGCTCAGCAGCACCTGCGCGCCGCTGTCGTCGGGCACGCTGCCGCCCACGAGCCCCGTGTTGCCACCCTGCGGCACCAGGGCCACCCCGTGCGCCGCGCAAGCGCGGACCACGGCCGCCACTTCCGCCGTCGAGCCGGGCCGCACGACGGCCAGCGCACGGCCCCGATAGCGTTTGCGCCAGTCGAGTTCCCAGGCCGACAGGTCGCCCTCGGCGAGCACCTGCTCGGTACCCACCGCCGCGCGCAGCGCCTCGAGCAGTGCCGCGCTCATGCCGCACCACCCGTCGCCGCTTGCTTAGCGGTGCGCAGGCGCCAGCGCACATGCAGCGCGCAGGCGGTGAACAGCACGGTGCATAGCGCGGTTTCCACCGCACCGAGCACGGCACCCATGCCGCGCTCGCTGGTGGCGCGCACCACGCCTTCGGTGAAGTAGATCCACACCAGCAGGCTGACCCAGCGATAGGTGTACATGCGGTGCTTCAGCAGGCCGGCCAGCGGCAGCGTCAGCGGCAGCACCTTCAATGCCAGCGTGCGGTTGCCGGTGGGCGCGAGCCAGAGCTCCCAGGCCAGCCCGAGCACGATCAGGGCGATCACGCTGCCGACTGCGAGCGCCCGTGTCCATTGAACAAGCGGGGGAGCGGGGGCGTGCGTGGCCGTGGGCAGATCGAGGGGCGCCATCATGTTTGGCATGATAGCCAGCATGACCGTGCATCCCGGCCTCAAGGCCATCACCCTGAAGGAAGCTCCCGGCTATGTGCTGGAGACCCTGCGCACCTGGCCCTGGTTCGACACGCTGCGCACGCTGCGCATGCGTTTCCGCGAAGACCGCCTGGGCCTGACCGCCAGCAGCCTGACCTTCACCACGCTGATCGCGCTGGTGCCGCTGTTCACCGTGATGCTCGCGGTGTTCTCCGCGTTCCCGATGTTCGGCAGCTTCCAGTCGGCGCTGCAGAAATACTTCCTGCAGATGCTGGTGCCCGATGCGATCGCCAAGCCGGTGCTGCAGTCGTTGACGCAGTTTGCCGCCAAGGCCAGCCGGCTCGGCAGCGTGGGCCTGGTGGTGCTGGTGTTCACCGCGATCACGCTGATGCTCACGATCGACCGCACGCTCAACGCCATCTGGCGCGTCCGCACGCCGCGGCCGATCGCGCAGCGCGTGCTGGTGTATTGGGCGGCGCTGACGCTGGGCCCGCTGGTACTGGGCGTGAGCCTGTCGCTGACCTCGTATGCCATCTCTGCCTCGAGCGGCATCGTCAACGCCTTGCCGGGGGGACTCTCGGTGCTGCTGGCGCTGCTGGAATTCGCGCTGCTCTCGGCCGCGATGGCGGGCCTGTTCCATTACGTGCCCAACACGCCGGTGCTGTGGCGCCATGCCGTGGCGGGCGGCGTGTTCGTCGGCGTGGGCTTCGAAGTCGCCAAGCGGGTGCTGGCGTGGTACCTGCGATCGGTGCCGACCTATTCCGCGATCTACGGCGCCTTCGCCACCGTGCCGATCTTCCTGGTGTGGATGTATTTCGGCTGGGTCATCGTGCTGTTGGGCGCGGTGGTGGCGGCTTATGCGCCCAGCCTGCAGATGCGCGTGGTGCGCCGGCCCTACACGCCTGGCTACCGCTTCTCGCTGGCGGTGGCGATCCTGCGCGAGCTGGCCGAGGCGCGGCGCTCGCAGACGCATGGCCTCGGCCTGACGCAACTGGCCGAGCGCCTGCGCACCGAGCCGCTGCAGATCGAGCCGATCCTCGACAAGCTGGTCGAGATGGACTGGGCCGCGCGCCTGGACGAAGGCGGTGCGCAGCGCCACGTGCTGCTGTGCGAGCCGGCCAACACCTCGGCGACACCGCTGGTGGCCGCCTTGCTGCTGGAGCCTACCGCCGAGATGCGCCCGCTGTGGCAGCGGGCGAGCTTCGAGCACCTGACGCTGAAGGACGTGCTCGGCAGCTGATGCCCGGGCGGCCGGGGCTTCCCGGCTCAGGCGGGGTGCAGCACGATCAGCAGCGCCGTGGCCACGCTCTTGCCGGGGTTGTGGATCGCGTGGGTGACGTCCACCGCGTAGCGGGCCGTCTCGCCTGGCTTGAGCCGGCTGCGCTCGGCGCCGGCGCTGACTTCCAGCGTGCCGCTCAGCACGCTCAGGTGTTCCCGCGAGCCCGGCTCGTGCGGCTCGGACTCGAGGCTGCCCCCGGGTTGCACCGTGAGCTCGTACCACTCGAACTGCCCCGCCAGTTCGATCGGCCCGAGGATGCGCAGCTCGCATTTGCCGTCAGGGCTTTTCAACGAGGGTGTGGCATGGGCCGGCACGGTGACGATCGCCGGCTGCGCCGGGCGGCCATCGCCCAGCAGGTCGCCGACCGCCACCCCCAGCGCATTGGCCAGCCGCCACACCACTGCCACCGTGGGATTGGCCTGGTTGCGCTCGATTTGCGAGAGCATCGACTTGGAAACGCCGGCCATGCGCGACAGCTCGTCCAGCGAGAGGCTCTGGCCCTGGCGCAACGCCTGCAGCGTGCTGCCGACGCGCGGCGGCTCGGGCGAAGGCGCTGGAACTCGGGGACGGGGCATCGGGTCTCCTCAAAAGCCGGAAGCGCGCAGCCGCTTGACGCCATTGGACGTTTTCAAGATACTGCACTTTAGTTCGATATAACGAACATTCATCGAATCACTGCACAACACGATTGTGCCGCAGACAACCGCAAGGGCCACAAGATGACTTCCACCGAGCCGTTCTATCAGCACCTGCGCCAGGAACTCCAGGGCATCCGCGACGCGGGCCTGTACAAGACCGAACGCATCATCGCCACCCCCCAGGGTGCCGTCGTGCGCACCACCGACGGCCGCGAGGTCATCAACCTCTGCGCCAACAACTACCTCGGCCTGTCCTCGCACCCCAAGGTGATCGAGGCGGCGCACGAGGCGCTGCGCACGCATGGCTACGGCCTGTCGTCAGTGCGCTTCATCTGCGGCACGCAGGACATCCACAAGGAACTCGAGGGCCGCATCGCGCGCTTCCTGGGCACCGAGGATTCCATCCTCTACGCCGCGGCCTTCGATGCCAACGGCGGCCTGTTCGAGCCGCTGCTGGGCGAGGAGGACGCGGTGATCAGCGATGCGCTGAACCACGCCTCCATCATCGACGGCATACGCCTGTGCAAGGCCCAGCGCTACCGCTACGCCCACAACGATCTCGAGGATCTCGAGCGTCAACTCACAGAGGCCTCGGCCAAAGGCGCGCGCTTCAAGCTCGTGTTCACCGATGGCGCGTTCTCGATGGACGGCACCATCGCCCAGCTCGACAAGATCCGCGAGATCTGCGATCGCCACGGCGCGCTGCTTGGCATCGACGAATGCCATGCCAGCGGCTTCCTTGGCAAGACGGGCCGGGGCACGCACGAATACCGTGGCGTGTTCGGCAAGATCGACATCATCACCGGCACGCTCGGCAAGGCGCTCGGCGGCGCCTCGGGCGGCTTCACCGCGGCCCGCAAGGAGGTGATCGAGCTGCTGCGCCAGCGCTCGCGGCCCTACCTGTTCTCGAACACCGTGGCGCCTTCGATCGTGGGTGCCTCCATCGCGGTGCTCGATTTGCTCGAAGCCTCGACCGCGCTGCGCGACAAGCTGGAGGACAACACCCGCTTCTTCCGCCAGGCGATCACCGAGGCGGGCTTCGAGATCAAGCCGGGCGAGCACCCGATCATCCCGATCATGGTCTACGACGCGGTGAAGGCGCAGCAGTTGAGCGCGAGGCTGCTGGAGCTGGGCGTGTATGCGGTCGGCTTCTTCTTCCCCGTGGTGCCCAAGGGCCAGGCCCGCATCCGCGTGCAGATGAGCGCGGTGCATGACCGGCATCACCTTGAAAAGGCCGTGGCCGCCTTCAAGCAGGCCGGCGAGGAACTGGGCCTGATCGGAGGCGCCAAATGAGCACGACCCCGAAGATCCTGATCATCGGTGCCAACGGCCAGATCGGCACCGAACTGGCCGAGCTGCTGGTGCAGCGCCACGGCGCCGAGGCGGTGGTCACCAGCGACCTCGCCTCGGTGGGGCGTGTGGCCGGCATCGCCCACGAGGCGCTGGACGTGACCGATGCGGCCGCGCTGGCCACCGTGGTCAAGCGCCACCACATCACGCAGATCTACCACCTGGCCGCCGCGCTGTCGGCCACCGGCGAGAAGCACCCCGGGTGGGCCTGGAATCTCAACATGGGCGGGCTGCTCAACGTGCTCGAACTCGCCCGCACCCAGAAGCAGCAGATCGAGCGCGTGTTCTGGCCCAGCTCGATCGCGGCCTTCGGCCCCGAGACGCCGGCCGAGCACACGCCGCAGACCACGGTGATGGACCCGACCACGGTGTACGGCATCTCCAAGCTGGCCGGCGAGCGCTGGTGCGCCTGGTACCACAAGAACCACGGCATCGATGTGCGCAGCCTGCGCTACCCGGGCCTGATCAGCTGGAAGACGCCGCCCGGCGGCGGCACCACCGACTACGCGGTCGAGATCTTCCATTCGGCGCTGAAGGAAGGCCGCTACACCTGCTTCCTCGAAGAAGGCCAGGCGCTGCCGATGATGTACATGCCCGATGCGCTGCGCGCCACCGTGGAGCTGATGGAAGCGGCGCCAGAGCGCATCACCGAGCGCGGCTCCTACAACTTGGCCGGCGTGAGCTTCACGCCCAAGCAGATCGCCGCCGCGATCGCCAAGCGCATCCCCGGCTTCGCGCTCACCTGCGAGCCCGATTTCCGCCAGCAGATCGCCGCCAGCTGGCCGCAGTCGATCGACGACAGCGTCGCGCAGCGCGACTGGGGCTGGAAGCTGGAATACGACCTGCAGGCGATGGTCGACGACATGCTCGCCAACCTCCGGCCGCAGGTCAAAAAGGCCGCCTAGCCCAAAGCCTTGCGCAGCGCCTGCAGCAGGTCATCCGGCGCCTCCTGCATCAGCGCATGACCGGCCGGCAGCATCGCCACCTCGGCCTTCAGGGCCTGCGCCAGCTCGCGCGTCGCCTTTGGGCTGGTCATCTGGTCGCGTTCGCCGAGGATCAGCGTCGCGCGGCACTGCACCTTGGCCGCGGCCTGCAGGCCGTTCGCATAGCGATCGCAGACCGAGAAGTCGTGGTGGAACAGCAGCGGGTTGCCTTGGTGGGCCAGCACCTGCCGCATCAGCGCCTTCGAGGCGCCATGCAGCCACACGCCCGGCCCCGGATATGAAGGCTTGGCAGCCAGCGTCGAGAGCGAGAAGGCGGTGACCATGTCGATCGCCTTCATCGGCTGGTCGCGCGCCGTGTCGAGCAGCGCGGCGGACACCTTCATCGGGTAGGCGGTGCCGATCATCGCGAGGCGGGTGATCCGCTCAGGCGCGCGCGATGCGGCCTCCAGCGCGATCAGCGAGCCCATGCTGTGGCCCACCAGCGCCGCCTGCTCCACGCCGGCGGCATCCAGCAACGCGAGCACCCAGTCGGCCAGCGCTTCCACATCCGCCAGCGGGGGGCCTTCGCTGCGCATGTGCCCGGGCAGGTCGACCGCGAGCACCGAGTGGCCGTGGTGCGCGAACCAGCGCGCCAGCAGCGTCCACACGCCATGGTCGTTGAGGGCGCCGTGAATGAACACCACGCAGGGCAGGGCCGGATCGAACGGCTTGCCGCCGGTGTAGGCATAGGCCTCGCGGCCTTGGACGGTGAGCTTCATGCGCCGGCCTTTTCTGCGGCCTTGAGCGCGCGCTTGAGGTCGTCGATCAGGTCGTCGGCATCCTCCAGCCCGATCGACAGGCGGATCGTGCCGGGGCCGATGCCGGCCTGGGCCAGCGCGGCATCGTCCATGCGGAAGTGCGTGGTCGAGGCGGGGTGGATCACCAGCGAGCGGCAGTCGCCGACGTTGGCCAGGTGCGAGAAGATCTTCAGCGCTTCGATGAAGGCCTTGCCCTGGGCGCGCGAGCCCTTGAGGTCGAAGCTGAACACCGAGCCGCAGCCGCGCGGCAGCAGCTTCTGGGCCAGCGCATGGTCGGGGTGGCTCTCCAGCTCGGGATAACCGACACCGGCGACCATCGGATGGGCGGCGAGGAAGCCCACTACCTTGCGCGTGTTGTCGACATGCCGGCCCATGCGCAGCGGCAGCGTCTCGATGCCCTGCAGGATCAGCCAGGCGGTGTGCGGGCTCATGCAGGCGCCGAAGTCGCGCAGGCCTTCGCGGCGGGCGCGCAGCAGGAAGGCGCCGTCGCTGCTCTCCTCGGCGAACACCATGCCGTGGAAGCCATCGTACGGCTCGGTCAGCTCCGGGAAACGCCCCGATCGCAGCCAATCCATGCGGCCGCCGTCGACCAGCACACCGCCGATCACCGTGCCGTGGCCAGAGAGGAACTTGGTGGCCGAGTGGTAGACGAGGTCGGCGCCCAGGTCGAAGGGCTTGATCAGGTACGGCGAGGTGAGGGTGGAATCCACCAGCAGCGGCAGGCCGTGTTCGTGGGCGATGGCGCTCACCGTGGGGATGTCCAGCACATCGAGCCCCGGGTTGCCCAGCGTCTCGCCGAACAGCAGCTTGGTGTTCGGCCGGATCGCGGCGCGCCAGCCGGCTATGTCGCCGGGCTTGACGAAGCTGGTCTCGATGCCGAAGCGCTTGAGGGTGTAGTGCAACAGGTTGTGCGATCCGCCGTAGAGCGCCGAGCTGCTGACGATGTGCGAGCCGGCGCCGGCCAGCGTGCAGATCGCCAGGTGCAGCGCGGCCTGGCCGCTCGCGGTGGCGATCGCGCCGACGCCGCCTTCGAGCGCGGCCACGCGTTCCTCGAGCACCGCGTTGGTGGGATTGGAGATGCGGCTGTAGACGTGGCCCGCGCGCTCCAGGTTGAACAGCGAGGCCGCGTGTTCAGCGCTCTCGAAGACGAACGAGGTCGTCAGGTGGATGGGCACCGCCCGAGCCCCGGTGGCAGGGTCGGGGGCCGCGCCGGCATGCAGCGCGAGGGTATCGAATCCGGGGTCTGAATAGCCGGCCATGGTCGCTTCCGGGACTGTGAGTGGCCGGCATTGTGTGCTATGTTGCCCGCATAGCGCGTCCCGGAGGCAAAGCCATGAAAGTCAGCGACATCCTGCGAGTGAAGGGCGGCACCCTCTTCACCGTTTCCCCCGACCAGCCGCTCGCCGAAGCGGTCAAGACCATGGCCGAGCACGACATCGGTTCGCTCGTCGTCATGGAATACGGCCATCTGGTGGGCATGCTCACCTTCCGCGAAGTGATCCAGGCCGTGGTGCGCAACGGCGGCAGCGTGGGCTCCACCATCGTCCGCACCGTGATGGACGACGCGCCGCTCACCTGCACCCCCGAGACCGAGATCGACGAAGTGCGCCGCATGATGCTGGGCCGCCATGCCCGCTACATGCCGGTGATGAACGGCCTGATGCTGATGGGCGTGATCTCGTTCTACGACGTCGCCAAGGCGGTGGTCGACAGCCAGGATTTCGAGAACCGCATGCTCAAGGCCTACATTCGCGACTGGCCCGTGGGCCAGGAGGAAGAAGAGCCGCGCACCACGCTCTGATCACTCAGGATCCATTTGTGCCATGACGGGGCGCCTGCGGGCGCCCCGCTGCATTTGCGGCGCTTGCTTGATGCGGGTCAAGTCGCTGAACTGGCCCGGATTTCCCCGCGATTTCACCTCTATCGCGATGCTGCCGCCGTCCGATATTGCGGCTTGCGGGAACTGTCTCGCGAACCACCTCGAAACAGCGGAGATCCACATGCAGATGTTCAAGCGTATCGGTTGGGCCCTGGCCCTGTCGTTGGGCGTGATCGCGGGCGGCGCGGCGGCCGCTGATGGCGGCACCAAGGAAGAAGCCAAGGCCATGGTCGACGCGGCCGTGGAGCATGTGAAGAAGGTCGGCCCCGAGCAGGCCTTCAAGGATTTCACCGCCGACAAGGCCAACTGGACGCGCAAGGACCTCTACGTGATGGCGTATGACGCCAAGGGCACCTGCGTGGGCCATGGCGCCAACGAAAAATTGATCGGCAAGAACCTGATCGAGCTGAAGGATCCCAACGGCAAGCAGTTGGTCAAGGAGATGACCGACACTGCGATGTCCAAGGGCAGCGGCTGGGTCGAGTACGAGTGGCCGCATCCGCAGACCAAGAAGATCGAGAGCAAGGCGACCTTCGTCCGCAAGCTCGCCAACTACGACGGCTGGGTCGGCGTCGGCATCTACCGCTGACCTTCTGACGAGGAGGCCATCATGCGATGGTTGCGAAACGCCCCGATCGGGCTGAAGGTGGCGATGGCCCCCGCGGTGGGCGTGCTGTGCCTGGCCCTGATGGGGGTGGTGGGCTGGTATGCCAACCTGACCCTGGGCTCCACGCTGTCGGCGCTGGCCGAGCAGCGGCTGCCGCGGGTGATCCACTTCAGCCAGCTGCACAAGGAACTGCTCGGCCTGAATGCGCTGATCAGCCGCAGTCTCTCGTGGGAAGGCGCCGGCTACAAGGCCGAGAAGATCGCCGAGCTCGACAAGCGCATCGTCGCGGAGCTCGACCGCTTCGGCAAGGCGCTGGAGGCCGAGCGCGCGGATGCCGGGCTCGACGAGGTGGAGCGCGGCCATGCGCAGAAGCTCGTGGCCGAGTACGCGCGCTTCCGCAAGTTCGCGACCGACGTGCTCGACGTGAAGACGGGCATGCTCGCCAACGCCGCCGGCTTCATGACCAACATCGAGACGAGCTACGGCACGATGACCGCGACCTTCGAGCAACTGGTCGAGCATGAGAAGGCTTTGTCGATCGATGGCGCCTCGCGCGGCAGGGAGCTGGCGTCGCGCAACAACATGGTCATCGTCGCGGCCTTTCTCGGCGCGACGCTGCTGGCCTCGGCCTGTGCCTGGATCGTCGCCGCGCTGATCGTGCGCCCGCTGGAAACGGCGGTGCAGACGGCGCGGGCGATGTCGGGCGGCGATTTCCGCACCGCGCCCGCCGCCGGCTCGAACGACGCCACCGGCCGCGTGCTGCATGCGCTGGCGGAGGTGTCGGGCAACCTGGGCCGCATCGTGCGCGACATCCGCGCCACGGCCGACGAGGTCAGCGTCGCCAGCACCCAGCTGGCCAACGGCAACGTCGACCTCTCGCGTCGCACCGAGACCAACGTGGCCGCGCTGCAGCGCACCGCGGCTTCGATCGAGCAGCTCACGGCCACCATCCGCCAGAGCGCCGACAACGCGGCGCAGGCCAACGAGATGGCGCGCCAGGCCAGTCAGGTGGCGGGCGAGGGCGGCGAGGCGGTGGCCGAGGTGGTCAGCACGATGCAGCAGATCGATGCGCAGGCCAAGAAGATCCGCGAGATCATCGGCGTGATCGACGGCCTCGCCTTCCAGACCAACATCCTCGCGCTCAATGCGGCGGTGGAAGCGGCGCGTGCCGGCGAGCACGGCCGCGGCTTCGCCGTGGTGGCGGCCGAGGTGCGCACGCTGGCGCAGCGCAGCGCCGAGTCGGCCAAGGAGATCCGCGGCCTGATCGGCTCCTCGGTCAACCAGGTCGAGAGCGGCACGCAGAAGGTGCAGGCCGCCGGCGCGACGATGCAGCGCATCGTCGAGTCGATCCAGAGCGTGAGCGCGACGGTGGAGGCGATCTCGCTGGCCGCGGCCGAGCAGGCGCGCGGCGTGGCCGACGTCAACACCGCGGTGGCCGAGATGGACCGCAACACGCAGCAGAACGCCTCGCTGGTCGAGCAGGCGACGGCGGCCACCGAGTCGCTGAAGGACCAGGCGCGGCGGCTGGCCGAGTCGATCGGCAGCCTGCGCACCGCCTGAAGCGAGGAGATCCGGCGGGCGACCGATAAAATCGGCCTTCACTCTCCAGGTTTCCTCCCATGTCCGGCAGCACCTTCGGCTCTCTGTTCTGCGTCACCAATTTCGGCGAGAGCCACGGCCCGGCGATCGGTTGCGTGATCGACGGCTGCCCCCCCGGCATGGCGCTGTCGGAAACCGACATCCAGCCCGACCTCGACCGCCGCCGCCCCGGCACTTCGCGCCACGTGACGCAGCGCAACGAGCCCGACGCGGTGGAGATCCTCTCCGGCGTGTACGAGGGCCAGACCACCGGCGCGCCGATCTGCCTGCTGATCCGCAACACCGACCAGCGCAGCAAGGACTACGGCAACATCCTCGACACCTTCCGCCCCGGCCACGCCGACTACACCTACTGGCGCAAATACGGCCTGCGCGACCCGCGCGGCGGCGGGCGCTCGTCGGCGCGGCTGACGGCGCCGATGGTCGCGGCCGGCGCGGTCGCCAAGAAGTGGCTGCACCACCAGTACGGCACCACCTTCCTCGGCTACATGGCCGCGTTGGGCGAGGTCGAGATCCCGTTCGTCGACGAATCGCAGATCCCGCTGAACCCGTTCTTCGCGCCCAATGCGGCCATCGTCGAGCAGCTCGAGTCCTACATGGATGCGCTGCGCAAGGCCGGCGATTCCTGCGGCGCGCGCGTCAACGTGGTCGCCCGCAACGTGCCGGTCGGGCTGGGCGAGCCGTTGTTCGACAAGCTCGATGCCGACATCGCCTACGCGATGATGGGCATCAATGCGGTCAAGGGTGTTGAGATCGGCGATGGCTTCGCCACCGTGGCGCAGCGCGGCAGCGTGCATGGCGACGAGCTGAGCCCCGAGGGCTTCCGCAGCAACCATTCGGGCGGCGTGCTGGGCGGCATCTCCACCGGGCAGGATCTCCGCGTCTCGCTCGCGATCAAGCCGACCAGCTCGATCCGCACCCCCAAGGCCTCGATCGACCGCGCGGGCCGGCCGACCACCGTGGAGACCTTCGGCCGCCACGATCCCTGCGTCGGCATCCGTGCTGCGCCGATCGCCGAGGCGATGCTCGCGCTGGTGCTGATGGACCACGCGTTGCGCCACCGCGCGCAGTGCGGTGACGTGCAGTTGCCCATCGCGCCCATTGCTGGAGCCGCCGAAGCCTGATGCCCGGCGGCCGCAGCCCGCTGGCCGCGTTTGCCGCGGTCTCGTTCAGCTACTTCGCCTACGTCGGGTTGTTCAACCCGTATGCGCCGCTGTGGTTCAAGCACCTCGGCTTCTCCACGCTGGCGATCGGCGTGCTCGCGGCCCTGCAGGCCTGGACGCGCGTGGTCGCGCCGTATGCCTGGGGCTGGTTCGCCGATCACAGCGGGCGCCGCGTCGAGCTGCTGCGCGCGGCGGTGGGGCTGGCTGCGGTGTCGGCGGCCGGCCTGCTGGTGGCGCGCAGCTACGGTGCGGTGGCGCTGTGCGTGCTGCTGCTTTTCCTGAGCAACGGCGGCGTCGTGCCCTTGTCGGAAGCCGCGCTGGCGCATCACGTCAGCAGCGCCGGCGGCGGCATGGACGCGGGCCGCTACGGCCGCGTGCGGGTCTGGGGATCGATCGGCTTCATCGTCGCCGTCAGCGCCTATGGCTTCGTGCTGCAGCGGGTCGACATCGGCGTGTTCCCGGCGCTGGTGCTCGGCATGCTGGGCCTGCTGGTGGCTGCGAGCTTCCGGCTCCCTGCCGCGCGTGAGGAGCATGCCGCCGGCGCCCAGGCGGCCGGCAGTGCGATGGCGGTGCTGCGCCGGCCGGAGGTGGCGTGGTTCTTCGTCGGTGCGTTCTTCACGGTGTTGGCGCACGCCGGGCTCTATGCCTTCTTCTCGCTCTACCTCGACGCGCTCGGCTACAGCAAGACGGTGGTCGGGTTGTTCTGGGCCGTGTCGGTCGCGGCGGAGATCGCGTTCTTCACGTTCCAGGGGCGCTGGTTCCACCGGCTCCCGGTGCATGACTGGCTGATCCTGGGCGCCGGCGCGACCGCGCTGCGCTTCGCGGCAACTGCGGCTTTCGGCAACATCGCCGCGGTGCTGGTTGCCGCCCAGCTGCTGCACGCACTGAGCTTCGCGGCCCAGCATGCGGCCTGCGTGGCGGTGGTGAGCCGGCATTTCCCCGGCCGGCTGCGCGGCCGCGGGCAGGCGCTGTACACCACGCTGGCCTACGGCATCTCGGGTGTGCTGGGCGGCTTGACCGGCGGAGCGCTGAGCGAGCGATATGGCTTCCCCGCGGTGTTCGCCGCGTCGGCGGCGGCAGGGGTGCTGGCGCTGCTGTGCTGCCTGCAGGCGCGCCGGCTCGACCCCGCGCCGAAGGCCTGAAACCGCCTGACGCAGCCCGCGGGTCATCCGCCCGGCCGGCAGTTCGTCGCCCGGAACACGCGCTTTGTCGCATCGCCCCTTTCGGCCTCGAACCCCAGACCTACACTGCGGCCGCTTCACGAGAGCGAACCGAATGAAAGGAGACAAGATGCGCAAGCCCTGGCTGATCGGAGGAGTGGGCGTGGTGGTCGCGGTGGGCATCGCCGCCGCGATGGCGGTGGGCCACGGCAGCGCCAAGTCCACCTTGCCCGCAAAAGAGGGCAAGGACGGCAAGCCGGAGGTGGCGCTGGAGTTCTCGCCCGCCGAGGTCACCCAGCCGGTGATGGGCAGCATGCCCACGCGCATCGAGTTCTCCGGCCCGCTGGTGGCGCCCTCGACCGCGGTGGTGCGCGCCAAGGCGGCCGGCACGCTGCTATCGCTGAGCGTGGCCGAAGGCAGCCGCGTCCAGGCCGGGCAGGTGCTGGGCAAGATCGACCTTGCCGAGCTCGACAGCAGGGTGGCCGAACGCAACGCGATGCTGGAGCAGGCCAAGGCCCAGCTCGCACAGGCCGAGCGCAACCATGATTCGAATCTGCGGCTGGCCGACCAGAAATTCATCTCGCCGAATGCGCTCGAGAGCTCGCGCAGCGCGCTGGACACCGCCCGCGCTCAGTTGAACGCGGCGCAGGCGCAGCTCAACAGCATCCGCGTCAACCTGCGCGACGCGGCGCTGGTGGCGCCGATCTCCGGCGTGGTCGCCAAGCGCCATGTGGTGCCCGGCGAGAAGCTGAGCCCGGAGCAGCAGGTGCTGACCGTGGTGGACCTGCAGACGCTGGAGCTGGCCGGCAACGTGGGCACGCACGAGGTCTCGCTGCTCTCGCCCGGCATGACGGTCGACGTGCGGATCGAGGGTGCGCCGGCGCCCGTGCAGGGCAGGCTGGTCCGCATCGCGCCGGCTGCCGAGGCCGGCACCCGCTCGATCGGCGTGACGGTGGCGCTGGCGAACCCGAAGGAGACCTACCGCGCCGGCCAGTACGCGCTGGCCACGGTGGTGCTGCCCGACGCCAGCCAGCGCCTGCTGTTGCCGGCCTCTGCCGTGGGCAGCACCTCCGGCCAGGACCATGTATGGGTGATCGAGAACGGCGCCTTGTTGCGCCGGGCGATCACCACCGGACGGCGCGACGGATCGACCGGCCGCGTCGAGGTGCTGCAGGGGCTGGCGCCGGGCGCGAAGGTGCTCGCGGCGCGCTTCGACAACCTGCGCGAAGGCGCCAAGGCCGTGGTCGCGGCCAAGGCGGCTTCCGTGGCCTCGGCGGCCGCTTCGGCGCCGAACCTGAAGTAAGCGGGAGAACACGCCATGTGGATGACCCGTGTCTCGATCAACAACCCGGTGTTCGCCACCATGGTCATGGTGGCGCTGTGCGTGCTCGGGCTGTTTGCCTACGGCAAGCTCGGCGTCGAGCAGATGCCCGACATTTCGTTCCCGGTGGCCTTCATCGACGTGGCCTATCCCGGTGCCTCGCCCGAGGCGGTGGAGCGCGAGGTCACCAAGGTGGTGGAAGAGGGCGTCAACAGTGTCGCCGGCGTCAAGCAGATCACCTCGCGCAGCTTCGAGGGCCGCAGCCAGACCAGCGTCGAGTTCAACCTCGATGCCGACATGGGCCGCGCGATGCAGGACCTGCGCGACCGCGTCGCGGCCATCCAGCCCGCATTCCCCAAGGACGCCAAGGCGCCGACGATCCTGCGCTTCAACAACGACAACGCGCAGCCGGTGGTCGTGATGGCGCTGACCTCCAAGACGCGCAGCCCGCGCGAGCAATCCATCCTGGCCGACCAGACGATCGCCAAGCGCCTGCAGCGGGTCGATGGTGTGGCCCGGGTCGAGACCAGCGGCTTGGCCACGCGCGAGGTGCGCATCGACCTCGACCCCGCTCGGCTGCGCGCCTACGGCATCACGCCGGCCGAGATCAGCGCCGCATTGAACCGCGCCAATGCCGATCAGCCGGTGGGCCTGCTGACCGATGCGCGCCAGGATGCGATCCTGCGCGTCGAGGGCCGGGTGCGTGATCCGAAGCAGTTCACCGAGGTGGTGGTGGGCCACAAGGGCGGCCTGCCGCTGACCTTGGGCGACCTGGGCAGCCTGGTCGAGCGCGAGAAGGAGCCCGATTCGCTGTCGCGCATCAACGGCCAGCGCGCGATCACCTTCAACATCTACAAGCAGCAGGATGCCAACGTCGTGGCGACCGGCGAGGCGCTGAAGGCCGCTGCCGACGAGCTGCGCAAGAACCTGCCGCAGGGCATGGATCTGCAGCTCGTGTACGCCAACAGCGACTCGGTGAAGAACTCGCTGACCGGCCTGCGCCACACGCTCATCGAGGGCGCGCTGCTGACGATCGCGATCGTGTTCCTGTTCCTGCACTCGTGGCGCTCGACCATCATCACCGGGCTGACGCTGCCGATCGCGGTGATCTCCAGCTTCATCGCGGTGTATGCCTTCGGCTTCACGCTGAACTTCATGACGATGATGGCGCTGAGCCTGTGCATCGGCCTGCTGATCGACGATGCGATCGTGGTGCGCGAGAACATCGTGCGCCACGTGCACATGGGCAAGGACCACCACACCGCGGCCAGCGAGGGCACCGAGGAGATCGGCCTCGCGGTGATGGCCACGACCTTCGCGATCTGCGCGGTGTTCACGCCGGTGGCGTTCATGGGCGGCATCGTCGGTAAGTTCTTCTACCCCTTCGGCATCACGGTGACGGTCGCGGTGCTGGTGAGCCTGTTCGTCAGCTTCACGCTCGACCCGATGCTGTCGTCGGTGTGGCGCGACCCGCCGGCCGCGCGGCTGCGCCGGCTGCCGGTGCTCAAGCAGCTGATCGATGCCACCGATCGCGCGCTCGCGCTGCTGCACACGGTGTACGAGAAGCTGATCCGCTGGGCCTTCTCGGGCCGGCGCTACCGCGTGCTCGCGCTGCCGATCCCGGTGTATGGCCGCCCGTTCGATGCCCAGGGCCAGCGCGACCGCAGCAGCCCGCGCCGCCTGCGCCTGATGACGCTGACGCCGCGCGGCATCATCCTGTGGGCCGGCTTCGCGAGCTTTGCCGGCGCGCTGATGCTGGCGCCGCTGGTGGGCAGCGAATTCATCCCGCAGACGGACGACGGCTTCACGCAACTCTCGCTGCGCATGCCGGTGGGCTCCAGCCTCGAGCGCAGCGATGCCAAGGTGCGGCAGGTGGAAGAGATCCTCGCGACGATTCCCGAGGTCAGGATCGTCTCGACCAACGTCGGCGGGCAGGGCAACGGCTTCGCGGTGGGCCGCGGCCAGGCCACGCTGAACCTGACGCTGGTCGACCGCAAGGACCGCAAGCGCACGCAGAAGCAGGTGGAGGATGCGATCCGCGAGCAGATCGCCCGGCTCCCGGGCCTGGAGGTGTCGGTCGGCTTCAACAAGCCGATCTACGTGGCCATCCTCGGCAGCGACCCGGATGGCCTGATCAGGATCGCCAAGGATTTCGCCGACAAGGTCAAGAAGATTCCCGGCATCGTCGATGTCGACCTGTCGGCCAAGCCGGGCCTGCCGGCCTATGCGGTGAAGCTCAAGCCGGGCGCGGTGCGCGAGCTGGGCCTCACGGCGCCGCAGCTGGCTTCGTCATTGCGGGCCTATGTGAACGGCGATGTCGCCACCTACTGGACCACACCCGACGGCCAGCAGGTCGAAGTGCTGCTGCGCCTGCCCGAGACGCAGCGCGAGCGGGTGGAGCAGATGCGACAGCTGCCGGTGGCTTTTGCGAAGGACGGCACGCCGATCGCGCTGGATACCGTGGCCACGATCGAGCCGGTGGTCAACCCCGACGTGATCCGGCGCCAGAACCTGCAGCGCCGCGAGGCCATCTTCGCCGGCGTGCAGGGCCGGCCGGCAGGCGATGTGGGCGCCGATGTGCAGAAGCTGGTCAAGGAGACGGCGCTGCCGCCCGGCTACAGCTTCGACGTGGGCGGCGACACCAAGCAGCAGCAGGATGCGATGACCGCGATGGTCGGCGCGCTGGGGCTGGCGGTGATCTTCATCTACATCGTGCTGGCCAGCCAGTTCGGCAGCTTCCTGCAGCCGGTGGCCATCATGCTTTCGCTGCCGCTGAGCCTGATCGGCGTGATGCTGGCGCTGCTGTTCTGGAACTCGACGCTGAACATCTTCTCGATGATCGGCCTGGTGATGCTGATGGGCCTGGTGACCAAGAACGCGATCCTGCTGGTCGACTTTGCCAACCATGCGGTCAAGGCCGGTGCGAGCGTGGCCGATGCGGTGCTGCAGGCCGGCCTGATCCGCATGCGGCCGATCATCATGACCACCGCCGCGATGGTGTTCGGCATGCTGCCGCTGGCGCTGGCACTCAACGAGGGCGGCGAGATCCAGGCACCGATGGGCCGCGCGATCATCGGCGGCGTGCTGACCTCGACGCTGCTGACGCTGGTGGTGGTGCCGGTGGCCTACAGCTACCTCGTGCGCCGGAGAAAGCCGGCCGTGGTGCAGCCCGCCAACGATGAGGCCGTGGCCCTGCCGGTGCGGGCCGTTGCTGCAGAGTAGACACTGGTTCGGGTTTTCACTGATCGGCGCGGCCGCGTGACCGTTCGATAGGCCAGGAGGAGCGTGTATCGCTCGCCACCTGTCGAAAGGAGAGTCTCATGCGGCGCATTCCGTTCGCTTCGTCCCGCAGCATCATGCCCATCGCGGCAGCGTCGCTGCTCTGGCTCGCCGCCTGTGGCGGCGATGGCAGCACCTCGGCCGCGGCCGGGGGCGGCACCACCACCGACAACAACTCGGGCGGCGGGACGGTCACTGCGCAGGCGACCTTCCCGACCGGTCTGGCGGTCGGCTCACCGGCCGACATCAGCAGTGCGAGCACAGCCCACGGCTTGCCGCCTGGTGGCGCTCGCGTGGCGCTCGACTGGGGCCGTGCGGCATGGCATGCCGTCGTCGCCGGCGATGGCGCCGGGCTGGGCCGCCTCGTTGCCGCGGCGCTG
>Ga0207706_10002642_pt1 | contig 17456 bp, 34 predicted proteins | sample KBSC53metaG_FD_184318 | JGI IMG/M metagenome (GOLD analysis project Ga0207706, IMG submission 184318) | Corn rhizosphere microbial communities from Kellogg Biological Station, Michigan, USA - KBS C5-3 metaG (SPAdes) (version 2) | ecosystem: Host-associated > Plants > Roots > Rhizosphere > Soil ... | reverse complement strand
CCGTCGAGGACCGGTGGGCTTTGATCAGGACGATCTGCTGCTTCAAGGATCAGATGCTGCGCCAGTTCCCGGCGTTCGGCTTCGGGCCGACTGATGGTTCCCCGCTGGAGATTCAGGGTAAGTGCGGCGGTGCCGTGCAGAACATGATCATCCAGGTACCGGGTCCCTGCTGCGTTTAGGTTAGGATGAGTAGATGAGCGACGAAACCGCCGTTGAGGTTACGACTGAGGCGTTTGAGGTACTGGTCGGCTTCAACGCTGTGAGCAAAGGCGACACACTGCACCTTCCGGTACCCCTGGACGAGCACGGCGCGGCACTGGTATCGATGGGCCTGATCCGGCCCGTGGGCCAGCCGGTTGACATGCTGGGTCAGGTTTTGATCTCCGGCCTGGACGGCGAGAACCAGACCCTACTGGGCGTGATGTCCACACCGGTCACCAAGGTCGCGAACCGGGGTCGTACCCGTCGCACCCTGGAGGAGCGGGTCGCCGACATGGACAAGGCGGCGGCTACCGATGGCGAAGCTGATTCTTAACCCGATCGCGGTCCGGGAGACAGCGGAGCAGGGCGGCATGAAGAAGATGCGGCCCATGCTGCGCCAAAGCGTGTTCCTGGCAAAGCGAATGGCTCCGAAGGGCCGGAACTACAGTCCTTCCGGCCCACGCCATGGTGGGGACTTGCAGAAGTCGTTGCAGGCCGACATTCCGAAGATCACCTCCGGGACGATCCGGTCCCGGGTCGGGTCGAAGCTGAAGTATGCGGCGTCGGTGTCTGAGGGTGCCGATCCACACATCATCCGCGCCCGTAAGGCCCGGGTTTTGGCGTTCTACTGGAACGTGAAGGGTCAGACGGTGTTCTTCCCCCGGGTCAACCATCCGGGGCAGCGGGCCAACAAGTATCTGCATCGGGCGGTCCGGTTGGCGGCTCTGGCCAACGGGTTCGCAGTCCGATTCATCAAATAGGAGAGGTAATGGGCGACGAGCAGAAGATCATCACTGCCACGGTGGCTGGCCGGGACGTGTCCCTGTACGAGCCGACCGAGGACCAGATCGTGGCCTGGATGGGCATCGTCGGGTTCCTCACCGATGAAGATCGCGACCCGGAGAACCCGGAGGAGACCCGGGAGATGGTCGGCGATGTGACCCTGTTCCTGGATGCGATGCTCGGCTCATTCGTTGAGGACAAGGATCGTAAGGCGTACCGCCGGGCTGTGGTCATGGGCAAGGCGACGATCGCGGACCTGTTCACGGCCCTCATGCCGGATGTTGAGCAGCCTTCGCCGAAGCCGAAGAAGAACACCGGGGTCCGGAGGGCCTGATGGCCATAGATCCCCTGGCGTCGTTGCGCCCGGTCGCCGTCATTGTCCCGATCGGCGGCCGGGACTTCACTTTGGCCGCGAAACCGGCCCAGGATTGGCTGGAGGTGCTGCTGGATGATGAGCCGAAGCTGCACCATGTCATTCCCGGCTGGTGCGAGCCGGGCTGTGAGCAGTGGATCTATCGGTCGCTGCTGCTGAGGACGTTCAGCGTCAAGGAGTGGGGCGAGGCCGTCGTCCAGGCCATCGGGGTGGCTTCGGGTCGGAGCTGGTGGCAGGCCCTGAACTTGATCAACGGTATGAAGGATCCGTCGAACTGGCATCAGATCTTCGGTCATCTGACGTTGCGTGGCCTGGACGTGCAGCGAGTGTCGCTCGGTGCGTGGCTGGATGCCACCTATGCCCTGTGCGTGGAAGGCATGGACCCAGACGAGAAGATCAAGTTCAACTTGGCCCTGGACACCCCACCGGTCGGGGCCAACCCGGAAGATGTCATCGACCCGGCGGAGCAGGAGCGGGCGTTCATGTCGCTGATGGCAGAAGTAACTGGTGGCCGATAGCACCACAAGTTCGACTTTGTCAACTTGGTCACCTAGAATCTGATCGTGGCCCTCGGCGAAGCTTTCATCAACGTTCGTGCGGACCTCAAGCCCTTCACCAAAGATTTGGCCAGGGACCTGAAGGTCATCCTCGCCGCTGCCGAAAAGCAGGTCGCCAAGTCCGGCCAGGATCTGGGTAAGCGCCTGTCCGATGGCGTCTCGAAGGGCGTCAAGGCCAATGCGCCGAACATCGCCAACACGATCAACAAGGAAGTCCTCAAGCACAAGGTCGAGATCAAGACCGAGGTTGACAAGGACAATGCGGTAGCTTCGACCCGGCGCGCGATGGATGCTGTCGAAAACGTTGCCAAGGGTGCCGCCACTTCGATCTCAAAGCGACTTTCCGACACGTTCGCCTCCACCGGCCGGTTCCTCAGTGGCTCGTTGCAGAACGTGTTCGCCGGACTCGGCGTCGGATCGGCCGGTAAAGGTGGGGCACCTGCCGCTGCTATTGCTGCATCCGCCATCGGGGTCGTCGTTTCCCTCATCGCAACGCTGATCCCGTTGGCGATCCAGGCCACCCAGGCTGTCGGCGGTTTGGCTGCCTCCCTGGCCCTGATTCCCACCGCCGGTGCTGCCGTGGCCGGGATCATGACCGTGCTGAACCTTGCATTCCTCGGGTTCGACAAGGCGTTGACCGCTGCCGTATCCGGGGACCTGGATGCGTTCAACAAGGCCCTGGAGGATCTGACCCCCTCGGCTCGGCGCGCGGCACGGGCGCTGTTCGGACCGCTGTCCAAGCTGCAAGACCTGGTGCAAAGCGCCTTGTTTGACCAGCTTGTGGGGCCGTTCCGGCAGTTGGGTAAGTTCCTGTCGTCTCCGGCGATCAAGAACGGCCTGGACCTGATTGCCCGTAGCCTCGGTGACATCATCGGGGAGATGATCCGGTTTGCGGTCAGCAGTGAGGGCCTGCTGACGATCCAGTCGGTGTTCGACTCGATCTACCTGATCCTGGCTGCGATCCGGCCCGTGATTCGGCCTCTGGCGTCGGCGATTGCCACGATCATCCGAGCCGGTTCCCCGGCCCTGGTGACCTTGGCGAACGTAATCGCGACTCTGGCTCAGCACTTCGCTGACTTCATCGCTGATGCCGAAAAGTCCGGCGCATTGCAGACATTCTTTGACAATCTGGGTAAGGTGTTCACCAACACTGGCCCGATCATCGAGAAGATCGTCGGGCTGCTGTTCAGCTTCCTGAACTGGGCCGTGTCGAACCCGGACGCGATCACGAACATTGCCAACGCGTTCTCGATCCTCGGAACAGCCCTGGCCACGGCATTCTCCGACCCGGAGGTGGTGGCCGGATTCAACGCCATGGTCGCCACCCTGTCAGTCATCCCACCGGAGACGTGGGTTGCCATTGCAAAAGCGTTGACACTGCTGGCCATCGCATTCGGCATCCTCGGCTCGGTGCTACTGGTGACCTTGAGTGTGTTCGCCATCGCCGAAGATCGGATGAAGAAGTTCTTCGCATTCCTGCTCGGATCCACCGACAAGGCCCAGAAGGATCTGAAGAACAAGGCCGCCCTGTTCAAGCAGGCCGGTACGGCTTTGATGAACAGCTTCCTGGATGGGATGAAGAACTTCGCCGGTCGTATCGGGGATGTGGCTGGGGCTATCGTCTCGGCGATCAAGGGTAAGATCAACAGTGCGATCAGTGGCATCAACAGTGGCCTGGCCAACGCGTTCAGCGTCTTCGGTGTCAACCCGCCCGACATCCCGTTCCTGGCCAAGGGTGGAGTCATCACCGGACCGACCCTGGCCGTGGTCGGCGAGAAGGGTCCCGAAGCCGTTGTTCCGCTCAACGATCCGGGTGCGGCTGCTGCTGTGCTGATGAAGTCCGGCCTGGCTAACATGCTGTCGCCGGTGGTGCAGGTGTTCCTGGGAACTGAGGAGCTGGAGCAGCGCATGTACCGGGTGGTAGGCAAGACGAACAGCGCCCAGGCGACGAGCCTGCGCCACGGACCTCGGACGGTGTGACATGCCGGTGATCAACACCCAGCCGTTCCCGGCCATCGCCTCGGTGCGGGTGGGCGTGGACTGGGCTGATGTCCCCACCGCAGCATTCGTCACCGTGTGGCGAGTCGACTGTGCTACCGGGGTTCGGACGCAACTGCGCCCCTACGTGTCCTACAACGGGTCCGGATACCTGGCAACCTCATGTGGTGTAGCCACGTTCTGGGACACTGAGGTGCCCCTGGACACGTGCGTCTACTACTGCACTCAGGCCCAGGATGCGGCTGGGTCGACGATCACCACCGCGTCGGCACCTTTGATGATGGATTCGTTTACCCGGGTTGTCGCCAACGGCTGGGGTACTCCCGATGTAGGCCCGGCCTATGTGATCATCTCCGGGGTGGCCGCCAGCTTCTCCACCAATGGTAGCCGCGGTGGGATCCTGAACACTGCCGCAGGTCAACGCATGTCGATTGCCACGGGGCCGATCCTGACGAACATGCTGGCTGTCGGCACCGTGTATCCGACTGCTGCGATCACCGGTGGCACCATGGACCTGGGTCTGATGGTGGAAGGGTTCGCCGGGGACAATGGGTATGAGGTGCTGATCCGGTTCCAGCCGGGTGGCCAGTTGGATGCCCGGATCAACCGGATCAACGCGGGTTCGGCGACGGTCCTGACCACGGTGACGAACCTGGGAACCGCTGGCGGCCCGACTGCCGGATATACGATCATGGCTTTGAAGCTGGGCAACCAGTTGAAGATGAAGTTCTGGCAGTCGACATTCCCGGAGCCTGCCGGTTGGATGATCGAGATCGTGGATCCAGCTCCGCTGATGACCAAAGGTGGCCTCGGTGCCGTGCTGCGGTCCCAGGCGGGCAACACGAACTTCCCGTTCACCCCGCAATGGGACAACCTCATGGCGACTGATCCGTGCGATACCACCACAACGGTCGAGACGTGCTCCGGCAACGTCACGATGGCATCGAACGGCAACCTTTGGCTCAAGGATCCGGTCCGGCCGTGCAACGATCAGTTGATCTCCCTGTGCTGGGCTCCGCCACCGGACTGCAACGTGGTTCCGGGGATCTTCTTCGCACGTCTGGAGCAGGAAACCTACGGCTCCAACACCTCCAACTTGGATCCCGTCAACGCCCGGCGTCCGATCCCGGTGGTGCGCCAGCGTGGGGATGCGGAGTCGACCCTGGTGCTGGTGACGAAGATGTTCGCCGACCGAGACAATCTGCTGACCGAGCTGGAGCCGGGTTCGCCGCTGCTGTTCCAGGGTCCTGCTGACTACGGTATGCCTGACCGGTATATCAGCGTCGGCAATGTGACGATTTCCCGATACCAGTCGGACCACCGGTATGAGCCCCGGGTCGCGAACCTGCCATTCGTTACCGTCAACCGGCCCGCAGGTCCCAGTCAAGGCATCTGCGGTGCCCAGGTTGATGATCTGTGCGACACGTACGGCACATGGGATCTGCTGGCCGCGTCCGGGCTGTCGTTCCAGGATCTGATCGACGGTAAGGCTTCCCCAGACGGCCCCGGTGTGAACTTCCGAATCTGGTCCGAGGTTGAGGCTGGATTCGCGAACTGGCTGGCCGTGGAGACAGCGCCGAACACGTGGGAAACGGTACGGGAGGGCTGATGCTGACCGGTGGCTCGGATCCGCTGTATCGTGACATGCTCGCCGCCGGGCATGAGCCATGGATCGCGATCGACGTATATGACGGTGACGGGGTATTCCTGCATCGGCTGGAACGGTCAGCGTCGGATACGGTGATCGACCCGGACCGGTCGATCCTGTCCGGGTCGGTGACCGCCACTTTGGCGAACCGGGTGGCCCGATCCTGTACGTTCACAGTGCATGAGGATCTGTATCCGGTGCTGGAGACGGATCTGCTGGCCCCATACGGCAACTTCATCCGCGCCTACCGGGGCGTGAAGCTACCAGACGGTAACACGGGCCTGTATTCGTGGCAGGTGTTCGAGGGCCGCATCCAGGACACGGACGTCGACTCGTCCGGTGTTGTCACTGTGGCCTGCTCCGACTGGGCTACGGATGTGATTGAAAACCAGTTCGAGGCACCCGTGTCGTCGAACGTCGGCCAGGACTGTGTGGTGCAGATCCAGCAGATCATCTCCGACCGGTACCCGGATGCCACATTCGGCACCTCGGACACGTTCGGCCTGACGATGCCGAAGCTGACGTTCCAGTCTGATCCGGGTCAAACCCTGGACGGCATCTCCCAGTCGCTGGGCGCATTCTGGTACCCCCTGGCCAACGGCGACTTCGTGGTGCGCCGGATCCCGTGGACAGTCGCCGGAACCCCGGTCGTAAACCTGTCTGACGGCGACGATGGCATCATCACCGGATACCGGGCTGCCCGATCCCGGTCCGGGGTGTTCCCGACGATCGTAGCCACCTCTGAGCGGGCTGATGGCACCACTCCGGTGTATGCGGTGGCCAACGACGACAACCCGGCCTCACCGACCTATTACCTGGGCAAGTTCGGGCGCAGGGTGCGCAACGTGAGCTTGCAGACCCCATCCACGCCGGGTTCGATCCAATCCGCAGCCAACGACTTCCTGCGATCCTCGAAGGCGCTGACCGAGAGTTGGGACTTGTCGATCATCCCGGATGCTAGTCTGGAGTTGGGTGACGTAGTCACCATAGATGCCGGGAGACGGGCAGGAGTTGTGCAGGTCATCTCCGGATTCAGCCTGCCACTGGACTTCAGCACCGACATGGGTATCAACCTGCGTTCCCAGGTCATCGGGCTTCTGGAGGAGGGACTGTGACCCAGCCGCAGCCACTTCCCGCAGCCATCTCCACCACCAATGCACCCGACAACGCCCTGCGGTTCGGGGTCGTCACCGGAGTCAACCCGCTGACCATCAACGTGCAGGGTGGCACATTCGAGCCTGGGCATGCTTCCGGCTATGCCCCAGTCCAAGGTGACAATGTGGCCGTCCTGCGCCAAGACGACACCTGGTTCGTGCTCGGTGGCTCCAAGTCCAGCACCGGTCCCGGCGTCGGATCAGGGTTCATCTTCGCCCGGACCGCTGGCACCCAGCCGGTAGCCAACGGATCGTCGGTGAACGCCACCTATGACACGACCCTGTACAACCCGGCCCTGATCAGCGTCCCGGCGGGAATCTTCACCGTCCCCACCGGCTGGGACGGGGTCTACGACCTGTCCGGGTCGTGCCGCTATTCGGCGAACGCCACCGGGTTCCGGCTGCTGGCCATCACCGTCAACGGTACCGGCATCTGCGAGGCCCGGTTCGACGCGAACACCACCGGCGGCAACCCCACCGGCATGAACGCGTCCACACCATATCCGCTGCGGGCCGGGGACACGGTGAACCTGGGGCTGTTCCAGAACTCCGGGGGACCATTGACAGTCGGTGGCCCCGGCCCCGATCAGACCATCTTCTCGGCACTGTGGAGGGCGAGCCTGCCGTGACGACATGTACGCCTTTGGGCCTGCCGGTGGTGGAGGGTTCGGACCGGCCGTGCGACTTCGACGACTATTCGTGTGCATTCGCAGCAGCGGTTGAAGCCCAACTCGATGCCCTCGATGACCTGGTCACCCGAACCGCCACATCCCCGCCGATGGCGTGGATCGAAACCGTTGAACCAGTGCTCGTACCGGTTGGAACCGGGGACACGCAGATCATCTTCGACACGGTCATCGCTGACACCGCCGACATGGTAGACCTGACCGGCCTGTCTGGGATCACATTGACCCGGGAGGGGATCTACATGGTCGGCTTCTATCTGGAAGGGGTCACCAACCAACCGGGCGGCATCCTCACTGCCACATCCGATGTGACGGCGCTGGCACCGTTCTCCCTGTTCACCTCCTCAATCCTGCCCACCATGGACACGATCATCCTTACCTCACCGGGCCTGGTGGCGCACAGCCAGTTCGCGATCCTGGAGTTGATGGCCGGGGATGCGTTTGTGCTCCGATGTGATGCGAACGGTTTCACCGGGGATTCGTTCACGACCCGCAAGGCCGATCTGTGGGCTGTCTGGTTGGGGGATCTGGCATGACAACCAACATCGGCACCCATGGCTTGACCTGCATGGACGGCTCGGACTATGCAGCTATCTCCTTGTGGATGCAGGCGAATGCTCAGGCTACTGACGCCGCCCTGGTGGGGATTCGGCAAAGCCTGTCGACGTTCATGGACCGGCCGTATTGGCAGGCCACCAACATCAACGTGATCAACGTCGACTCGGTGTCGGGAACGATCGGACCCAATGGCGCGGTAGGGGAAACCATCGGTGGTGGCACTGTGGTCTCCAATGAGATCCCGTCGTCATTCCTCACCCAATATCGCCTGCCTAAGGGTGTCTACCTGCTGCAATCGTCGGTGAACTACACGGTGGCCACCCCGAACAACAACACGACCCGCACCTTGATGGTGTATGGCATGGACTCGATCAACGGCCTGGAATCGTCGCAGTTCACCAACCGCAACCTGTACCAGGTGCGGACGTTGGAAGCTGGTGGTGCCGGTAACTCGGGAGCCATGTCCGTGCAGGGTCTGCTGTTCGCTGACGGAGTCCACACCCGGCGACCCGAGTCGTTCTTCACGCATCAGAACACTTCGTCGCAGATCGTCATCGCGGCGGGTGCGTGGCGCATGTCGTTGCTGTTCCTCGGATCGGGGCTGGTGATCTAGATGCCGACCACATCTTTGGGTATCACCTATCCATGCAGCACGGACTTGATCAACCTGGCTACGTTGCAGTCGTTCGCCAACTCCACCGACACGGCGATCAACAGTGCCAACCAGCTCGGCAACCTGGCCCGGTTGGCAAACTTTGCCCGAGTACGCAACGTGTTGGGGCAGACGTTCGCCGTCGCGGTGTCCACGCCGACAACCTATGACACGGAAGCGTTCGACCGTGGTGGTTTCTTCACCTCCGGAGCCCCAACCCTGTTGACGCTCCCCGCAAACGGAACCTACCTGTACACCACCCATGTGGTGGTGCAGTCGAATCCGGCCACCTACACGTCGCTGCGACTTGCGGTACTGGTGAACGGTGTCGAGTTCGCCTACCACAAAGAGCAGTGCAACACGAGCCCGAACGTGTCGCGCGACTTCGGTCTGTCGGTGCTGCTCCCGGCCCGGGTTGCCGGTGATGTGGTGACGTTGAACCAACTGTTCACCGGAGCAGGTAACGGCACTACCACCATGAACACGTCGATCATCCAGGTCGCGAACGTCTAGGAGTTGAGATGCCCACCAACACGGCCGATCAGGGCCTGACACTGCCGATCGACGCTGACACGGCCGACAATCCGGTAGCTTTCACCAACTACACCGGTGGTGTGGAGAACCGGCTGGCTCGCCGGTACACGAACGAAGCCGACCGTACGGCCCGTGCCGGTGGCGTCACCGAGAATGCGGTCACCGCACTTGCTGCCGAGGACCGGGTTGAGGTCGGTGATGCGGCGAACTGGGTGTCGCTGGCAAAGCGGGCATACTACCTGTACGCGGTCCGGACCACGGATGCGGCTGCGATCAACAACAGCACGGCCCTGGTGTCTGACGGCGTGATGACGGCAACGCTGCGGGCTGCTTCGACATTCCACTTCGAGGGCGAGCTGGTGTATTCGTCCTCAACGACTGCGGACATTCAGATTGCGGCGCTGTTCCCGGCCGGGTTCTCCGTGGCCCGGTTCAACGCGTTCGGTGCGGATCCGGGGACAACCACAAGCTGGAAGTCGGCTTCAACGACGGCTTCGGCTACCGGTTTGTCGTTCGGTGGCAACGGAACTGGCACAGTGAACTCGTTGCGGTTCTCCGGGTTCTTGACCACGGTTGCCGCCGGTACGTTCGCGATCCAGTATGCCCAGAACACGCTGGATGCCACGAACACGGTGGTCAGGGCTTCGTCATACATCAAGCTGGCGCTGATCCAGTAGGAGCATAGTGCCCATGTGGCATAATTGACGTAGTTGAGGGGGACGATCGTGGCGACATGGGTTGTGGACAAGGGCCTGGATAAGCTCCTGGCCCAGATCAACGCCGCTGCTCCCGGCCGGAACAAGGGCTCGGATGGGTCGATTGGCGACGCGGCGCACCAGTCCCGGGACTCGGACCACAATCCCGAGTCCCCGCCGCCGCCGGGTAACCCGGACCATCAGGTCGATGCCCGGGACTTCACCCACGACCCGGCACACAATGCGGACATGGCGGTGGTAACCGAGTCGATCCGGGTGTCGAAGGACCGCCGGGTCGCCTACGTGATCTTCAACAAGCGGATCTTCTCCTCATACACGTCCACGGGTGGCCGTAAAGCCTGGGCGTGGGGTCCGTACACTGGCGAGGACCCGCACACCGGGCATGCTCACGTGTCGGTGAATGATGGCAACCATGACCAGACGCAGGCTTGGACGATTGGAATCGACATCATGGCAAGCATTGATCAGGTATACAAAGAGGTCCACGACCTGCACTATTCGCAGTTCACCAGTGACGCTTCGGGTCGGCCGAAGGAATCGGTGACCGGCAAGATCGAGACGATCCGGGCCAATACCGTGGATGCGTCGAAGCAGCTTCAGGCTCTGACTGTGGCCGTGGTGGCACTGAAGCAGCAGATGGATGAGCTGAAGAACCTGATCCAGACCGGTGGTACGGATGAGGCGGTACTGCGGCAGATTGTGGCCGATGAGGTGTCCCGTTTGATTAATGCGACCCGCCTTGAGCTGGGCTGAGTCACCCGATCAGGTGACAATGGACTAATGGACTTTTGTCATGACATGGGCTGCACAGGAAGATCAGGTAAGATCCTCTACTAAGTCAAGTGGAGGGGCGACATCCGTGGGACTCAAGGATCTGTCAACAGCAGCATACATATTGATCGGCGTCATCATTACGGTCATCACGGCCGGGATCGTGGTGCTGTCCCTGTACGGTAAGGACATCAACGGCTTGGTCATGGCCGTGCTCATGATCCTCGCCGCCCTGGGCGTGGCATCCTGGTCCGCCACCCAACAGGTGAAGCAGCAGACCAACGGCACCCAGACCGCACTGCTGAACACGATCAACGAACTACATGGCACCGTGAAAGACCTGGCCCTGCGCATGCCACCGGCGGAGGACAAGGACCAGCGATGATCCGCACCCTCACCTACCGGTACGATCTGACGACCACCACCGTTGATCAGGATCAGGTCGAGGCTCGGATCACGGCCCTGGCGTTGCGCCGGGCCAAGCTGAATCGAGCCCTGTATGAGGTGAGGGTGGAGCTTCAGGGAGCCGGAACGAGCGCCCTGGCGGCGTTGGTGCACATCACTGTGGACGGCCACGGCTATTGGCGTGCCAATGGTATCGCCAACGATGAGGCACGCCGGATCGCGGTCCTGCTGAGGACCCAGGCCATGCTGGTTGCTGAACAGTCCGAGCCGACGATGCGGAACCTAACCGTGGATCAGGGACGTCCGGACAATGGCATGGAAAGGGCCAGGGCCGCCAAGGACAATTCCCGGCAGCGCCTGGCCCAGTTCCGTGAGCGGATGGCGTCAGAGTAGATACGGTGCCAGCAGCGACACGGTAGTGTGCCTGCCGTAGGCCCCGGGGCCTCCACGTCCCGATCCCGGGTCGATGATACCCCGGCGTTCGAGGCGGTTCTTAGCGTCCCAGACGGTCCACCGGCCGCAATTGTAGGTCTTCTGCATGTCTCGGTTCATCGGCAGGTCGTCGCCGGGCCGAAGTTCCCCCGACTTGATCTTGCAGATGATGTCATCCATGATGATTTGGATCTTCGTCTTCTCCATGTTCCTCCGTCCTGATCACCTTCAGTACCATCGGGTCGGACTTGATCGAATACACATGGTTGATCCCGGCAGCGAATGACTGGCGGATCGCGTCAACAATGATCAAACAGGCCAAACCTGCGGGAATCGTCGCCAGACTGCTGTAATCGGTGTGCCGTTCCAGCTCCCGAAGGTACTGCCGCTCCAGCTCCTCAGTAAGGTTCAGTGCCACAGTGGCTCACCCCATTCAGGGCAGTCACGACAGCATGCCTCATGAGCCGTCTCCACCACTGAACACATCAGACCGTGATCGTCACAGCAGCGTTCAGGGTCCGAGTTGTGATGCTCTTCCTCGTCATGGTTCATGACCTGCGTCATTCGGCCACCGCCTGCTTCACATCCTTGACGTAGAACGGGTCACCGTTGCCCTTCGGGAACAGCCGCTTCATCACGAAGCCAACATCCTCGGCCAACTGGTTCGGATCCCACGTCCACGCCGACGTCTCCTCGGCACCCTTACGAACCAGGGCCGGGCCACCGATGATCGGGCTGTCCGACACGACCGTGTAGTTCGGTTCGGCGTGCAGGGTGACCAGCAGCAGAACCTTCACCTCACGGCTGGGCTTGTCCAGGTTCTTACTCAACGGGAACCTCCGTTGTGATGATGCCATCCCGAACCATCAGTAAGACCGGGGTGAGGATGATGGTGCCACTGGGCTCCATGTGGGCCAGGTACAGGCCATGCTCGGCGAGTTTGCCGAGGCTGACCCGGTTACGGGAGTCGACCTCCAGCAGCTTGGGCTTGTCGCTATTCATCGGGGATACTCCAGTCAAATCCAGCCAACATGGCCATGGTGATGATGTCGTCAGGGTTCGGGAACCAGCCCCAGTGTTCGAGGGTGATGTGGCCTCGGGGGCCACGGACTCGGCACAGGAACAGGTTGCGGCCGGACTGTTCGATCCGAACCCCGTAGTTGCTACGATCGGCAATCCACACCCAGGTCCAGATCTTCACGTGATCGATGATGACTGGCATTCCGTGGGCGATGACCGGGGAAAAGACCCCACATGCCTGCTGGATTCCGTTCATCCAAACCTGATGCCCGGGGTCAATCTTCAGGATGTAGTCATTGGCATCTTCGCTAACTCTTCCCATCTCGCTCCTTCCAGATGCTGGCGTGGGTGTTGCAGAGAAGAAGTTCCCCGCCGTCCCACTTGCGCCGATACCGTGCTGTCCCGATAAGGGTACCACCCATTTTCCCCGTAGCCAACCGGGTCTCATGCACCACCCAGACACATTCGGTGCACTGAACCCGCTTCTTCGGCCGGTAATCGCTATACGAAACGCGCCCCACGGGCCAGAGGTTCGCCAGGTGCTGCGAAGTCTGGACCGCAGGGCGTGCCGGTTCGGGGAACATCAATCCTTCCCGTCCCACAGCAGCGACTCCATGAACAGCCGCTGCACCTCCGTGTAGTGGATCCGGATCCGACCCGAAGGCAGCCGGACACATGCCATCCGACCGTCGCTGATCCAGGTCCGGACCGTACGCTGATCCACCCGGAACCGTTCCGCAACCTCCGCCACCGTCATCAAAGGCTTATCACCAAGACTCACAGCAACCCACTCGCATTCAGGTCGTTGTCCCGGAGCAGACCGTTGATCGCAGCCAACGGCTCACGGGCCGTCTCATAGTTGGTCAGGCGCTTCTCCAGCAGGTTCAGCACCCCATCCAAGCTCATCATCCGGCACGACGTCTCACCGTTGACATCCACGCCCTTGCTGAAGTCCAGGCGCAGCACCTCCGTGTCCAGCATCGACCAGGCCAAAGCCTTCGACGGGGACTTGGTCGGGGCGAGGAAGTTCAGGTTCGGCTTGGATGCCTCACGCCACAGGGTCTTCCAAGCCTCGTTACCCATGACGGCAGCCCACAGGCCCACATTCCGGGCACCGATACCGGACCGCTTCACCACCAGCACGCCATAGGTGCGCAGCCCCCGAACCCGCTGCTCCTCGGTGGCCCGCAGCCAGGCCGGGATCTGGGGAGTGGCCACGTTCTTCACCTGGAAGGTGATGTCACCGGTGCCGACAATGTCGCCAATGTCGTTGATTCCAGACAGGGCCGACCGGTGGGCATCAGGATAGACACCCGATCCGACCAGATGGTCAACTACCAGTGTCTCCGCTCGTGTTCCTTTATTCTTCGGCTTGTTGACCATGGTTCGTGTACTCCTTGTGCGGCAGGAAGAAGAGGAAGAAGGTGCAGAAACTGAACGTGGCCAAGAGCCAGTCGATGTGCATATCGGGCCTCATCGCCCGGACGACGGAGAAGAACAAGGCCGTGAACCAGCCGCCCCACGCCATCGCCCGAGCGATACGGATCGCGGCCGGGGTCACGAGTTGGTCTCCGGGAACACGTTGCCGCGAAGCTTCTCCCACTCGGTGAACTCGGCAGCTTCATCCACGATCGGCTGGTGAAAGATCGACCCAGTGGACGTCTCCTCATCCAGCTCGGGATCCGGATCGCAGACGGCTTCCAGTTCCTCGACCTGCTCTTCCAGCTCGTTGACCCGAGTGTTGAGATTATTGCCCCGGAGGAAGAGCAGGATCACGGCCACGCACAGCGACAGGTGCGACGTGACAAGCAGCCAGAACGACAGTGGGTTGATCACGAGTTGTCGCCCTTCACGCGCAGGGTCCGGGAACGGAACGCGGTGAACAGTGGCTCGTTCTCGGCCTGGAACCGGTCGACGTCGAACACCTGCTTGGCCTCCCACTTCATGTAGTCGGCAGCAATGTGCGGCATCTGTTCGGTGAACTTCTTGACGTTGAATGCACCGTCGTTGCGGTAGGTGGCAACCTCTTCGTCGCCGACCATGACACTGGACGCATCGCCGAGGATGTTGTCCAGGACGCGGCGGGCTCGGGCAACTTCCCGCTTTGCGGCAAGCTCAGCAGCCTTGGCCTTCTCCCAGGCTTCCCAGGCGTAGACGGCCCTGTCGCTGCCGGACAGGTCAATCTTCGAGTCGATCTTGGCTTCGGTCATGATCAGTTTCCTTTCGGTTCACGTCGTGCCATCATGCGTTCTTTGCGTTGATCATTCGTGGGGTCAATCCAGCCGTGCCATCCGGCTTCAGGATGCCAGCGCATGGCGTGAACCTGGCGGCATACTCCGCAATATCGGCACCCGTTCGGGCTGTTGGTACACATCAGTTGGATGGGACGATGCCGCCATAGTGGAAGCCCTGCGGCGTGTACCGGAGCTGTCCCCAGGAGCTACGGTCCACCTTGTGGTGGGCACGGTGCCGGGAGTAGTTACGGGCGTTGCCGAGCAGGATCCACCAGTTGCGGATGGCTCTGATGGTGTGAATGGTCTGGTCACCGGCCTGGATGAGGGTGCCGCCGACAGATTCAGCGGGGCCGATCAGTAGATTCTTCAGGTTCCTCATGTCCAAAACCTTACCTACTGACCGGCTCCGTGTCAAGCGGGCGTTTCTAATAGCAGGAGCGGAGGTTCACCCCATCACCCGTGGTGAAGTTGCCGTAATACTCCAGCATCCCCACCGTGTTCCGGTTCAACCTCAGATACTGGGCGTTCCAATACGAAGCCACCGTCATGCCGGACCTCGACGTCCACGCCACCCGGCTCTCGTCAGACGGATACCAGGTTCGGATCAAGGCATATCGGATCCACTCCAAGCCCTGCCACATGGCCCGGGTCTCCCGAGGCCGTTCCGAGAAGTCATGCACCGACACCTGCACACCCTGAGCCAGATCCATCAGGAAGTCGGCCCCGAGCGTGGTCAGGATCCGGTCCCACTCCTTCTGCTCGCACCACGTGGACGGGATGCGCACATACCGGTAGTCGGCAGACCCGGACCAGCTGTCGTTGCGCAGGTGAGGGCACAGGGCACCCCTGGTCAGGTTGACGTAGCGGCGGTGGGTCGGATACCAGATCTTGGTCCGGACCGCCTCCACCGCCGCAGCATCATCGATCATCGACCGGCCGGACCCTTCACCAGGGGCAGCTCCTCGAAGTCCAGGCGCACCGTGCCACCCAGAGCCTGAGCGTGCCGGAACAGGCCCGGGATCATGGGGCTTTCCGTGTTCTGCTCCCAGGTGCTGGTCGCACTGGTGGTGATGCCGATCCTCTGTGCGAACTCGGGGATCGACACCCCGGCCTGCATCCGGGCCGTGGACAGGTACCGGATCGCCTTGTAGCGGTCCAGCTCATCTTCCTTGAACACGGCCGCCATGGCTTCCATGACCTGGTCCAGTTCCCCGGTGTCGGGCACCGGCACGCCGGGGAAGGTGACCCGGAGTCGGCCGCCGAGGATCCGGCACCACGCCTGCGTGTCGACCATCTTCCAGAACAGCGATCCGGTTTCGGGGTTGAAGTTGTAGCCCTGGTCGGCGATAGCCTTCTTCAGGTCCTTGTGGGACCAGCCCATCGCGGTACGCCGGGTGATCATCTGGAGCTGGAACCGCAGGATCTCCTTGCGGCCCGTCGAACCGATGACCACATCCCAGTTAGTCTGTGCCACTTTTGCCTCCAATGGGCAGTTCTTCGATATATTGGATGATTTCTTCCAGATCCACATAGTCAGGACCCAGGTCCCGGATCAGAAAAATGATCCGTTCACGTTCGGATTCCTGAGCCGACTCGATGATTCGCTGGATGTGGTGCTTGCGATACAGGCTCCAGCCATCACCTACCGTGGCATACGGCTTGGACACCGAGACGTCGGAGCTCACTTCGACTCCAGCAGGTTGAGCCACTCGGTAACCCGCTCCTGCAACACCCGGCGCAGATCCTCCGCCGTGTTACCCGATCCCTGCGGCAGCAGCCGGTGCACCGGGTTGTCCAGCAGCTCATGCATCTGACGCACGATCTGCCACTGCACCTGGCGACGGCGCTTTTCCGTCAACAGCAGCCCGGCGATTTCCAGGCCGATAACCTCATCGAGGCCGTTGTCCCGGCACGCCTTCAGCACCATGATCACCCTCTCGGCGGTGCCCGGCTCCCGATCATGGGCCGGTGCGACCGGGCCTCCCGGCTTCAATTCCGGCTTGGACATGTGCTCCTCCTCGTTCTGAGATCCCCAGTTAACGTGCATCGTTGGATCAGTGGCCATAGGTCCAGCCGTCCTCACGGCAGTTCGGGCACCGGTCCGGATCGTCACACTCGCACAGCAGGATCTGCATCCGGCGCAAAGAACCGGGCACCTCCAGGGCGTCGGAGATCCGCTGCTCGGCCATGCGCCAACTGGCCAGCATCAGCAGACCCTTGGCCTGGTCCTCGCTGAGCTTAGTCACCAACTCCAGGTATTCGACCGGCACCAGGTGACGGCCCGGATGGGCGGCCACGTCCTGGTGGTCGATGATCCACTGGCCGAGGACCTCTTCCAAGATCCCCACCAGGGCCATCATCCAGTCGTCGCCAGTGGCAACGTTCTGGTCGATCTTGAAAAGCTCCTCGGGCGTGATGTTCTCGGCAGCCAACGCCTTGATGCTGCCGAACTCCAGATACTCCCGATCAGTCATTTTCGGTTCCTTTCAGTCGGTCGAACAGATACTTCACAATCCGGACCCGAGTGGCGAACTGCGCCAGATCCGGGGCTCGCATCAGATAACACCGCAGGCAGGTGTCAGGCATCGGCGTGGACTCATCGATCGGCAACCCGCACAGTGGGCAATGAATACCTTCACGCCACACCCCCCGGTCCCCGCCTCCCGCGCTCATCTCATGTCTCCTCATCCTCACGTCTCCTCGGTCCCGGATCCCCGTACCCCTGTGTGAGGTT
>Ga0207706_10002639_pt1 | contig 17466 bp, 16 predicted proteins | sample KBSC53metaG_FD_184318 | JGI IMG/M metagenome (GOLD analysis project Ga0207706, IMG submission 184318) | Corn rhizosphere microbial communities from Kellogg Biological Station, Michigan, USA - KBS C5-3 metaG (SPAdes) (version 2) | ecosystem: Host-associated > Plants > Roots > Rhizosphere > Soil ... | reverse complement strand
AGCGGGCTTTTCAGCTCGGCCGAAGATGCGTTGAAACGTCGGGTGACGTAATCACAAAAATATCAACAGTTTTGTGAAAATTTGTCAAGCTTCATTCTACTTGTGCGGCCGTGTACGCCCGCTGATCTCTGCGCCCGGAACTGTTCTTTCTGGCCTGCGAAAGCAGCAGGCGAAACAAGTTTTGTTGCCTCGTTGAATCAACTTCGGCATTCTGGCGACATGCCTGAAATCCAAGCGCCGCCACCGTTGCCAAAGTCGCAGCCATCGTTTGGCCGGCGGCACAGCACTATTATCAAATTGCTCGGGGTCGGCGCGCTTGTCCTGGTATTGTTGATTCCGCTGCTAATGATTACCGGCGTCTTGAGCGATCGGCTTTCCCGCCGGAATGAAGCGGTGGCGGACATCACTTCGTCGTGGGGGAGAGAGCAGAATGTGATCGGGCCGCTGCTGGGCATTCCGTTTCAATACAAATTTAAAGCCGTAAAGGAAGTGCCAGCGCCGGACGGAAAAATGGAGCGGCGCGAGGTTGAAGAGACGGCTATCGCGACCGCTTATTTTCTGCCCGAATCGCTCAAGATCGACGGCGACGTCCAGACCCAGACGTTGCATCGCGGCATTTATGACGCGGCAGTGTTTCGCGCGCAGGTGACGCTATCGGGAAAATTTGCGCCGCCCGATTTTGGTCCGCTCAAGATCGATCTGAAGGAGGTGCAATGGAAGGACGCGTTCGTGACGATTGCGGTGAACGATCTGCGCGGAACACGCGAAGGCTTGGTGCTCGATTGGGGCGGAACGAGGCGGCCAATGCTGCCGGGATCGCAAGTGCCGGGTTACACAACCGGCGCGACCGCATCGCTCGGCAGCGATCAGCCGATTGCGCGGGAAACATTATTTTCCCTTCCGCTCGATTTTAACGGTAGCGATGGAGTTTTCTTCGCGCCATTCGGTGTCCAAAATGAAGCGACATTGAAATCGAACTGGCCCGATCCGGCGTTTCGCGGCTCGTTTCTGCCTGCGGAAAGATCGGTGCGGCCGGACGGATTCAACGCGACATGGAGAGTTTCTTATTACGGGCGCGATTATCCACAGTCGTGGACAAGTCGTGACGGCAACGAACGTTTCAATGTTCAGTCGGTAACAAACTCACGATTTGGCGCGAATTTTCTGTCGATCCTGGACGCATATCGCTATGTCGAGCGCTCGATCAAGTACGGCGTCCTCTTTCTGGTGCTCGTTTTTACGACATTCTTTCTCTTCGAAGTTACAGCCCGCCAGAGAATTCATCCATTTCAGTATTTGATGGTAGGCGCCGCGCTTTGTCTGTTTTATCTTCTGTTGTTGTCGATCTCGGAATTTATCGGATTCGGTTGGGCGTATCTGATCGCGGCAGTTGCATCGACAATGTTGATAACGTGGTATTGCCGCTTTTTTCTCGGCGGCGGCGTCCGCACGCTAATGATTGGCGCCGGCCTGACCGGCGTTTACACGTTTCTCTATATTACTTTGCGGCAACAAGATTACGCGTTGCTCATGGGCGCGATCGCCCTCTTCATCGTGCTGGCGATTGTGATGTACGTGACGCGCAAGGTCGATTGGTACGCGCGCGACGCTAGCTGAGACTGAGAAGCAGAATCCGTGGGAGAGAAATAAATCGCAATTTGTGTCGATCTCGTTTCGCGGAGGATTTCTGGTTGGTCTGGCCCTCGCGCTTTGCATCGGGCTGTATCTCGTTTGGCTCTGGCGCCCTGCGCGCCAGGTAAGTCGTCACATGGAGAATTTTTTCCATGCGATTGAGCACAAGGACTGGGCGGCGGCCGGCAACTTTATCGGGAGCGATTATCAGGATCAGTGGGGCGACGATCGAGCGCTTGTTCTTGAGCGGCTGCGGGAAGGCTTTCGATATGTACGCGGTCCCCGGATAATTGCAGCCAATCCGAATGTGCAGGTCGAAACGCGGCGCGCGGTGTGGACGAGCAGGGTCACAGTCTATAGCATCGATGATAATGTTATGCAGTTGCTCGACGAACGGGTCAATTCATTGCCCGCGCCTTTCGAGCTGGAGTGGCATCGCCTCTCAGGCAAGCCGTGGGATTGGAAGCTTGTGCGAGTAAGCAATTCGGCATTTGAAATCCCGGCTGATGGCTATTAAACAGCGAAGGCTTTCGTGGGTGTGAAAGACCGAATTATTGCTCCTCCTGATCGTATTCCAATTCGTGCTCACACCCTCGGAATGGCAATTCGAGCAGGAGTAGGAACAAGACTAAGAGTAAGAAACCGAGGGGTGAGCGTTCGACCTGACGATTCGACGTTTACCCGGTTTCGCAAAGCCAGGCCGTGGCAAGGAGAGCGCCGTTGCAGCTTATTTCCCCAACGCGTGGCGCAATTGCGTCTTGGCCGATTCCACTTCGCGCGGAGGTTGGCCACAGAGCAAAATGCCACGCAGCTTATCCCCCTGATAATAGCGTGCGACGAATTTCTTTTTCGCGTAGGTGCCCTGAAGATCGACACGGGTGGGCAGCACGCTGAAATCACCGACAAAATCCATCCGTAAATCGAACATCTCCGTCCAGAAGGAGGGAATCTGCTCGTATCGGATGCGTTTCTTGCCGGTCATGTTCGCGCCTGCAACCAAGCCTTGCTTGCGCGCGTTCTCCCAATGCGTCTGACGACGGACGCCGCCCATCACTCTGTCCGGATAAAATGCCAGGTCGCCAACGGCGTAGATTCCCTTTTCTTCTGTCTCGAGATAGTCCGTGACCGGCGAACCGTGTGGTCCAGACAGCGGCGTGTTGCGCACCAAATCGAGATTCGGTTCTGCGCCGCACGCGACAACAGCCAGACTGACGGGGAACCGGTTGCCGCTTTTTGTCTGGATATTGCGCAGGATGGTCTTGCCCTCAAAGCCGTTGAGACTTTCGCCCATCGACATTGCCACACCGTGTTTCGCAAAATAATCCGTAAGCCACGTGCCGGTTTCAGGGTCGAGGTAGCGGTTCAACAAATAAGAATCACGATGCATGAGGCCAACCTTCAGTTTCATCATCCGCAAACTTGCTGCCGCCTCACACGCAAGTAATCCGCCGCCCACGACCATCAGGCTCTTCTCCAGATTCGCCATCTCTTTTAACGCCAGCGCGTCACGAAGAGTTCGCAGATAAATCACATTACCGAGACCGACACCGGCGACTGGTGGTCGCACCGGACGGCTCCCCATCGCCAGGCACGCTTTGTTGAATTCAATGCTTTCACCGTTAGCGAGCACGGCCAGACGGCGATCGATGTTAAATTGCGTCACAACCGTACCGAATCGCGTCTCGATCTTGTGCGCGTCGTACCAGCGTTCATCGGGTTCCTGCAATTTTTTGAGCTGTGGATTCTTTTCGCGCAGAAAACTTTTCGAGAGAATCCAGCGTTTATAAGGAGGAAATACTTCCGCGCCGATCAGCGTAACGGAGCCCCGCTTGTCGTGGCGGCGAATTCCCTCGCAGGCGCTCGCTCCGCCGATGCCGCTACCGATAATGAGATAGTCGCGTTGAATCATTTGTGAAGAGTCGCACGATAAAAGAAGAAATTACCGGCTGGCGAGGCAAAAATTCAATGGTAGGGCGCGACCGCCGGGCGCGCCGTCGGAGCTAACCAAGCACCGCCCTGCAAATTATTACCGAAGCAATCACGCCCGTGAGATCGGCTAGCAAACCCGCCGGGATAGCGTGTCGTGTTTGTTTTATTCCCACAGCCCCGAAATAAACCGCGGCAACATAAAACGTTGTCTCCGTGCTGCCATAAATCGTCGCTGCCGTCAGGCTCACAATATTGTCCGGCCCGAGCCGATGCACGATGTCCGTGAGCAGGGCGAGCGTTGCGCTTCCGCTCAACGGTCGCATCAAAGCCAGCGGGAGGAGGTCGGTTGGAAATTGGAGAGGCGTGAGGATGGGTGAAAGCAGGCGACTCAACAAATCGATGCCGCCGGCGCCTTTAAACATCCCAATCGCCACCAGCATCGTCACAAGAAATGGAATAATCTTTAGAATGACGCCGAAACCCTCTTTCGCACCCTCGACAAATTCGTCATAAACTTTTACGCCGCGCGCCGCTGCGTAGAGCGGGAAGAAGCTAAGGAGAAACGGTATCGCCAGGATCGACAACGCGTTGACGCTGCGGACAAAAACATTCTGCGCTGCCACCTCTGGCGCAACTGGAACACCAAACCAGGTTGGCGCCACCATCCGGATAAATAACACGGCGAAAAGAACAACCAATCCGATTAGTGCGATCAAACCTACCATCGACAATAGTTTGGCCGGCTCGTGTGGGAGGACACTGCTGTCGCTGTCTCCGGGATCGCTGATCCCGGACTTCTCCTTAATTTTGGCGTTCTCAGAATCACGCTCGACCTTGGTCTTTTCATCGGGTCTCGAAATCCGAAAAATCGGCAATTTCTCCATTAGCTTTACTGAAATGATCGCGACGCTGGCTGCGCAAAGCGTCGCAAGCAACGCCGTGCCGACGATTGCCGTCGGTCGGGTCGATCCGGACGCAGCCAGAATCGCGATCGCGGTCGCGGGGACCAATTGGACCGAACTCGTGTTAATCGCCAGGAAAGTGCACATCGCGTTGGTCGCGACACCAGGTCGCGGATTGAGCGACTCCAGATCGCGCATCGCGCGCAAGCCCAGCGGCGTAGCTGCATTGCCCAAGCCCAGCATGTTGGCCGACATATTCATGACCATGGAACCCATCGCCGGATGCTCAGGAGGGACGTCGGGAAAGAGCCGGCGCATGATTGGACGCAAGCTGCGCGCGATCCTTTGGACAATGCCGGCCTTTTCAGCCAGGCGCATCACTCCCAGCCATAACGCCATGATGCCGATCAAACCGAGGGCGATGGTAACGGCCGTCTTTGCGCCATCGAGTGCGCCTTCAGTCACGTCTTTAAACCGGTCGTTCCAGCCGCCGATTGCGACTGCGAGCAACACGAGCGCGAGCCAAATGTAATTCAGCACGCGTTAGGTTCTATTCTTATTCGCTCCTCGCGACCAGCTGATATTGTTGTTGCGTTGTCGAGCTTCCTTTCGGCAGACTGGCCGTGCGATGAATGACTCCGCTACTCAAATCAAAGACACGACTGGGAATCCAGCGCCGCTTGGTCTGCTCGGCTTCGGGATGACCACCGTGCTGCTCAATCTGCATAACGCCGGCTTTTACGAACTCAACAGCATGATTCTGGCGATGGGGATTTGCTATGGCGGGTTGGCGCAAATCATTGCCGGGATCATGGAATGGAAGAAAGGCAACACCTTTGCAACGACGGCCTTCACTTCCTACGGTTTGTTCTGGCTATCCCTAGTCGTTCTGGTTGTGCTGCCAAAGACCGGATGGGGCACGGCAACCAATGACACCGCAATGGCCGCGTATCTCGCCATGTGGGGATTGTTCACAGGCGTGATGTTTCTGGGCACGTTGCGGCTCAACCGGGCCCTGCAAATCGTGTTCGCTACTCTGACGATTCTGTTCTTCATGCTCGCTATTGGCGATTTTACCGGTGCGAGCGAGGGCTTTAAGCACGCTACCGGCTACGAGGGAATCTTCTGCGGTTTCTCCGCGATCTACGCCGGCCTCGCGCAAGTGCTCAATGAATTGTTTGGCAAAGTTGTGTTGCCGCTCGGGCCGGTGAAGAAATAGTTGTAGCTGCCGCCGTCCCGAGCGGCAGGATGTTACTTGCCAACCTTCCCTGGGAGATGCAGTTCGGAGAGATCGATCTGATAAATGTCGCCCAATCCATTCCCCGCGCTCCGGAACTTTTCCAGCATGGCGGCCGTATCGAGTCGCTCTTCGAGTGGCGCGTCCGTTAGTCCACGCGTGCTCGACCAGAAAAAATATTTTCCGTCAGGCGAAATTTTAGGAGAATACTCGGTGCCGCTGGAGTTAATTTTCTTGCCAAGATTCTGCGGCTCCGACCACTTCTCGCCGCGTCGATAGCTCACATATAAATCTCCGCGCCCCAGACTATCCGAACGTCCAGCGGCCATGAAAACGAGAAAACTTTCGTCCGGCGCGACGAACGGTTCGTATTCATCCGCGGTCGTACTCAGTGGCTCGCCCAAATTTTCCGCCGTCACATATTTTCCGTCGACCAACCGCGCGCGATACAAATCCGTTTTGCCGTGCCCGCCCGCGCGATCGGATCCAAAATAGATCGTGCCATCGCGCGTGAGCGTCGGGTACCATTCATCTCCATCGCTGTTGACCGGAGCATCCAGATGTCGCGGCTCGCTCCAGCCGGTTTCGGTTTTGTTCATGACCCAAATGTCATTGTCCATCTTTGCGCGCCCGTTCACCGGACGTTTCGAAAGGAAATAAAACTGTTTCCCGTCCGCGGTGATAAATGGATCAGCATCCGAATATTGTCCGGAGAATGGCGCCAATTCCGGCGACGTCCAATGTCCGTTTTCGAATCGGGAAACAAAAATCGTCCAGAAACTAAAGTTCGGAGCGCTCCGCACGAAATAGATAGCGCGGCCGTCAGGCGTGAACGCGGGATGCGAGTCGAAATCACCACCGGAGATTATTCCTTTGCCGAAAATCGTCGGTTCGACCATCGGCTTTTCAAAAGCATAAAGCGCTTGCGCGAGTGCAAACATCGGAAAAGCAAACGAAATACAAATCTGTTTCAGCATCACGTCGATCTTTCCAACAAGTTCGCGGCTAATTCCAGTGCCGATTCGCTTTTGCCACCGAGCATGCGCGCGATCTCTTCCTGACGTCCTTTCCCGCTGATCTCGCGTAATTGCGAATAGGTACGGCCGCGAACCACTTCCTTTGTCACCACAAAATGCGAAGAGGCGGTCGCAGCCACTTGCGGAAGATGCGTGATACAGATTAGCTGATGATCGCGGCCCAGTGCCTGCATCTTTGCTCCCACCGCATGCGCAATTTCGCCGCCCACATTCGTGTCGATTTCGTCGAACACGAGCAGGGGAATCGCGTCGTGCGCAGCCAGCGCGGATTTGATCGCCAGCATCAAGCGCGAGATTTCGCCGCTCGATGCAATCGCGCGAAGCGGCTTGACCGGTTCGCCCGGATTCGGCGAGAAAAGTAACTCCATGGCATCGAATCCATTCGGGCGCGGTTCATCGAGAGGATCGAGCTTTGCTTCAAATTCCGATTGGCGGAAACCGAGATCGCGAAGGTTGCGCCGGATGGTCTCGGAAAGTTTCGGTGCAGCCTTTGTCCGAAGCTTTCGCAATGCTTCGCCCGCGCGATTCATTTGCGCACGGACATTCTCGATTTCTTTTCCGAGCCGTTCCAACTCGGCATCGCGCCCTTCAATTTTCTGCATCCGTTCGGCCGCGCGCTCGCCGAAGGCGATCACATCCGCGATCGAGCCGCCATATTTGCGCTTCAGAGTTTCGAAGAGCGAAACGCGCTGCTCGAGCGCGGCGAGCTGCTCCGGATCGAGATCGAGTTTTTCAGCATAAGTGGAGAGCGCGCGCGCAATCTCGGAAAGCTCGACCACGCTTGCAGCATGCCCCGATGAGAACTGCGCAATGGAATTGTCGATCTTTTCCAATTCGCGCAATAGGCGCTGCGTCTCGGCGAGTTGCGCGAGAACGGAATCGTCAGCTTCGGAAAGTTTGTTGGCGACCACGTTGGCCAGCTCAATCAGGCGTTTACTGTTGCTGGCCAGTTTGTAGCGCTTCTCGATTTCCTCTTCTTCGCCGGCGACCAGATTGGCCGATTTAATTTCGTTAATCTGGTGGCGAAGGAGATCGAGTTCCTGTTCGCGGGCCGTTTCTGCGGTGTCGAGCGCGGCATGTTCTACAAGCAGCGTCTGTAATTGGCGGTAGTGCTTTCGATATTCGTCGAGCTGTTCTTCAGCGCGGGCGAACGAATCGAGCAGGCTCAATTGCTTATCCGGCGAAAGCAAAGATTGGTGATCGTGGGGGCCATGAAGATCGACCAGATCATCGCCGAGATTTTTCAGAATCGACAAGGTGGTAGGCGAACCATTGATGAATTGGCGCGTGCCTCCGGTAGCCGAAAAGCTGCGCTTGATGATAAGATCGTTCTCGCACGGCTCGACTCCGGCTTCGACAAGTTGTCGGTTTAGTTTTTGCAGATCGTTCCCCGTAAAGACCGCCTCCACCGTGCAAAGATCGGCGCCGGTGCGAATGAGCGATTTATCGGCGCGCTCGCCGAGCAAAAGTTGCAGCGCACCGATGATGATCGATTTACCGGCACCGGTTTCTCCGGTGATTGCAACGAAGCCCGGCCCGAGTTGCCACTCGAGTTCTTCCACGAGCGCGAGATTCTTGATTCGCAGCAAAGTGAGGACGGTGGGCATTGGGGAGGTTGAGAGTTATTAGCTCAGAGCTGAGAGTGACAGCTTGCCAATTCAACCTTCAACTCTCAAGTCAGGGCTTACGGTGACCTTTCTCGGTACCGGAACATCGCAGGGTGTGCCGATGATTGGTTGCGACTGCGATGTGTGCCGGTCGCCCGATCCGCGCGACCAACGGCTGCGCTCATCGATCTATGTTGAAACGCCGGAATGTTCGTTGGTGGTGGACACGGGGACTGATTTTCGGACCCAAGCGCTCCGCGAAAATATCCGCAATGTGGACGCGGTAATTTTCACACACTCGCACACAGATCACATCATGGGCTTTGATGATCTCCGAAGATTTTCGCACGCGCGTGGCTCGATGCCCGTTTACGCATCGGCCGAAACGATGCGAGATCTGGAGCGCGTGTTTCAGTTCGCATTCAACACGAGCAATCCGGCTCCGTATTATCTGAAGCCCGAGCCGCACGTGATTGACGGCCCGTTTAAACTGGGGGAGACGTTGATCACTCCTTTGCCAGTGCCGCACGGCGACTCGATCGTGAACGGCTACCTTTTCTCGCGCGCGAATCAAAAACTTGTTGTCTACCTGAGCGATTGCAGCGCCGTGCCGGACAAAATCGTCGAGGAAATTTCAGGAGTGAAGGCACTGATCATCGACGCGCTGCGAGACCGACCGCATCCGACACATCTGAGCGTAGGTCAGGCACTGGAAATCGCCGCGCGCGTAAAGCCGGAGGAGACTTACTTCACTCACATCTGCCACGACCTTCCGCAATCCGCCGAATCCCGGCTACCCGTTTACACACACATCGCATATGACGGACTGAAGCTCCGTTTATAAGTAAATCGCCCACCGGGGCGCCTTCTGCGATTAGGCCTTAAATATCGACTTGAGCCAACCGCTTGGCGTCGGCGAACGTCGCGCCAGCTGCCAGAACTCTGGACTCAAAAGCAAGCTGATGAGAAGCCCGATTGCAATCCCGCCAAGAACACTGCCGTAGTGATCAAGGTTGTACCGCATCTGCCGGCTAAAATGGGTATTGAAGCCAAGCCGGAGCACACCAAATGTACTGTACGGAATGCCGATGACTCCCAAGATCGCGAGAACGCAGCGAATCCATCGAGAAGCAGTTCGGTTATAGAGGGCAAGATAAAAGAAAACCAATGGCGAAAGCACGCCGATAATGACGTAGCCAGCGATGGCTAGTGCGTAATCATCACGCATGACTACTTCAGGCCATAATGAGAATTCAGTCTCAAAAATCTAGATGTTTTCATAATCATCGGATAATTCCGCGCTCGCTTTGTTCGATGAACTTGATGATTTCGGTGATCTCTTCCGTCTGAGGCAATTCCTTGCGCATCGCTTCAACTGCCTGACGCGTGTTGTATTTCGAACGGTAAATCAAACGAAACGCTTCCTTGATCAGCTTTACGCTTTCGGCCGGAAATTTTTTGCGCTCCAAGCCGACCAGGTTAATCCCGCGTATTTCCGCCGGGTTGCCATCGGCGATCATGAACGGCGGAACGTCCTGGACAATCTTCGAACAGCCGCCGGTGATGGCGAACCGCCCGAGCCGGCAAAATTGATGCACAGCGGTGAGCCCGCCTATGACGGCGTGATCGCCTACTTCGACGTGGCCGGCCAGCGTTCCGTTGTTTGAAAAGACAACAGCATCTCCAACGACGCAATCGTGCGCGATATGGCTGTAGGCGAGGAAGGTTCCACGGTTGCCAATGCGCGTTTTTCCCTGGCTGCTTGTGCTGCGGCTGATCGTAACGAATTCGCGGAACGTGTTCTCATCGCCAATTTCCAGATAAGTCGGTTCGCCCTGGTATTTCAGGTCCTGGGTTTGCTGGCCGATGGAGCAGTAGGCGTAGAATTTGTTCTTCACCCCGGCGTTCATTGGCCCGCAGAGTGTGACGTGGTGTTGGAGCCAGCAGTTTGGGCCGACCCTCACGTCGGCGCCGATCACGCAGTACGGCCCGACGAGGGTTCCGGCACCGATCTCTGCGCCCGGATCCACAATCGCAGTCGGATGAATCTCCACGTCGCTCATTTATCGAGGAACGTGAACATTAGTTCGCCTTCGGAGACAATCGCGCCGTTTACGACGCAATGACATTTCGCTTTTGCAAGACGTTCGCCGCGCGACTTGGTCAGCTCGGCGTGAATGAAAATGGTGTCGCCCGGGAAAACTGGTTTGCGAAATTTCACGCCGTCCGCGCTCATGAAATAGCCGATGCGGCTGGTCGTTTTTGCCAGTTTAAATAACAGAATGCTGGCCACCTGCGCCATCGCTTCTACCTGCAATACACCTGGCATCACTGGGTGACCGGGAAAATGTCCTTGGAAGAACGGCTCGTTAATCGTGACCGTTTTGACCCCGACGCATTTGGTTTCGCTTTCGAAACTGATGATTCGATCCACCATGAGAAACGGAAAACGGTGCGGCAAAATTTGCATTACCTCGTCGGTATCGAATCCGCCGTCGCTCGTAGGTGGCAGAGCGCGGGTGACAGCCAGCGCGTTCCGCCGCGTTTGTTCGCGGGCGACGACGCGGGCCAGGTCCGCGTTGACAGCATGACCGGGTTTCGCAGCTACTACATGACCTCGGATCCGCCGCCCGATGAGTGCGAGATCGCCGATAATATCGAGTATTTTGTGGCGCACGAATTCGTCTTGGAAACGCAATGGTTCCTTGCATAAAACCGCGTCGCCGCGGACAACAATCGCGTTTTCGAGGCTGCCGCCTTTGATCAAATTTTTCTCCATGAGCGGCTCAACATCCTCGTAGAAGACAAAGGTCCGCGCCGGGGCGATCTCTCGCTCGAAAACTGCCGGCGTGACTTCGGTCGATAAGTACTGCGCGAACCGGTTATTTGGTCCGGCTTGCGTGCATGAGATGCGGAATTTCTCATCCGGCAGCAAAATCAGCAGCGCACCTGTTTTCGATTCCACATGCACCGGTTCGCGCACGTCGAAAAACCGTCGCGGCTCCTGCTGAGCGGTCACACCGGCTCTCTCGATAAGATCGACGTAAGATTGCGCGCTGCCGTCCCCGATGGGCGGTTCGTTTGCGTCCATCTCGACAATGGCGTTATCCACGCCCATCCCCGAAAGCGCAGCGAGCACATGCTCGACCGTGTGCACGCGCACAGAGCCTTCGCCGATGGTCGTGGCGCGCTCGACCGTTTTTAGATTGTCGATCCTGGCGTCAATTGTCGGCTCGTCCTGTAGGTCCTTGCGCTTGAACTTAATCCCGTGATCGACCGGCGCTGGCTGCAGCTTCAACGAAACTTTTTCGCCGGTGTGCAGCGACGTGCCGCTGAGGCTGGCAGTCTTGCCGATCGTATGTTGAAACTCTGGTGCCGAAGCCATAGCAATCGCTTGCGTTGTAGCGGTGCTTGTGTCAAGCCCTGTTCATTTCAATTCGAACTCGCCGCAGTCAAAGGCCATCATTTTGTCCACATTTGAGACGCGAAATTGACGAACCGACGTGCCGTCATCCTGCCAGACATCAACCGACTTTTCGTTCTTCTTTTTGATGAATCCGCGGATCAAGTTTGGCGCCTCGCTCAGCATGATTAGCGGCAGATCATCGGTCGTTTGCAAATAGCTCGCGTCGCTGTCGAATCCAACGGCAAGCTCGATGAGCGATCGTTTGTCGTTTGCCAGTGGATTTGGCATGAGTCTCACTTTAACGCTCGTGGATGGCTCATTTTCCACGGGCGGGGGCGTGGCTTCTCCGATGTCTTCTACCTTGAGGTTACCGACCAAGTAACCGTGGGCGCGATATTTTCCAGCGGGTAAATCTTCGTCATCGTCATTTTTGCCGTCCCATTCCGTCACAAGTGCATCCGCGCCGATTGTGAACTCATTTAATTCGGCTTGCTGATGCAGAACGCGCACGAGCGTTCCATTCCCATCGTAAATGCCGAGACTGATCGTGCCTTCCAGCGGCGGGGGAAGAAAGCTGATGCGCACCCTTCTCGGGGGCGCTGCGGCAGGAGTTGCCTCCGGCGTAGGCGAAGGCGTGGCAAACTCCTGCGGCGTCGCGGAAAGAGAGGGTGATTCCTCAAACGAGGGCGAAGGCGTTTGCGTTGGCGATTCTTGTGCGGCAGCGATTACAGCCATCGCGATCCATGATGTCGCAATCCGCAATCCGCAATCCGCAATCCGCAATTCAAACATAATAACGCCAGTTCACGTTCGGGAAAAGATTGTCGCGCCATTCACAGTTCCCAAGAAATTCTTCATCCACATCGTTTGCCGCAAACTGATCGTGCAATCGGTTGAAGCGGGCAAGATGATCCATCGTGCGTTTGGTTGCGTATTCGCGCGCTGTCCCAGTTTTCATGAGGAATGCCCAGTCGCTCGATTGCGCGAGCAATAGCTCGCGCGCCAGCTGTTTGAGGACACGATCAGTAAGTTGTAGAGCTGGCGCTCCGCCTGCCGCTCCCTCGCTTGGCAACTGGAGCGGTTGCCCTACAATAGTAGAAGCATCTTGTGCCAACTCTGTCATCTTTCGCGCAGCAGCGTGCAGCTGTGGATAAATCCACGCGTTGCTTCGATCGAGCCAGACACTGAGATAGCCGTCCTCGCCCCATGTCGAAGCCGCTGGCTGAATTGTTTGCTGGGTTGGATAAGCCGCCAGATATCCGCTCGGCGTTGTCAGACGAAAGTCCTGCTCGCCGGCAGCCTTGCGAATGAAATGTTCAAGAAAGCGTGGCCCTTCGAACCACCAGTGGCCAAATAATTCGGCATCGAATGGAACCACAATAATCGGATCAAAACCCACCCCGCTGATTGTGCGAATTTGCTGTCGTCGCTGCTCGAGAAAATGAATAGCGTGCGCCTCCGCCGCTTTTTCCGCCGCCTTACGATCATATAACTCTTTCTCTTCACCGTGCCCGGTGACGCGATGATATTTCATCCCGGAAAATTTCCTGGCTCCGTGCGCAACTGGTCCCAAATGTTCCATCGAAAGGTCGAATCCGGCATCGCGATAAAATTCGCGATACGCAGGATCGCCCGGGTAACCGCCGTTCGCGCTCCAGACCTGCCGGCTTGGCTCACGGTCACGCGCAAATACAACTGGACCGGATGGTGTGTAACAGGGCGCGTAAATCGACCGCAGCGGATGCGGTTGTCCAAACAGCAAACCATGGGCATCGAGGATGATCCACCGCGTGTTTGCCTCTTGCAGGAGCGATTCGAGACTGGGAGCGTAAGCGCATTCCGGCAGCCAAAATCCAATCGGCTCGGCTCCGAAAAGATCGAGATAGACGTCCCGCCCAATCAAAACCTGGGCACGCGCGGCTTGAGGCGTTTGCTGCTCCAGAATCGGAAGCAAACCGTGTGTCGCGGCGCTGGCGATGATGTCGATCGCACCCGCTTCCCGCAATTCGCGAAACGCGGAAAGCAGGTCACATTTCCGCTCATCGAGAAAGAAACGTCGGCTCTCCGAGAAGAGTTCGAAATAGAAACCGGCTAGCTCTCGCAGTTTTTGGTGGTTCCGGTTTCGCCCTTGTTCGCGCTCGGCTAGATCGATCAACCGATCGAGGTGTCGCACATAACGCTCGCGCAAAAGTTCGTCCTGCAACATGGAGCAGAGGGTCGGCGTGATTGACATCGTGAGTTTGAATCGCACGCCATCGCTCACAAATCGCTGCATCATTTGCAGCAGCGGAATGTAAGTCTCGGTGATCGCCTCGAAGAGCCAATCTTCTTCGAGGAAATGTTCGTGCTCAGGATGCCGGACGAAGGGCAGGTGGGCGTGCAGAATGAGCGCAAGCGAGCCGGGCATGATGCATCGTAGCACAGCCGTGGACCGCTGTGCCACGCGCTACAGCGTGCGGCAAAAATCCTGGAAGCGGTCCAGACCTTTTTTGATCACGTCGATGCTCGTGGCGTAACTGAGCCGGACGGTGCGGTCGTCACCGAAGGCGGCTCCGGGAACGACAGCGACATTGGCTTTGCTCAACAAACGATCGGCAAAATTTTGCGACGTCAACCCGAGTTGGCTGATATTCACCAGCACATAAAACGCTCCCTGTGGCTTGACTGCGGTGACGTTCGGAATCTTGGAAACCCGATCGAACATATAATTGCGACGCATATCGAATTCCTCTCGCATATCGGCCAGCGGCTGTTGATCGCCCTTCAGGGCAGCGAGGCCGCCATATTGTGAAAAAGAGGAAGGATTGGAAGTGGTATGGCTTTGAATGGAATCGACTGCTTTGGCCACGGCTTCCGGCCCGGCCAGATACCCCAGACGCCAACCCGTCATCGCGTAGGATTTGCTAAACCCGTTGATCGTGATTGTCAGATCGTACGCTTCCTTGGAAAGCGATGCGATGCTCACATGTTTTGCATCATCATAGACAAGCTTTTCGTAAATTTCGTCGGACAAAATGTAAATGTCCTCCTCGGCGGCGACATCGACAATCGCTTGTAATTCCTCGCTCGTATAAACGGAGCCGGTCGGATTGCCCGGGCTATTCAGGATCAACATTTTTGTGCGCGGCGTCATCGCGTTTTCAAAATCCGACGCACGAAATTTCCAGGCGCTGCGCTCGCTGGTTGGCACGATCACCGGCTCAGCGCCGACTAATCTGACCATGTCCGGATAGCTCACCCAATAAGGCGCCGGGATGATGACCTCATCGCCCGGCTGACAGGTCGCGAGAATGGCATTGTAACACGCGTGCTTTGCGCCATTGCTCACAATGACCTGGGCAGCCCGATAGCTGAGGTTGTTGTCGGCGGCCAATTTTTCCGCAATGGCCTGGCGTAACTCCGGGATGCCAGCGCTTGGCGTATATTTTGTGAAGCCGGCCTCCAACGCGTCGATTGCCGCCTTTTTTATGTGCTCCGGTGTGTCGAAATCCGGTTCGCCCGCGCCGAAACCGCAAACATCGATCCCTTCGGCTTTCATAGCCTTGGCCTTGCTGTCGATCGAGAGCGTGAGCGAAGGAGTGAGTTGAGCGGCGCGTTCAGAAATTTCCATGGTGGTAGGACTAGATGTAAGGTTGTTCAAAATGGGAGCGCAAGCTATTGGCGGCGGTAGAAGTTTTCAATCAAAGGTTTGAAGTTATTCTCCTCGACTTGGACGATCGCCATTTCGCGTTTTGCATTTTCAGGAGAGTCCGACGCGTGCGCGGCGTTGATCATGATGGTCTGGCCAAATTCCTTTCGAATTGAGCCCGGGGGCGCTTTGGCCGGATCGGTCGGGCCGAGCACATCGCGAATTTTGCGCACCGCTTCGACACCCTGATAGACAATGGCAATCGACTTTTCAGTTCCCGGACTATCACGTTCTTCCGGCGGGCATTCGGTCGGCTTTCGACCGGCCATGAATTCGACAATGCTTTCCCAGTTTTCGCGTCCGCTTTTCGCGCCCAGCTTTTCCTCGAGAACCGGCAATACCGGACCGTAGAACTCCTTCGCCTGTGCGACGCTCATTCGATGGACTTTGAAACCAATGATGTGGAGGCCGGAACGGGAAAAAACTTCAATCACGCCGCCCGGTCGCAGATTAGGGAATTTGAAATTATCCGGCTTAATGAGGACCAGTGTCTTCTCGATTTTTGCGCCGGCAGGGAAATTGATTGAGTGATCCAGGATCCCCCCATCGCGATCGGAGAATTCCGCCCAGAGTTTCAAATCGCGCTCGACGGCTTCGGTCTCGAAGGCTGCCAGAACCCCGGGCTCAAAATAAGTTACTTCGCCTGCATCATCCGTGATGTAATCGCCATAGGTATCGCGAATCGTTTCGCCGCTGGTGCGCTCGTGCACGATATGGCCGACCGTGCGATGAATCTTTTCCACCGCGTCCGGTCCACGAAAAATGAGAAACAAGACACGCGGAAGCTGGCCGTTCTTCTCGCCGGTGAAATTTTTGAGCACGTAATCGCGAATCAATTCCTGCGTCGCCCGATGACGCGGATCCGTTTCGGTCACGATCGCCTCTGCGTAGCGGCTGGCCAATTCTGAACTCGGCGCAAACATGCGCCCGCCAACCAAGTCGAGTCCGGTGCGCGAGATTAGCCGGCCAACGATGCCGCCGGTGCGCGATTTGCGCATCGAGTATGGCGTGATGATTGCGTAGGAAAGTTCTTCGGTCTGCATGGATTACACTGGCGGCTTATGATTAAACCGCGTATAATGCAGAGAAACCGAAGCCGCCAGGCTACAGGAAACGTTGCTGTCCACTGTGCGGCGCGTCAAATAGTTTTGGCTAAGACTGCGATCCATTTCCCGCGGCGACGCACTTCAACGGAGTTGATCTTGTGGCGACGCAGAGCGCGCACGAATTCTTTTTCCTGGGTTCGCAGAACACCGGAAAGAATCAAACAGCTGCTTCGCTTTAGCTTGGGTAGAATCTGAATAAGCAATTGGCTGAAAAGATTTGCGGTCGTGATGTCGATCCTCCGCGCCGAATTCCAACGACGGACGTCGGCCAATTGAAAATCTACGTTCTCAATTCTATTAAGACACGCGTTCGCCTCGGCGGTTGCAATAGCATTCGGGTCGATGTCAACGGCGACGACACGCTCTGCGCCAAAGCAACTTGCGGCCAAAGCTAGGATGCCACTCCCGGTTCCAAGATCGACAACGAATTGGGGTTTCTTTCTCCGAGTCACTTCTTCGAGAAGGCGCAACGACATCGCCGTGGTTGTGTGTTCACCTGTGCCAAAAGCCGTTCCCGCGGGAACGATCAAACTGTAGGGAAAGCTGTCGGCTTTCCGCTTTGATGGAGAAGGGGCAACCAGCAGCCGTTTCCCAATTCGAAGCGGCTTAGGTTTTTCCTCGCGCAAAAGTCGTTTCAGCCGATCGCGTCCCAATCTTTTGGCGCGTCCGCCAAATTCCTGGATAATCCTCTGCGACTCACTTCGCGATGTGCACGCGATTTCGATCTGCACGCGCTTGCGTTCTGGCCTGGAGATAATGGATAGCGCATTGCCGAAGCGGGCCTGAAGAATTTCTTCCCATACCTTTAGCCAGTGGGGCTGGGCTGCCTTTTGCCACAGATACATGATTGGGGAGCGCCTTCGCATTACGTTACGCTTCAAGTGAAGGCTGGAGCGGGTGACGAGGGTCGAACTCGCGACGT
>Ga0207706_10002638_pt1 | contig 17469 bp, 14 predicted proteins | sample KBSC53metaG_FD_184318 | JGI IMG/M metagenome (GOLD analysis project Ga0207706, IMG submission 184318) | Corn rhizosphere microbial communities from Kellogg Biological Station, Michigan, USA - KBS C5-3 metaG (SPAdes) (version 2) | ecosystem: Host-associated > Plants > Roots > Rhizosphere > Soil ... | reverse complement strand
GTTGCCGTCGAACGCGGTGCCGAGCCCGTAGATCACGCTCGGATCGGTCTGCAGCGGCATGCCCTGGCGCAGACGATTGACGAACACGCCCGCGACGCGGCCGCGGTCGGCCGGAACGCCGGTTTCCTTCTCGATGATCGATGCGAGCACGAGGGCTTCGTCGGGGCTCTTGAGCGGTGTGTCGGGGGCACGCTCTGCCCACGCTGCGTCGAGGCGCTTCTGCATCGCATGAAGGGCGCGCTTGAGCACCGCGATGTCGCTGACGCCCTTGCTGTACGCGTAGGTGTCCGGATAGAAGCGCCCTTCCGGCGCCACACCCGGCGCGCCGAGTGCGGCCATCACCTGCTCGTCGCTCATCGTCGCGGTGGTCGGCTTCAGCGAATCGGCCTTCGCCAACTCGGCGCGGAACTGCCGGAAGGTCCAGCCTTCGATCAGGCGCGCAACCGCGAGCGTCTCGTCGCCGCGCACCATCTTGTTGAGCAGCGCGAGCGGCGTCGTGCCACGGCCGATCTCATAGCTGCCCGCGCGAATCTTGCGTGCCTGCCCCGACCAGCGAAACCACTCGTACAGCAGCAGCGCAGGTGCGTCGACGCCGGCCTGTACCCACGCCTGCGCGATCTCGCGCGGCGGTGTGCCGGGGTCGATCGAGAGCTCGACGCTGTCGCTCGCAAGCGGCAGCGGCCGGTTCAGCCACCACAGCGCAAAGCTCCCCGCGCCGAGCACGGCGAGCAGCACGAGAACCAGCAGGAGGCGCAGCAGCTTCAACAACAGATCACCAACGCATCGACGCAGCAGCGCGTCGAAACCCCTGAGGCACAAGAATCATGGGCGCTGATGATAATCGGGCATGCATTCTTCAACGGTGTATCAAGGCGCGTCCGAACTGCGCCATCTGGGTGTGATCCGCGCACGCGGTGCGGACGCCGCCACCTTCCTGCAGGGCCAGCTGACCAACGACGTGCTGTCGCTCGGCCCTGAGCGCGCAATCCTTGCCGGCTTCTGCTCGGCGAAGGGCCGGCTGCAGGCGAGCTTCTGGGTCACGCGACCGGCACCCGACGAGCTGCTGCTGGTCTGCGCGGCCGACCTGCTCGCGCCGACGTTGAAGCGGCTGTCGATGTTCGTCCTGCGATCGAAGTGCAAGCTCGACGATGCCACTGCGGAGTTGCCGCTGGTTGGCGTGGCCGGCGCCGGCTTCGAGCCCGCCGGGGCGATGACATGGCGGGTGCAGGACACGGCCCTCGGCAAGACGATCCGCGTGCCCGATGCCGCCGGCCAGCCGCGTTGCATCGTGATCGGCGCGAACGCCGCCGCGTTGGTGGAGGGACCGGTGCTCGCGCTGGACACCTGGCGCTGGCTGGACCTGCAAGCCGGCGTGCCGCTGATCCAGGCCGCCACCGTCGACAAGTTCGTGCCGCAGATGCTGAACTACGAGATCGTCGGCGGCGTCGACTTCAAGAAGGGTTGTTATCCCGGGCAGGAAGTCGTCGCGCGCAGCCAGTACCGCGGCACGATCAAGCGTCGGATGTTCCTGTTCGACACCGATGGCGACGCGGCGCCTGGCGTCGAGCTGTTCGATGCGCGCGACGCGGGCCAGCCGGCCGGCATGGTCGTCAACGCCGCGCCGAATCCGCAAGGCGGTTGCAGCCTGCTCGCCGAGGTGAAGCTCGCAGCCGTCGATGGTGTGTCGCAGCTGCGTCTGGGAGACGCCGCAGGCCCTTCCCTCACGCTGCGCGAGCTGCCTTATCGGGTGCCGCGCGAGGCCGTCGAGGTGCCCTGAACAGGCCCTGAAAACGACCGCGCCCTCCTCGACAGGCAACAATCGTCAACAATTCACAACGGCCCCCGCTCCGACCCGCCGCCGGGGCACACGATGCGCGAGCTGTTCATCTACTATCGCGTTCACTTGCCGGCTGTGCCTGCTGCGAAGGCAGCTGTCGTCGCCATGCAAGCGCGCTTGCGGCAACGCCATCCGGGGCTCAGTGCACGTGTCTTGTGCCGCGCTGATCCGGACGCCGCGCCAGCCCAGACCTGGATGGAAATCTACGCGATCGACCCGATGACCCACCCCGCCGGAATCACCGCCGCACTTCAGGCCGAGATCGATGCCGAAGCGAATGTGCTGGCGGCATGGATCGACGGCGTTCGTCACACCGAGGCGTTCCACCCATGTGCCTGGTAGCACTCGCGATCGATCACGATCGGCGCTTCCCGCTGGTGGTGGTGGCGAATCGCGACGAATTCTTCAGTCGCCCCGCGAACCGCCTCGCATGGTGGACCCCGGACAAGGGCGATGCGCCCATCCTCGGTGGGCGCGATCTCGAATCCGGCGGCACCTGGATGGGCTTGACTCAGCAAGGGCGCCTCGCCTTCCTCACCAACGTGCGTGACCCGCGTCGTCAGGACCCGCAGGCGCCGTCGCGCGGCACGATCGTGCCGGCCTGGCTGTCGGGTCGCGAAACGACCGACCGCTTCTGGATGCGCACGGCGCTGTCCGGCCACAACGGCTTCAACCTCGTCGCTGCCGATTTCACGCAAGGCGAGTGCTTCTGGGCCTCGGGCGCCGAACCCTATCCACGCCGCCTGCAGCGCGGCGTCTACGGCTTGTCGAACGGCGGCCTCGACACGCCGTGGCCGAAAGTGCAGACGCTCAAGGCGCGGCTGCGCGCGAGCCTCGCCGGCGCGACGACGGTCGACGCCCTCGCCGCTCGGCTGTTCGCCGCACTCTCCGACCGGGACATGGCGCCCGACGCCGAATTGCCGCATACCGGCGTGCCGCGCGAATGGGAGCGCGCCCTGTCGGCCGCCTTCGTCCGCAGCCACGACCAGGCCTACGGCACCCGCTGCTCGACGCTGATCATCACCGAGCGCAGCGGGCGCCATCCGGTCACCCACGTGCTCGAGCGCAGCTTCAGCACCACGGGCGACGTGGCGCTGCTGCGCCGCGCGACGCTGCGCAACTGGCCGCCGCGTTATCGCACCGAGGGCGCCCCGCTGCCGGACCCGCAGGCCGCGGTGTCCGAGTCGGCGATCGACATCGTCACGCCGGCCGCCAGCCCGGCCAAGCGAACGCGCGTGCGCACGCTGCTGAAGCCTGAGCCGGGCCGCCTGAACCGCCCGGTCGCACTGACCGGCTGACGATCGATCAGAGGGTGCGCCGCATCTCGATGTGCGAGATGCCTGCCTCTTCGAACACCGCGCCGTGCGGCGCGAAGCCGGCGCGCAGATAGAAGTTCTGCGCACTCGTCTGCGCATGCAGCATCAGCTCGCGCACGCCACGCGAACGCGCCGCGGCGATCAATGCGTCGAGCACTTGGCGGCCGATGCCGCTGCCTCGCACGAGGCGGCTGGTGGCCATCCGGCCGATGCGCGCGGACGCCCCTTCCTGCAGGACGAGCCGGCCCGTCGCGAGCGGCATTCCGAAGCGGTTGACCGCGAGTGCGTGGATCGCACTGGCATCGGCCTCGTCCCATTCGAGGTGGGCCGGAATCTTCTGCTCGAGCACGAACACCTGCTCGCGCAGCGCGCGCATCTGCTGGCCGAGTTCGTCCCAGCTGCCGATGCGCACGTCGAGCACGGCCTCACCCGCCTCGAACCCGAGCAACAGCTTGCGCAGCGGATCGGGAACCGGCTTCGAGGACTGGCTGTGCGGGTCGGCGAACACGTAGACGATCTCGCCGCTCACCAGCAACTCGTCCTGCCGGAACACCGCGCCGGTGAACATCATCGACGACGTGCCGATGCGCGTGCAGCGCATGCCGATGTCGAGCACGTCGTCCTGACGTGCCGACGCGAAGTACTCGAGCGTCGCCTTGCGCACGTACAGGTCACCGCCGAGCGACTCCATCGTCTGGGCATACGGCACCGCGAGCGCGCGCCAGTACGCGGTCATCGCCGTGTCCAGGTACATCAGGTAATGACCGTTGAAGACGATCTTCTGTGCATCGATCTCGGCCCAGCGGACGCGCAAGCGGTCGAAGAAGCGGAACTCTTGTCTGTTCAGGTTGTTCATCGCGTCGATTGTGCGGCGAATGCCGTCTTCAGCGCAGCGCCGATCAGGGCTTGCGACGCGGCAGCTTCCGGCAGCACGCGCCCCATCTTGATGAAGTCGTGGGTGACGCCGCGCACCAGGTCGAGCTCGACGGCCACGCCCGCGGCGCGCAGCTTGTCGGCATACGCGATCCCTTCGTCGACGAGAGGGTCGCACTCGGCGAGCACCACGCACGCCGGCGCCACGTCGTCGACATCGTCGGCCTCGAGCGGCGCGAAGCGCCAATCGCGACGCTGCTCGTGCGCGATGTACTGGTCGAAGAACCACGCGATGGTTTCGGCCTCGAGCAAATAGCCGTGCGCAAACTCGCGGTGCGAGGGCGTGTCGGCATGCGCGGTCGTGCCCGGCGTGATCAACAGCTGCAGGCACAGCGGTACGCCGATGTCGCGGGCGTGGATGGCCGTCACCGCAGCCAGCGTTCCACCGGCGCTGTCGCCGCCGACGGCCAGGCGCGCTGCGTCCAGGCCGAGCTCGCCGGCATGCGCGGCGAGCCAGCGCAGCGCGGCCCAGCTGTCGTCGACCGCGCACGGGAACCGGTGCTCCGGGGCGAGCCGGTAGTCGAGCGCGAGCACGGCGGCTTCGCTGCGCAGCGCGATCTGCCGACACAGGCTGTCGTGCGTCTCGAGGTTGCCGATCGTGAATCCGCCGCCGTGCAGGTACAGCAGCACCGGCAGCACGTCGTTCGACGGCGCGTAGAGACGCGCGTCCAGGAGCGCTCCGTCGTTCGCCGGCACCTGCACCGGCTCGACGCGCGCGAGTGCAGCGCGTGGCGGCTCGAGGACTTCGGCGCCGGCCGTGTACGACGCGCGTGCCTCGGCGACCCCTTGCGTCTCGAACGCCGGCCGCTCGGCACGCCGGATGTTCGCGAGCAGGCCCGCCATTCGGCGGGTCAGCGGGTGTCGGCTCGGTGCGCGTGTCATCGGGGCGAAAATGTCGGCGCGAGTGTGCCAGACTGGCAGACACCCATTCGACGCACCCGAGCATTCACGGAGACATCATGGCGTTCATCAACTACATCACGCAGGTCCAGCTCGACTTCGGCGCCGTCAAGCTGCTGCCGCAGGAGTGCGAGCGCATCGGCATCCGGCGCCCGCTGATCGTCACCGACATCGGCGTGCGCGCCGCCGGCGTGCTCGACAAGGCGATCAGCGCGCTCGGCGAGCTGCCGCACGCGGTGTTCGACCAGACGCCGTCGAATCCGACCGAAGCCGCCGTGCATGCCGCGGCGCGCCTGTTCAAGGAGCAGCGATGCGACGGGCTGATCGCGGTCGGCGGCGGCTCGAGCATCGACCTCGCGAAAGGCGTCGCGATCGCCGCGACGCATGAAGGTGGTCTGAAGACCTACGCGACGATCGAGGGCGGCAGCCCGAAGATCAGCGAGCGCGTCGTGCCGCTGATCGCGGTGCCGACAACGGCCGGCACCGGCAGCGAAGTCGCACGCGGCGCGATCATCATCGTCGACGACGGCCGCAAGCTCGGCTTTCACAGCTGGTTCCTGGTGCCGCGCGCGGCGATCTGCGACCCCGAGCTGACGCTGGGCCTGCCGCCGATGCTGACGGCCGCGACCGGCATGGACGCGATCGCGCACTGCATGGAAACCTTCATGGCGCCGGCCGTCAACCCGCCGGCCGACGGCATTGCACTCGATGGCCTCGAACGCGGCTGGGCCAGCATCGAAACGGCCACGCGCGAAGGCAGCAACCGCCAGGCGCGCTGGAACATGATGAGCGCGAGCATGCAAGGTGCCATGGCGTTCCAGAAGGGGCTCGGCTGCGTGCACAGCCTGAGCCACAGCCTCGGCGGCGTGAACCCGAAGCTGCACCACGGCACCTTGAACGCGATGTTCCTGCCGGCGGTCGTGCGCTTCAACGCGAGCGCCGAATCGATCATTGCGGACAGGCGCCTCGCGCGCCTCGCGCATGCGATGGGCATCGGCCGCAGCGACGCCCAGGGCACCGAGATCGCCGACGCGCTGCGCGAGATGAATGCGCGTCTGGGCTTGCCGTCGGGTCTGGCAGCGATGGGCGTCGAGCGCAGCCTCTTCGAGCGAATCATCGACGGCGCGATGGCGGATCACTGCCACAAGACGAATCCGCGCATCGCGACGCGCGACGAATACCGCGAGATGTTGGAACAGTCGATGTGACGCCGGACGCCCGTTCGCTCTAAGCTTATCGAAGGCCTTCGACAAGCTCCGGGCGAACCGGAATCGTTTCAGAACAGCGAATCGCGGTCGATCCCGTGGCGCGCCATCCGGCGCTTGAGCTTGAGCAGCGCCTCCTGCTGAATCTGGCGAATCCGCTCGCGCGTGAGCCCGAGCCGCTCGGCGAGCACTTCGAGCGTCTCCGGTTCGCGATCGCCGAGCCCGTAGCGCCCGGCGACGACCTCGCGCTCGCGCTCGTTCAACTCGTCGAGCCCGTGGTGCAGCAGCAGGTCGATCTCGTGGCTCAAGGTGTGGCCCATCGGGTCGCTCGAGCCGTCGTCGGCAACGCCGTCGAGCAGGGTTTCCGAATGGCCTTCCGCCTGGCCGCGTTCGATCGGCGCGTCCAGCGAGGTCGGTTGCTCGGCGTAGCGCAGCAGATCGCTGACCTCCTGCACCGGGCGGCCGACCGCCGCCGCCACGTCTTCGACCCGAACCGGCCCATCGCCGGCGCGCCCCGCACTCGCGGACGCGGCTTCCAGCGCACGCCGCGCCTTCAGCACGTGGTTCAGCTCGCGCACCACGTGCACCGGCAGCCGCACCAGACGGGCCTGGTGCATGATCGCGCGCTCGATGTTCTGCCGCACCCACCACGAGGCGTAGGTCGAGAAGCGAAATCCGCGGTCGGGTTCGAACTTGCTGATCGAATGCATCAGCCCGAGGTTGCCCTCTTCGATCAGGTCGGTCATCGGCAGGCCGCGCCCGAGATAGTTCTTCGCGATGCTGACGACCAGGCGCAGGTTGTGTTCGATCATGGCCTGACGCGCCGCGAAGTCTCCGTTGCGCGCCCGCGTGGCCATCTCGAATTCCTGCGGCGGCGTCAGCAGCGGCGCGCGGCGGATCTCGCGCAGATAGATCTGCAGCGTGTTGCTGGCATCGACATCGCCCGGCGCGAGGTCGGCGCGCTCGGAGTTGGCGGGAACAACGCCGTCGTCGGACTCGATACCCTCGGCACGGCCGCCGCGCTCGGCAACCTGCGCTTCGAGCAGCAGTTCGATGCCGGGCTCGACGACGTCGGACGTCGCGAGATCAGCAGCGCTCAGTGTTGCGGCGGAGTGCCCGTTTGCCGCCGAAGCTGCCGAGTCGGCCGTGCGCGCGGCACGCGCCGGCGCCAGCCCAGACCCGTCGTGCAGCGTGCGCTTGCGGGCCATCGTTCACCTCGGTGCACCTGCGCCGTCAACGCGGCGGAAGCAACTTCGCCGGATCGATCGGCTTGCCCTGGCGCCGGATCTCGAAGTGCAGCCGCACGCTGTCAGCGTCGGTCGAGCCCATCTCGGCGATCTTCTGCCCCTTGCGCACGGCCTGATCGTCCTTGACGAGCAGTGTCTGGTTGTGCGCGTACGCAGTCAGGTAGGTGTTGTTGTGCTTGATGATCACGAGGTTGCCGTAGCCCCGCAGGCCGGCACCGGCGTAGACGACGCGGCCATCGGCGGCCGCGAGCACCGGGTCACCGGCCCTTCCGCCGATCTGCAGGCCCTTGACCTTGCCTTCCTCGAAGCCGCCGACAACGGGTCCGGTTGACGGCCAGGCCCAGTTGACGTCGTCGTCGCCGTCACGCGGCGCTGGCCCGACCGCCGTCGAGACGGTGCCGGAGGTTGCAGGCGTCGCGGCAGCACCGCTGGCCGCAACCGCGGCGCCCTTCGCGTCCAGGGGTTTCGTCTCGACCTTCGCGGTCGTGATCGGCTTGGTGGCTGCCGCGTTCGGGTCCACTCCCGGCGGCACCACGCGCAAGGTCTGGCCGACCTCGATGATGTTCGGGTTGTCGAGGTTGTTCCACTTGACCAGGTCTTTCCAGTTCTGGCCGTTCTCGAGACCGATGCGGATCAGCGTGTCGCCCGGCTTGACCGTGTAGTAGCCGACCTTGCCGGCGTTCTCGGCACCCGGCAGCGGCTTGCTTGCATCGGCCGGTGCCGACGCAGCCGGCGCCGCAGCGACCGCGGCTCCGCGGCCACCTGCATTGCGGTCTTCGACCGGCGCGCGGTTGTGCGTCGTGCTGCAGCCTGCGATCGCGAACGTCGCCATCATCATGCATCCCAACCGCTTCAATTCACTCAGCATTCGTTTGCCTTCAGGGACCTTGTGGGCCGGCATCAACCGGCCAGGCCGGATTTTAGGGGGACGAAGTGAACGGCCTCATAGACCGTCTGCTCGATCCCGTGTTCATGTCTGTCCATCACCATCAGCACCTGTCGGTCGCTGCCCGCCTGCCGCACCGGCGACACGAGTCGCCCGCCGATCGACAGTTGTTCGAGCCATGCCGTGGGCACCGCATCGCCGCCGGCAGCGGCAATGATGCTGTCGTAGGGCGCATTCGGAGGGTGTCCGCGCATGCCGTCACCATACACCAGCCGCAAGTGCGCCGGCCGCAGCGGCGCGAGCAATTCGCGCGCCTTGTCGTGCAGCGGGCGCAAGCGCTCGACCGACACCACGTGCTGCGCCAGCGCCGACAGCACCGCCGCCTGGTAACCGCAGCCGGTGCCGATCTCGAGCACGCGCCCGAGCTGCTGCATGCGGCGTGCGTTCGCACCGCCGAGCAGCAGCTCGATCATGCGGGCGACGACCGACGGTTTCGAGATCGTCTGCCCATGGCCGATCGGCAGGCTGGTGTCTTCGTAGGCCTGCGTGACGAGTGCAGCATCGACGAACTGATGGCGCGGCACGTGCGCCATCGCCGCGAGCACGCGTTCGTCGCGCACGCCGGCCTCGCGCAGGCGCGCCGCCATGCGCTTGCGCACGTCGGCCGAGTCGAGGCCGAGGCCGCTCGGCGTGCGCTGCTGCGTTGCATCACGCTTGGCATGCAGCACGGGCGCTTGCGGGTGCAGCACGGCGCGCTTGGCGACTGTGCCGCCGGCCACTGCGTCCAGACGCAACGGGAACTTGCGGCCGCGCCGCGCGGGATCGCTCATGGTCGGGCCGATGCCAGCCATTCGCGCCAGTCGCCGAGCGTGCTGTGCTCGGTCAGATCGACCTGCAGCGGCGTGACCGACACCTGCCCGTTCGACGTGGCGTGGAAGTCGGTGCCGGGCCCGGCTTCGCGCGCATCGCCGGCCGGACCGATCCAGTACATCGTGTCGCCGCGCGGGCTGGTCTGGCGGATCAGCGGCTCGCTCGCATGGCGACGCCCGAGACGCGTGATGACCCGCGGCAGCGAATCGGCATCGGGCCGGTTCGGTATGTTCACGTTGAGCAGCCACGGCGCGCGCAGCGGCGGCTGGCGCAGCACCTGCTCGATCACGCTGCGCGCAACGCGCGCCGCCGCCTCGAGATCGGCCCAGCCCTTCGCGACCTGCGAGAAGGCGATCGCCGGAATGCCGAACAGGTAGCCTTCCATTGCCGCGGCGACGGTGCCCGAGTACAGCGTGTCGTCGCCCATGTTCGCGCCGTTGTTGATGCCCGAGACCACCAGGTCGGGCCGATTCGGCAACACGCCGGTCAGGGCCAGGTGCACGCAGTCGGACGGCGTGCCGTTGACGTAGAGGAATCCGTTGCTCGCGGTGTGCACCGTGAGCGGGCGGTTCAGCGTCAGCGAGTTCGAGGTGCCGCTCGCGTTCTGCTCGGGTGCCACCACGTCGAGCTCGCCCAGCCCTTCGCAGGCCTTCACGAGAGCGGCCAGGCCGGGAGCGAGATAACCGTCGTCGTTCGCGATGAGGATGCGCATGCAACCGATTGTAGGCAGTCGCGTCGCGTCGGCGACGTACTCGCACCGGTGCGCTGCGTATCATCGTTGGCTCTTTCCAGCATCACGACACGAGGAGACGACCATGCACGCCTGGCTCTGCGAAAACCCGATCGGCGTCGAGGCCCTGACCTGGAAGGAGCTGCCGACACCCGAGCCGAAGGCCGGCGAAGTGCGCGTTGCGATCCGCGCGGCCAGCCTGAACTTCCCGGACCTGCTGATCGTGCAGAACAAGTACCAGATGAAGCCGCCGCTGCCGTTCGTGCCGGGGTCGGAATATGCGGGCGTCGTCGATGCGGTCGGCGCCGGGGTCACGCACCTGACGGTCGGCGATTCGGTGGCGGCATTCGGCGGCACCGGTGGCTTCGGCACGCATGCCGTCGTCAACGCCGGCCTCGTGATGCCGCTGCCGGCCGGATTCGCGTTCGACGATGCGGCCGCGTTCATCCTGACCTACGGCACCACCCACCACGCGCTGCTCGATCGCGGCGCGCTGAAGGCCGGTGAAACCGTGCTCGTGCTCGGCGCCGCCGGCGGCGTGGGCACTGCGGCGATCCAGATCGCGAAGGCGGTCGGTGCGCGGGTGATCGCCGCCGCCTCGAGCGACGAGAAGTGCGCGCTGTGCCGCGAGCTTGGAGCCGATGCGACGATCAACTACAGCACGGCCAACATTCGCGACGAGCTGAAGGCCCTGACCGACGGCAAAGGTCCCGACGTCGTCTACGACCCGGTGGGTGGCGACCTCGCCGAGCCTGTTTTCCGCTCGATCGCCTGGCGCGGCCGCTATCTGGTCGTCGGTTTCGCGCAAGGCGGCATCCCGGCCCTCCCGCTGAACCTCGCGCTGCTCAAGGGCGCTTCGATCGTCGGCGTATTCTGGGGCGAGTTCGCGCGCCGCGAGCCGAAGGGCAACGCGAAGGCGCTCGCCGAGCTGGCGCAGTGGTATGCGCAGGGCAAGGTCAAGCCGGTGATCGACAGTCGCCTGCCGATGGCTCAGCTGCCGCAAGCTTTTGCCCGCATGGGCAGTCGGCAGGTGCGCGGCAAGCTCGTGATGACGAACTGACACGCATGCAGCCGTTCGCGCACCGTTCGTGCCGGATGGTTGCGTTACCATCTGGGCCACACAAGAACGGGGCTAGAGGGGCATGCCAGTCAAGGTACTGATCGTCGAGGACAACCCTGTCGCGCGCAGCTTCCTGAGCAGGGTCGTGCGCGAAAGCTTCAGCGATGCCTTGATGATCACCGAGGCGGGCGACCTCGAGACCGCACGCCGCCAGGTCGAGCTCTCGCGCTCCGGGCCGTCGGCGGGCGATCCGTTCAAGCTGGTCCTGGTCGATCTCGAGCTGCCCGACGGCAACGGCATGGAATTGCTCGCCGAACTGGCCCAGTACCCGGCGACGAAGATCGTCACGACGCTCTATTCCGACGATGACCACCTTTTTCCGGCGCTGCAATGCGGCGCCGACGGCTATCTGCTGAAGGAAGACCGCTTCGAGGTGCTCGTCGAAGAACTGCAGAAGATCGTGCGCGGACAGCCGCCGCTGTCGCCGGCAATCGCACGCCGGTTGCTGACCCATTTCCGCCACGGCCCCCCGGGCCCCGGCGGGCCGAACTCGGCCGCGATGCCGCTGCTCTCGGGGCTGCAGACCAGCCGCCCCGTGCCGAGCGGCCGCGGCGCCCCGCTCGACCATGAACGCCTGACCCCGCGCGAGAGCGAAGTGCTGACCTATCTCAGCAAGGGCTTCACGATCAAGGAGATCGCGAGCCTGATGGGCATCAAGTGGTTCACCGTCAACGATCACATCAAGTCGATCTACAAGAAGCTCAACGTCTCGAGCCGCGCCGAAGCGGCCGTGCTCGCCAGCAAGCAGGGGCTGGTGTAGGAGCTGTGCCGTGGCGCAGAACGCTTTCGAGCCGCGCAACGGCGTCGGGCGAAGCAGCCGGCTCAGCGACTCGCCGCACGACTCGTCCCATCATTCGCATTCGCCCGGCCAGGGCGTCGATTCGCACTTCGACTCCGCGCTGAACGAACTTGCGCCACCGCGCGCGTGGCAATCGTCGCGCTGGATGGGCTGGCGGCTTCGCCTGCTGGTGGTGCTCACGCTGCTCGGCTGCGTCGGCGTGTTCGCGCTGACCAGCGTGGTGATCGGCATGCGCCACGTCGACGCCATGTGGAGCGTCAACGCGCAAGGCCAGATCCAGCTGGCCGACAGCAACGAGCCGGCATTGAAAGCACACCGCGGGCACGTGCTCGTTGGCGTCTCCGGGGGCGACGACCCGCGCATCGCGCCGGTGGATCCGCTCGCGCTCAAGCGCTCGGCACGTTGGGTCATCGACGACGCGATGCGCGCGCACCAGCGCGAGTTGCATGCCGGGTTGGCGGCGGCGTTCGCGCAGCCCCAGGTCAAGTTCCATTTCGCCGACGGCGTGGTCGTCAGCGTCGAGCCGCAGCCGCATGCACTGATCGGGCTGCCGCTGATCTACTGGTTCCTGCTCGGCGTCGCGCTCGCGCTGTACATGCTGGCGGTGATCGTGCTGCTGTCGCGGCCGTCGGTGCGCAACGTGGCCTATCTGGTGATGGCCTGGTGCCAGGCCGGCAACCTGGTGTTCATCGCGATCGAGTCGACTCTCGAACTCGGCCTGCCCGACGCATTCCTCGCCCTCGACATGCCGGTGCGAATGGCCTTCGACCTGGTCACCGCCGCGGCGATGGTCAACGCCGTGTGCCTGCATCCGCGCCGGCTTCCGGGATCGGGCTGGATCGCAATCGCCGCCTGGGCCGCAGCGCTCGGGCCGGTGGTGCTGCTCTCGCTGCAGCGCCTGCCGCACGCGTGGTGGTGGGCCCAGTGCAGCGTTGCGGCACTCGGATTGCTCGCGATCGCATTGCTGAGCTGGTCGTACCACCTCGAGCGGCATCCGTTCGCGATCGTGCTGCGCCGCTTCGGCATCGTGACGATCTCGACCTGGTCCTTGCTGACGCTCGCGCTCGGCGTGTCGAGCAACCTCGCGGGCATGCCGCACAACATTGCGGACGTCGGCTCGATGATCTGGTATGTGTTCCTCGCGTCGCTGCTGCTGCTCGTGCCCTTTCTCGCGCGCTCGCAGACCTTCATGCGCGAGTTCTCGCTGCTTGCGGCCATCAGCACGGTTGCCACCTCGCTGGACCTGCTCTTCGTCGCCGTGTTCTCGCTCGGCCAGTTCGCATCGCTGACCCTGTCGCTGTTCGTCTCGCTCGCGGTCTATTCGGGCGCACGCCAGTGGATCCTGAACCAGCTGCTCGGAAGCAGCATGCTGACGACCGAGCGCATGTTCGAGCAGCTGTACCGCATCGCGCGCGAAGTCGAGGCGCAGCCGGAACGCACGCCCGCCCTGCTGACGCAACTGCTGCGCGACCTGTTCGACCCGCTCGAGGCGAACCTGGTCGAGCGCCAGACCGCGAGGACGCGCGTCGCGACCGATGGATCGGGCCTGCTGGTACCGCTGCCGGCGCTGACGCCGTCGGCCGCACCGAACGCCGCACTGCCGGCCTCGGTGATGATCCGCTTCGCCCACCGTGGACGGCGCCTGTTCACGTCGGAAGATGCGCGCTTGACCGACCGCATCGTCGAGCAGCTGCGCCGCGCGGTGTACTTCGACCGCGCCGTCGAGCAAGGGCGCAGTGAAGAGCGGCTGCGCCTCGCGCAGGACCTGCACGACGACATCGGCGCGCGGCTCCTGACCCTGATGTACAAGGCCCAGTCGCCCGAGATGGAAGACTACGTGCGGCACACGTTGCAGGACCTGAAGACGCTCACGCGCGGCCTCGCGGCGTCGAACCACCGGCTGTCGCACGCGGCCGCCGAATGGAAGGCCGACCTGACGCAGCGCCTGACGGCGGCGCACATCGAGCTGAAGTGGTCGTTCAACTTCGACGAGGACATCCTGCTCAGCGTCGTCCAATGGTCGGCGCTGACCAGGGTGCTGCGCGAACTCGTCAGCAACGCGATCGCGCATGCCCAGGCGCAGCAGCTCGAGATCGACTTCACGTTCGCGAACGACCGCGTCGAGCTCGTGATCAGTGACGACGGCATCGGTCGCGAGCCGCGCGCGTGGTCGCACGGGCTCGGGCTCGGCGGCGTGCGCAAGCGGGTCAAGCAGCTCGGCGGTCAGGTGGAGTGGCGCGAAGTGGCGCCGCACGGCATCTGCTGTCGGGTGGTGATCCGCAATCTCTCGGCCGGCCACGGCTGAGCGGCCCAGCGCTGGAACAACGGCCCGGCACCGCCCCATCTCCGCGCTTCCCAAAGGGCGCCGCGAGCGGACAATGCCGCATGAACGACGCACCTGCCGCGTGAACGCCCCTGCCCGCCCCTCCCTGCCCCCCGGCTCGCCGACGACGATCGGCCGCTTCGAAGTGCGCGGCGTGCTCGGCAGCGGGGCCCAGGCCACCGTCTGGCTCGGCTTCGACCCTCGGCTGGAGCGCGAAGTCGCGATCAAGTGGATGAACCATGCCGCTCAGGCCGCGGCCGGTTACGACTGGCGGCGCGAAGCGCGGTCCGTGAGCCGCCTCACCCATCCGCACATCGTGCCGGTTTTCGAAGCCGACCTGTTCGAAGGCCGGCCGTTCCTGGTGTTCGAGTACGCCGTCGGCGACACGCTGGCCGAACGGCTGCGCCGCGACGGCGCGATGGCGCCGCATGCGGCCGTCAGCATGATGCTCGGCATGCTCGAGGGCCTGCAGGCGGCACATGCGGCCGGCGTCGTGCACCGCGACCTGAAGCCGTCGAACGTGCTGGTCGAGGCCGACGGACGGGCCCGCGTGATGGACTTCGGCATCGCCGGCCTGATCCACGAGGCGGACGGCGGCGATGGCCTGATCGTCGGCACGCCCGGCTACATCTCGCCCGAGGCGGCGCGCGGCGAGGCGCCGAGCCCCGCGATGGACGTGTTCTCGGCCGGCGTGCTGCTGATCGAAATGTTGACCGGCCAGCGCCTGGTGCGCGAGGCCGATGCGAAGCGCGCGCTGCAGCGTGTCGCCAACGAAGACCTGCAGCTGCCGGCACAGCTCGCCGCCGTCGACGACGTGCTGCGCGCCGTATTGCGCCGCGCGATCGCGCGCGACCCGATGCAGCGCCTGCCGACCGCCAGCGCACTGCACGCCGCGCTCTCGCAATGGATCAATCCGTCGGCAACGAGCGCGGACGCAAGCGCCGACAGCGGCAGCAACGGCACGCTCGACTTCCTGCTGCGCCGGATGCGGCACCGCACCGACTTTCCGGCGCTGTCCGAATCGATCGCGCGCATCCAGCGCATCGCCGACACCGACGACCAGAGCCTGGGCACGCTCGCCGCCGAGGTATCGCGGGACGTGGCGCTGACCAACAAGCTGCTGCGCCTGGTCAACACCGCTCAGTATTCGCATGCCGGCGGCGGCACGATCGGCACGGTGCTGCGCGCGGTGGCGCTTGTCGGCTTTGCCGGCATTCGCAACATGGCGCTCTCGCTGGTGCTGCTCGAAGGCATGCAGGACAAGGGCCACGCGCATCAGCTGAAGGAAGAATATCTGCGCGCGCTGATGGCCGGCGTGCTGGCGAACGAGCTTGCCGCGACGGCGCGCGACGGCGAAGAGGCCTTCGTCGGCGCGATGTTCCAGAACCTCGGCCGCCTGCTGGCCGAGTACTACCTTCCGGAAGAAGCCCGGCAGATCCGCGACCTGTCGCGCCCGCCTGCCGGGCGACCCGCAGTCAGCGAGACGCAGGCATCGATCAGCGTGCTGGGTCTGAGCTTCGACGAGCTCGGACGCGGCGTCGCGCGCCATTGGGGCTTGCCCGAAAGCCTGCAGCGCTGCATGAGCCGGCCGACCGGCGAGCCGCCGACCCGCGCCACGGGCACCGAGCGGCTGCGCTGGCTCACGCTGGCGGCCAACGAAGTCGCAAGCGCGTTGCTCGAGACCGAACCCTCGCGTTCTCGGGCGCGCATCCAGGTGATCGGCGAGCGTTACGCGAAGGCATTCGGCTTGACCGCCAAGGACGTGCTCGCGGCCGTCGAGCGCTCGCGCGAACGCCTGCAGCAGACCACCCGCGCGCTCGACATCGTCGTGCCCGGCGCATCGCCGGCGCGTCGCCTGCTCGACCGGCCTGCCGACGCAGCTGCCGCCGAGCACGCAACGACGATCGTCACGCCGCCGACCACGACGGTTCAAGCCCCTGCGACGCACGCGACGAACGAGCCCAGCGAGTCGGCGCAGCAGCTCGCGAGCGGCATCCAGCGCATCACCGACGCGATGGCAGGCGACGGCTTCCGCCTCAACGAGGTGCTGCGCATGATCCTCGAGACCATGCAGCAGGCGCTGGGCTTCCGCTCGATCGTGTTCTGCCTGCGCGATGCGAAGGCCGACGCGTTGACCGGCCGCTTCGCGATCGGCGAGCGCCCCGAGATCGTGCGCGCCGCGTTCCGCGTGCCGCTGCGCGCCGCGCCCGGCAAGGACCCGGACCTCTTCACGAGCCTGTGCAGCAAGGGCCTCGACTCGGTGATCGCCGACGCGACGACGGCCACCATCGCCGCGCGACTGCCCGCCTGGTTCCGCGAGCAGATCGCGGCGCCGTCGTTCGTCGTGCTGCCGCTGATGGTCAAGGGCGCGCCGTTCGCGCTGATCTACGCCGACAAGGCGGAGCTCGGCGCGGTGCGCTTCACGCCGCAGGAGCTGGCGCTGCTCGGCACCTTGCGCAATCAGGCGGTGATGGCGTTTCGCCAGGCGAGCGGCTGAGCGGCAGGCAACGCCGAAACGAAGACGGGCACCTCGCGGTGCCCGTCTATCAGTGATTGGTGGGGTGGCTGATGGGACTCGAACCCACGACAACAGGAATCACAATCCTGGACTCTACCAACTGAGCTACAGCCACCGTAGAGCCCGCAAGTATAACGCGCGTCGCTACTTCGACGCAGCGCTTGCGCTCGACGCGCTGTCGACCGCACCCAGCTTCTCCGGCTGTGTCTCGACCTTGTAGCGTGCCTTCAACGCAGCGTAGTAGGCCTGCTGTTCGGCATCGGCCCAGGCCTGCCCGTACTGCGCCTGCGCGCGCGTCGCGTCGGCAGCCACCGGGTCGCGGCCGAGCACCTTCGTGATGCGCGCGACGGCGTAGCCTTGCTCGCCGATGTCGACGCCTGTGATCGCCGGCAATGTGGTGGTCGGTGCCTTCAGCACGGCGTCGAGCACCTGGCGCGACAGCTCGCCGGGCGTCGCGCGCGAGACCGACTGCGCCGGGCTGCCGATCGCCGCATCCGGGGTCTTGCGCAGCTCGGCCAGGCGCGCCTCGCCCTGCTTGCGCGCCAGTGCCGCCGCCTGCTTGACCTTGACGCGTTCGCGCACGCGGTCCTTGACCTCGGCAAGCGGCAGCTGATGCGCGGCCGTGTATTGCACGACGCGGCCCGAGGCCATCGTGCTCGCGCCGATCTGCACGGCTTCGGTGTTGCGCTTGTTGCGCACGGCGTCGGTGCCGAACAGCGCATCGAGGAACTTCGGATTCGCCAGCACGCCGGTCGCGCCCGGTGCCGGCGTGCGCCGCACGTTCT
>Ga0207706_10002634_pt1 | contig 17481 bp, 17 predicted proteins | sample KBSC53metaG_FD_184318 | JGI IMG/M metagenome (GOLD analysis project Ga0207706, IMG submission 184318) | Corn rhizosphere microbial communities from Kellogg Biological Station, Michigan, USA - KBS C5-3 metaG (SPAdes) (version 2) | ecosystem: Host-associated > Plants > Roots > Rhizosphere > Soil ... | reverse complement strand
CGCACGTCCGGCGCAACGGTCTTCGCCTATCATGTGGTCGATCCCGAGCGTTACGGCGTGGTCGATTTCGATGACCAGATGCGCGCGCTCAGCATCGAGGAGAAGCCTGCGCAGCCCAAGTCGAACTGGGCAGTGACCGGGCTTTATTTCTACGACGAGCAGGTGGTCGATATTGCTGCCAACATCCAGCCGTCAGCGCGCGGCGAGTTCGAGATCACGGACGTCAACCAGACCTATCTCGACCGTGGCCAGCTGCAGGTCGAGGTGATGGGCCGGGGCTATGCGTGGCTGGATACCGGCACGCCCGAGAGCCTGCTCGAAGCTTCCGCCTTTGTCGGAACGCTCGAGCGTCGGCAGGGAACAAAGATCGCTTGCCCGGAGGAAATTGCCTTCCGGATGGGCTTCATCGATGAGCAGCAATTGTCTGCCGCTGCCGCGAAGCACGGCAAGTCGGACTATGCCCGATACCTTCAGGCGGTGCTGAAAGGCGGCTGATCTAGTCCTGCGGGACTTTCTCGAGATAGCTCGCGAGCTCCTCGCTGCCGCCAATCCGTGCTCCGTCGATGAAGACCTGCGGCGTGGTTGAGACGCCGTGCTCAGCTTGGAAGGCGTCAACCTCCTCGCGCGTCGTCAGCAGATGTTCGTCGATCTCGTAACCGGCGTCTTCGAGCATTCGCTTCGCAAGGAGACCGTAGGGGCATTCGTGGGTCGCGAGCTTCATTCGGTACAGTGTGGCTTTACGCTGGGACATTGGGGCCTTCCTGAATTGACGGTTGAAGGCCAATCCGCGCCGCTCAGGAAAGTTGCCTCGCTCGCGGTCAGCCGTGCACCGCGCTATGCGAATCGGCGATGAACCCGATCTACGAGCAGATGAAGACGAGCGTGTTCGAGCGAATGTCGCTCGCCGCGACGAAGCACGGCGCAGTAAACCTCGGCCAGGGCTTTCCCGATTTCGGATGGCCCGACGAGATCCTGGATTACGCCGCCCGGGCGCTGACCGAAGGCTCCAACCAATATGCGCCGTCGCGGGGGCTTCCCGCGCTGAGGGAAGCGGTGGCGGCGCATTACGGGCGCCATTTCGGCCAGGACCTCGCCGCCGAGCATGTTTGCGTCACCAGCGGAGCGACCGAGGCGCTCGGTGCGGCCATCCTGGCGACCGTCGAGCCTGGCGATGAAGTGATCATCTTCACCCCTGCCTACGACAGCTACGCGCCGATGATCCGCCGGGCAGGGGCGACGCCGGTCGAGGTGGCGCTGCAGCCGCCCGGCTGGCGTCTCGAGGCTGGCGCGCTCGAAGCGGCGATTACTGCCAAGACACGCGCGATCCTGTTCAACAACCCGCACAATCCGGCCGGCCGATTGTTCGATGCGGACGAGCTAAAAATTCTCGCTGCAGCAGCGGTGGAACATGACCTCATCGTCATCAGCGACGAAGTGTGGGAGCATGTGCTGCTCGACGGGCGGGCATTTACGCCGCTGGCGAGTCTGCCGGGAATGGCGACCCGAACGATCAAGGTCGGCTCGGCCGGCAAGATCTTCTCGCTGACGGGGTGGAAGGTCGGCTGGATCGTGGCAGCGGCGGAACTGGCCACGATTGTCGCTCGCGCTCACCAGTTCCTGACCTTCGCAACCGCGCCGAACCTGCAGGCCGCAGTCGCCTTCGGCCTCAACGAGGGCGACGCGTGGGTCCAGCCAATGCGCGACCGCTTCCAGCGCGCCCGCGACCGAATGACGGAGGGGCTGCGCGGCGCGGGCTATGAGGTGCTCGATGCGACCTCGACCTATTTCCTCTGCGTGGACCTCGCCGAATCCGGGTTGGCGGTCGACGATGAAGCCTTCGCCACGGCTGCCGTGGAGCAAGCGGGGGTTGCGGTCGTGCCATTGTCCGTGTTCGCGGAGCGCGAGCCGAGCCGTCACCTGGTTCGCCTGTGCTTCGGCAAGAAAGACGAGACGATCGACGCGGGCGTGGCGGCGATGGGACGAGCGAAGGAGCTGTTGGCATGAGCCCAGCCGAGGAAGCGGCCGAACTGCTGGGGACGTTCGGCGTTGCCACGAGTGGCGACTTACTTAGCTACTCGCCGATCGACGGTGCCGAGATCGGACGTGTCGCGACGGGCGACCCGGCGGAGGCGGCCGCTCGTGCACAGCAGGCATTCCTGAAGTGGCGCACCGTGCCGGCGCCGCGCCGGGGTGAGCTGGTCCGGCTACTGGGCGAGGAGCTGCGCGCCGCCAAGGAGCCCTTGGCGCGTCTCGTCACGCTCGAATCCGGCAAGATCGTCCAAGAGGGCTTGGGCGAGGTCCAGGAGATGATCGACATCTGCGACTTCGCGGTCGGGCTGTCGCGCCAGCTCTACGGCCTCAGCATTGCCAGCGAACGCGCCAACCACCGCATGATGGAGCAATGGCACCCGCTCGGGCCGGTGCTGGTCATCAGCGCATTCAACTTTCCTGTCGCGGTCTGGGCGTGGAACGCCGCGCTTGCTCTCGTGTGTGGCGACGCGGTGATCTGGAAGCCGAGTGAAAAGACCCCGCTGACCGCGGAGGCTGTGATGGCGCTGGTCCGCCGTGCGCGGGAGCGGTTCGGCGACGCGCCGGAGAGCCTTGTGCAGCTCGTCCAGGGCGGTCGCGACATCGGCGAGGCGCTTGTCGACGATCGGCGGATCTCGCTGGTCTCGGCGACCGGCTCGACGGCCATGGGCCGAATCGTCGGTCCGCGTGTCGCACAGAGGTTTGGCCGCGTTCTGCTCGAGCTTGGCGGAAATAATGCGATGATCGTCGCGCCCAGCGCCGACCTCGAGCTCGCAAGCCGCGCGATCCTTTTCTCGGCGGCGGGGACGGCGGGCCAGCGCTGCACGACGCTGAGGCGGCTGATTGTCCATGAAAGAGTTGCCGACGTACTGGTCGCGCGGCTCCGCAGCCTCTTCGCGCAAGTGAAGATCGGCGATCCGCGCGAACCGGGAACGTTGATCGGCCCGCTGATCGACGAAGCCGCCTGGGACAGCATGAAGGCGGTACTCGGCGATGCGATCGAACGAGTGGAAGCTGTGGCTGGCGGCTTCTACGTCAGGCCCGCAATCGTCGGGGTGGACGGGCAGGCGGGTAGCGTCCTCAAGGAGACATTTGCTCCGATCCTGTACGTGCTGCGCTACCGCGATCTCGACGAGGCGATCGCGCTCAACAATGCGGTCCCTCAGGGCCTCTCATCGTCGATCTTCACCACTGACCTTCGCGAAGCCGAGCGGTTCATGTCGGCCGCGGGTTCGGACTGCGGAATCGCGAACGTGAACATCGGTCCGTCCGGAGCGGAGATCGGCGGGGCATTCGGCGGCGAGAAGGAGACCGGCGGGGGGCGCGAGAGCGGCTCTGACAGCTGGCGGGCCTACATGCGGCGCCAGACCAACACCATCAATTACGGATCAGATCTGCCGCTCGCCCAGGGTATCCGCTTCGACGTCGCCCCATAGGGCGAGCTTCTCCTCGGCAATCATCGCCGGCCAGGCGCGGCGGAACTTGCTGGTCCACGGCTTGAGCGCCGCCGGGTCCATCGGCGGCGACACCAGATAGCCCTGGACGAAGTCGCAGCCGAGCTCACGCACGATGCGCAGCTGGTCGATGGTCTCGACGCCCTCGGCAGTGGTTGTGAGGCCGAGGCCCCTGGCCAGCTCAGCGACGGTCTGGATAATCAACCGGCTATCGCGCGAGGTCGGCGCGTCGGCAACGAAGGCCTGGTCGATCTTCACCTCGGTGAAGGGAAGCTGCCGAAGCTGCATCAGCGAGGAATAGCCGGTCCCGAAATCGTCGATCGCCAGCCCGATTCCCTTGATCCGAAAACGGGTCAGTGCGTCCATCATCTTGACCAAGGGCTGGGTCGCCCCCTCGGTCAACTCGAGCACGATGCGGTCGGTCGGCACGTTCAGCGCCCGGCACATCCGCTCGACCAGGTCCGGAAAATCCAGGTGCTGCAGGCTCAGCGCGGAGATGTTGAAGGCGATGCAGGCGTCGATCCCCTGCTGGCGCCACTCGAGCCACTGGCGCAGGATCTTGCGCAGGCCCCAATGGGTCAGGTCGTCAATCAGTCCATGCTGCTCGGCAAGTGGGATGAAGCGGGCAGGGCCGACAGTTCCGAGCTCCGGGTCGTCCCAGCGCACGAGCGCCTCGACCTGCGCGAGGGTACCGTCACGCATCGAGACCTTGGGCTGGTAGACCATGTGCAGCGCCTGGCGCTTGAGCGCCAGTTGAAGGCCGTCAACCAGCCTGAGCTCGGCCTTGGCGCTCATTGCACCAGCGTTGCCTTGAGCTTGGACAACAGCTCTTCGAGAACGTCCAGGCGCACGGGTTTTTCGACTGGACCAACCATGTTGAGGCCGAGCGCCTCGCCGAGGCGGAACGCCGATTCAAGTACGCGGCGGTCGAACCCGCTCACGATCAGCACGGGTCCCCGATAATTTTGCTCGGCAAGGAAGCGGGTCAGCTCGACCCCGTCAGTTTCTGGCATTCCAAGGTCGAGCGCGACCATCTCCGGCCGTTTCGCAATCAGAGCGTCTCGAAAATCCTCGTCGCGGGCCGTTACGATCGGTTCAAAGCCACACGAGCGCGCCGCGTTCGCGAGATAATCGGCGAGCGCCGGCTCGTCATCGATCAGCAGCAGGCGCGGCTGCGGCATGAACTCGTTACTCCCCGTAAACGGCGTAGGCAGCAACAACGCACGAGACAAGGTTTCTCAACGCCTTTTTAACCCTGTCACCAATAAAGTCCCAATTTGGCGCGAATTGCGCCGTTGGAGGCATTTTCCCTCATGTTCGTAGAGCTTATTCGGAGAAAATTCGGAGGCGAGCGCATTGGCACCAGCGACGCTGCCTTCGAATCGACCACCGTCTCCCTATCAACGAACGTTCCCCGTCCTTCCGAACGGCGCAATGATGAGCGGCTTTCTGCCATGCTGCGCGTCGGCAAGATGAAGGATGCATCCGGCAGCGAGCAGCTGATCAAGGTCAAGAACATGTCGGCCGGCGGAGTGATGGCGATCGTCACCCGAGCGCCTGAAGTCGGCGAACATGTCGACGTCGAGCTCTCGTCGCAGCGGATCCCCAGCACGGTGGTATGGACCCGCGACGACATGGTCGGCCTGAAGTTCGACCAGAATGTCGACCTCGGCGAACTTCTGGCCGGCAGGAAGCCGCGCCACGGCTTCCGTCCGCGCCCGCCCCGTCTCGACATCCCGTGCAAGGCGTCGGTCCGCGTCGGCAAGACCTATTACACGGTCGACGTGCACGATATCTCTCTCGGCGGCATCAAGGTGGAGCCGATCGAGGAATATTGCGTCGGCAAGAACGTAGTCGTGGTCGTCGAGAGCCTCCGCCCTGTGAAGGGTGAAGTGCGTTGGTATTCCGACCGCCGAGCTGGCATCGTGTTCGAGCGACCGCTCGAGTTTGAGGAGCTGGCTGAGTGGGTCGGCAAGAGGCTAGAGCTGGCCAGCCTGAAGGCGTCTTACAAAGGCTAACGGCAGTGCCTATTTCCGATCCTGAGCAAAAGGAGCGGATCAATGGCCGAACAAGTCGCAGTTCTCGCAGGCGGATGCTTCTGGTGCACCGAGGCGGTGTTCCTGGACGTGGTCGGCGTAAAGTCGGTCGAGAGCGGTTACACTGGCGGCACGGTCGCCAATCCCACCTACAAGCAGGTCTGCGGCGGCGACACCGGCCATGCCGAGGCGATCCGGGTCACCTTCGACCCAGATGAGCTCAGCTACGACGACTTGCTCGACATCTTCTTCGCGACGCACGATCCGACCCAGCTCAACCGGCAGGGCAACGACGTCGGGACCCAATATCGTTCGGCGATCTTCCCGCAGGACGAGGAGCAGGAGCGCAAGGCGCGCGAAGCAATCGCCCGTAACAACCCGGATCACGGGAATGGAATCGTCACTACGATCGAAGCCAAAGGCGAGTGGTATCCGGCCGAGGACTATCACCAGGATTATTGGGCCGGGGAGGGGCAGCGGAACCCATATTGCCTGGCTGTCATCCCGCCCAAGCTGCAGAAGCTCAGGAAGAGCTTCCAGATGCGCGTAAAGGGAATGAACGCCGCGCTTTAGGCGGCCGCCCGCTTCAACCGGTCGTTGATGGCGGCGCCGAGGCTGCCGGCTGGGACCGGTGCCACGGCGATTCTCGGTCTGTCCGACGCGTCCGCATCGTGAAGCAGGTCGAACAGGCGCGCGGCGGCTTCGACCAGGTCGCCTGACGCGCTGAGGTTCCCATCTCCTTCGATCGCCCCGAAGCCGATCAGATACTCGTCGCTTTCTGAGGTCATCGCATTGAGGCGGAGCGGCTTCGACGGGGCATAATGGCTGGCGAGCTGGCCGGGCGCCTCGATCCGCTCGCCGGTCGCGGACTCCGCCTCCACGGCGATGGGCCCCGGCCGCAACAGCCGCAGCGGCCCACCTGCCGCCGCGACAATGGTGGATTCGAGGCCGCGCTCGGTGGGCCCCGCGTCGACGATCAGTGGAATGCGTCCGCCGAGGCTCTTCAACACGTGCTCCGCTCGCGTCGGGCTGATTGACCCGCTGGCGTTGGCGGAGGGAGCGGCGAGGGGCCGCCCGACGGCCTTCAGCAGCGATTGCATCGCGGGGTGCGCCGGCACTCGAAGGCCGACGGTTGGCAGTCCCGCAGTCACGATCGAGGCAATCCCCACATCGGGTCGGAGCGCCACCACCAGGGTCAGCGGCCCTGGCCAATGCTGTTTCGCAAGACTTCGTGCCTCGTTATCGAATTCGCCGATCCGCTCGGCTGCGGCGAGGTCAACTGCATGGACAATCAATGGGTTGAAGCCCGGTCTTCCCTTGGCCTCGTAAATGCGAGCCACCGCTTCAGGGTTCGTCGCGTCGGCGGCAAGTCCGTAAACGGTCTCCGTCGCCACCGCGACCGGCTCGCCGGCAAGGATCAGGCGCGCAGCCTCGGCGATTGCCTCGTCGCTGAATGGGAGGACCCGCGTCTCCATGGGGCGCGGCTAGAGCATGAAGCGCCCTGGTGGAATACTAGGCGCGTTCGCGGTCGAGGAGGCTGACGGGATCGATGCCGAGGCGGTGCATCCTGGCAGTGATCTCCGGCCACTCCTCCTTGAGGAAGCGGCTGCGTTCGGAATCGCTGAGCCGTGACCGTGCGCCGGGAGCGACGAACATGCCGACGCCGCGCTTCACGACGATCAAGCCCTCGTCCTGGAATCCCTGGTATGCCTTGGCCACCGTGAGCGGATTTGCCTGCTGCTCGGCCGCGAGGGCCCGAACGGAGGGCAACGGGTCTCCATCCGAATAGCGCCCTGCCAGGATTGCGTCGGCGATCGTCTCGCGAAGGCGGACGTAGACCGGCTTCTCGTGCTGTTTCCCTACCGTCATGCTGTCATAATACACCGTGGCGCGGGAATATCAATCGCCGATCACCAAACTGTCATGGAGTGGGTGGCCGCCAGGGTCTCGCGATCTTTTCCAGCGCGGGGCGCTCGCGGTCCTCAAGCTGGCGCTCGGGGTGTCCGATGAAGATGAAACCGGCGATCTTCTCGCCTGGCTCGCAGAACGCCGCCCGCACTCGCTCGGAATAGGCGCGCCAGCCGGTCACCCACCCTGCGACATATCCGAGCGCCTCGGCCGCAAGCAGAAGGTTCATTCCCGCGGCGCCTGACGACAGCTCCTGCTCCCACACCGGGATCTTGTGGTCGGGCGTCGGAGCAGAGACCAGCACCACCAGCTGCCCCGCATAATGGGCGAAGTTGACCTCTTTCTCGCGATGGGCGGCGGTTGCTTCCGGATTGTCCTCTGCGAGCGCGTCGAGCAGCAGTGCCGACAGGGCATCACGCTGGTCATCCGCGACGATGACGAAGCGCCACGGAGTCAAAGTCCCGTGGTCAGGAGTGCGAGCGGCGATTGTCAGGATCTGCTTCATCTCCTCGGCCGTCGGACCCGGCCCGGCGAGCTCGCGCGGCTTCCCGGAGCGGCGGGTTTCGAGGAGCGATAGCGGTGAAGAGCGGTCGTTGAGCATCGTGCCGCCCATCTAGGGGTGCGGTCCGTCTGCAACAATCGGCTTCACAAGCGCATTTTGCTCGTTACGGTCGCGGCCGCTGTGATGGGGAGAGTGCCGGATGGTCGATACACCAGCCGTTGAAGAACCTTTTTCGCCTGCTTCGGGCAAAACAGATCCTGCTGATAGAAAAACCTGGTTCGGTCATCCGCGAGAACTCGCCCGGCTGTTCACCACGGAGATGTGGGAGCGGTTCGGCTATTACGGCATGCGGGCGTTGCTCACGCTCTACCTGACCAAGCATTTCCTCTTCTCCGACCAGCAGGCGACCGGCCTCTACGGCGGCTACACCGCGCTGGTGTACCTGACCCCGCTCGTCGGCGGTTTTCTCGCCGATCAGTATCTTGGCTCGAAGCGGTCGGTGAAGTTCGGCGCGATCCTGATGGCGCTCGGCTATTTCACTCTCGCATTCGGCGGTTCGCCGGCGAAGCCCTACGCAACCATCAACGGCCAGCGTTATGAGGTGGTCGTTGACCATTTCGTCGACCGCCCGAGCAGCGACCCGCAGGAAGTCCGCTCGCTCGTCGACAACGGCAAGAAACTTCAGATTCGCGGTAACGAGGACGGTTCGGTTTCGCTGCTGGATAACGGCACGGAGGCCAGGCACCTTGCCAAGGGCTCGGTCGAATTCGCGGGTGAACGGAACCCGCTGACGCTGGCGATCATGCTGATCGCGCTCTCGCTGATCTCGGTCGGCAACGGCTTCTTCAAGCCCAACATCTCCACCATCGTCGGTACTCTCTACGAGCAGGGCGACCGACGCCGGGATGCGGGCTTCACGATTTTCTACATGGGCATCAACTTGGGCTCGATCCTGGGCCAGCTCTTCTGTCCGTTGCTCGCCGACTGGATCGGCTGGTGGGCGGGCCTCAGCCTAGCTGGCGTGGGAATGACGATCAGCTACCTGTTGATGCAGTTCGATGGCGGGCGCCTCGCCGGCTATGGCGAGCGGCCGGCCAACGCGCCGAACAAGGATATCATCATCTACATCGGCGCGCTGATTGCAGTGCCCGTGTTCGTGTTCCTGTTCAGCAACCTCATGAATTCGGCGCCGGCGGCGGAGGGAAGCGGTTTCCTCGGCTACCTCATGTCTCTGTCGCTGATGGGCAAGCTGCTGTTCGGCACGTTTATCATCGCGGTGCCCGGCATCCTTGTCTGGTCCTATGCGAAAGGCACGCGAGCCGAGGCGCAGATGATGACGGCCGCAATGGTGCTCATCGTCTTCAACGTCTTCTTCTGGACCCTGTTCGAGCAAGCCGGATCATCGCTGACGTTGTTCGCCGACCGCAATACGGACCGCAGCGTCTTCGGCCTGTTCACAATGTCCGCGCCGCAGACGCAGAACTTCAACCCGATCTGCATCGTGCTGTTCGCACCGCTGATGAGCTGGCTGTGGACTTCGCTAGCCAAGCGGGGGCTCGAACCATCGATTCCAATCAAGTTCTCGATCGCGCTAATGGGTGTCGGCGCCGGCTTCCTGTTCCTGGTGTTCGGCTCGACCTTCGCCGGGCCGGGAAGCAGCTTCCAGGTCGGCCTGTGGTGGTTGGCCGGGCTCTACCTCATCCATTCGCTTGCAGAATTGTGCATCTCTCCGGTCGGATTGAGCATGATCACCAAGCTGTCGATCGCCAGGGTCGTCGGCCTGATGATGGGGGTCTGGTTCCTGTCGATTTCGGTCGCCCAATATTTCGCGGGCATCGTCGCTCAGTTCGCGAGCGTCGAGACCGTTGGCGGCCAGGTGACCAACCTCAAGGTCAGCCTCGATACGTACACGGCTACGTTCACGACGATCGCCTGGATCGCGATCGGCGCCGGCGTGGTCCTGTTCCTGCTGTCGTGGCCGCTCAAGAAGTGGATGCACGGGGTAAAATGATGAAACTGGGGGGCATTGCAGCCGTCCTCACGACTGCTGCGCTTATTTCGGGCTGTGCAGGGAGCGAAAAGCCCAAGGCAGCGCCGATAGCGATCAACGAGGACCCCTATCCGTCGACCTACGTCCGTTATCCCGGCGCGCCGACGGTCATCCACGGGGCGACCATCTTCGACGGCGACGGGCATCGCCTGGATCGCGGTGACATCCTCATCGCAGATGGCGTGATCAAGGCGGTTGAGCCGAACTTGATGGTGCCCGACGGCGCCGTCGTGATCGACGGCACGGGCAAATGGGTGACGCCCGGCATCATCGACGTCCACAGCCACCTCGGCGACTATCCGTCGCCGGGCGTGTCGTCGCTATCCGACGGCAACGAAGCGACGGGACCCGTCCGGCCGGAGGTGTGGGCCGAGCATAGTGTCTGGCCGCAGGACCCCGGCTTTAGCCGCGCGCTGGCCAACGGCGGTGTGACCACGCTGCAGATCCTGCCGGGCTCGGCGAACCTTTTCGGCGGCCGCTCGGTCGTCGTGAAGAACGTTCCGGCACGAACCGAGCAGGGCATGAAATTCCCCGGCGCGCCCTACGGCCTCAAGATGGCGTGCGGGGAGAATCCCAAGCGGGTCTACGGGACCAAGGGCACCATGCCGCAAACGCGGATGGGCAATATTGCATTGGCGCGGCAGACCTGGATCAATGCGGTCCAGTACAAGCGCAAATGGGACAAGTACGAGAAAGAGGGCGGCGATCCGCCCGATCGCGACCTCGCCATGGACACGCTGAGGGGCGTGCTCGAAGGCAAGATCCTCGTTCAGAACCACTGCTATCGCGCGGACGAGATGGCCATCATGATCGATATGGCCAAGGAGTTCGGCTACCACGTGACCGCGTTTCACCACGCAGTCGAAGCCTACAAAATCGCAGATCTATTGCGCGATAATGATGTCTGTGCGGTGATGTGGGCCGACTGGTACGGGTTCAAGATGGAATCCTACGACGCGGTCAAGGAGAACATCCCTCTCGTCCAGAACGCCGGCGCCTGCGCGATCGTTCATTCCGACGATCCCAACTACGTGCAAAGGCTGAACCAGGAAGCGGCGAAGGCGCTCGCGGATGGCCGCCGCGCCGGGATCAACATCCCCGACGAGGTCGCGTGGGAGTGGCTGAGCCGCAATCCTGCAAAGGCGCTCGGCATCCTCGACAAGACCGGGACGCTGGCCCCCGGCAAGATGGCCGACGTCGTGCTGTGGAACGGCAATCCGTTCAGCGATTACACCAGGCCCGAGCGGGTCTGGATCGACGGCGCCGAGATGTACGACGCCAACAATCCGAAGAAGCGGCCGGTCAGCGACTTCGAGCTCGGCCAGCCCGGCGAGGGAGACGTGAAATGACCCGCGCTCTCCTTGCCATGCTGCTCGCGGCGACTGCCGCGCCGGTTGCCGCCGAGACGATTGCCATCACCGGCGGCACGGTCGCGCTCGGCGATGGCTCGCAGCCGATCCCGAACGGGACCGTCGTGATCCGGGATGGGCGGATCGTCGCCGCCGGCGGAATGCGGATGAAGCTTCCGGCCGGGACGGAGGTCATCGACGCGACGGGCAAGTGGGTAACGCCCGGCATTGTCGCAGGCTTCTCGCGCCTCGGCCTGGCCGAGATCGACCTGACGTCGAGCAAGGAAGATGGCGGGGGCCGGGAGGATACTTCCGGAGCGGCTGACGACACGACTTCCGACGGTCCGTTCAACGCCGCTATCGACGTCGTCCCGGCGATCAACCCCCTGGACAGCACGATCGCCGTGAACCGCGCCGACGGCGTGACTCGCGCGCTTGTCGCGCCCGGTGCTGGCAAGAGCATCTTCGCCGGGCAGGGGGCCGTGATCGACACCGGCGCGGATATGGAGCCGGTCACTGCAGCGCGGAAATTCCAGTTCGTCGAGCTCGGCGAGACCGGAGCGGCCGCCGCGGGCGGCTCGCGCTCCTCGGCCTTCGCCCTGTTCCGCAATGCGCTTCGCGAAGCCACTCAGCTTCGCCGCTACGCGGCTCCCGTCCAGGCCCCGCGCAACGCTACGCCAGACCAACGCGAGCAACCGGTAGTCCGCGATCCCAACGAATCGCGGCTCTACAACGGCCAGCGCAACCAGGACGTGCTGCTGACTCGCTACGACGCGGCGGCCCTCGTGCCCGTGCTGCAGGGGCGCCAGTATCTGTTCGTCCATGTCGAGCGGGCGCGCGACATCCTCAACGTGCTCGGTCTCGGCCGCGAGTTTTCAGGGCTGAAGCTGGTGCTGGTCGGCGCCAGCGAGGGCTGGCTCGTCGCCGATCGCATCGCGAAATCGGGCGTGCCGGTGATCGCTTCCGCAGTGAACGATCTTCCAGCTTCGTTTGAGCAGATCGCCGCGACCCAGTCGAACGTCGGCCGGATGCGCGCGGCGGGCGTCAAAGTCTCGATCGGAATGATCGACGACAACGACACCCGAAACCTCTTCATGGAACGGCAGTATGCGGGTAATCTCGTCGGACTGCAGAAGATTCCGGGCGCGACCGGGGTCGGCTGGGGGGAAGCGCTGGCGATGATAACGTCGAGACCGGCTGAAGCGATCGGCATGGGCAGCGAAATCGGCAGCCTCGCCGCGGGGCGCCGAGCAGACCTTGTCATCTGGTCTGGCGATCCCCTCGAAGGGACCAGCGCCGCCGAGCAGGTCTTCATCGATGGCGTGCGCCAGCCCCTCGAGACCCACCAGACGCGGCTCCTACGCCGCTACCGCGACCTCTCCAGGCGCGATTTGCCCGAGGCTTACCGGCATTGACGCCCCAGGCAGGCCTGTTCCTGTCCTGCATTGCGTTTCTCGCAACGCATTTCCTGATGTCGCACCCGCTGCGCGGTCCGCTGGTCCGGGCGATGGGGGAGGGGCCGTTCCGCGGTGTCTATTCGCTGATCGCGCTGATCACCTTCGGCGCGATGATCTATTTCTATCACGCGATCGGGCGCGAGCCCTATCACGTGTGGGACGCGGGCGACGCCGGATGGATCATCGGGACCATCCTGATGTGGCTCGCCGCGATCCTGTTCGTCGGGTCCTTCCTCGGCAATCCCGCGCTGGTGGGCGCGCGCGGGCCGCGCGGAGGACCTAAGGGTGTACTAGCCATTACGCGCCATCCGATGATGTGGAGCTTCGCGATCTGGGCCGCTGTGCACATGATGATCATCGGCCAGTTCAAGAGCGTCATTTTCGACGGCACGATCATCATCATGGCGCTCTTCGGTGCCTTGGGTCAGGACCGCAAGAAGTCGCGGCTGATGGGCGACTCCTGGCACGAATGGACTGCCGAGACGGCCTTCGTCCCCTTTACGCGGGGGCTCGCCTATCCGGGCACTGTCGCCCTCATCGGCGGGACCTTGCTCTTCCTTGTAGCGACCTGGGCTCACCCCATTCCGGCAGGAATCTGGCGCTGGATCGCCTAAGCGCGCTAAAGCGCGTCTATGACGCGCAAATTCTTCGGCACTGACGGCATCCGCGGCACGACCAATATCGAGCCGATGACGGCCGAGACCGCGCTCCGCGTCGGCCAGGCCGCCGGCGCTCATTTCCTTCGCGGGGACCACCGCCACCGCGTCGTGATCGGCAAGGACACGCGCCTTTCCGGCTACATGATGGAGTCGGCCATGGTCGCAGGCTTCACCTCCGTAGGCATGGACGTGGTGCTGTTGGGCCCGATGCCGACGCCCGCCGTCGCGATGCTCACGCGCTCGATGCGCGCTGACCTCGGCGTCATGATCTCCGCCTCGCACAATCCGTTCGCCGACAATGGCATCAAGCTCTTCGGGCCAGACGGGTACAAGCTCAGCGATGAGGCCGAGCGCGCGATCGAGCGACGGCTGGAGAAGGAACCGAAGCTCGCGAAGTCGGAGCTGATCGGCCGTGCCCGCCGCATCGACGACGCGCGTGGCCGCTACGTCCAGTTCGCCAAGGACACGTTCCCCGAGCATCTCCGGCTCGACGGCCTCAAGGTCGTCATCGATTGCGCCAATGGGGCCGCCTATCACGTCGCCCCCGATGCGCTGTGGGAGCTCGGCGCAGAAGTTGTCCCTATCGGCGTCACGCCGAACGGCCTCAACATCAACGACGATTGCGGCTCGACCAGGCCGCAGCTGCTGCAGGAAACGGTCGTCGCCAGCGGCGCGGACATCGGGATTGCGCTTGACGGCGACGCCGACCGGCTGATCGTGGTCGATGAAAAGGGCGAGATCGTCGATGGCGACCAGCTGATGGCACTGATCGCGCTCGGACTTCAGGCCCGGGGCGAGCTCAAGGGCGATGCCGTGGTCGCGACGGTGATGTCCAACCTCGGCTTGGAGCGGAAGCTCGGCGAGGCGGGGCTGACGCTCAAGCGCACCAAGGTGGGCGACCGCTACGTGCTCGAGGAGATGCGCAGCAGCGGCTGCAACGTCGGTGGCGAGCAGTCCGGTCACATCATCCTTGCCGACCATGCGACCACGGGTGACGGGCTCGTCGCGGGCTTGCAGGTACTTGCGGCGCTGGTCGAGGCGAAGCGGCCGGCAAGTGAGCTCCTGCGTCAGTTCGAACCGCTACCGCAGCTGCTCAAGAACGTTCGTTTCAACGGTGGCGCCGAGCCGCTCGAAGCGGACATCGTCAGGAAGCGCATTGCGGCCGCCGAAGCTGAACTGGAGGGCCGCGGGCGCCTCGTCATCCGCAAGTCCGGAACCGAGCCGCTGATCCGGGTGATGGCCGAGGGCGACGATCCGGCGCTGGTCGAGCGCCTCGTGGACGATATTTGCGAGGCCGTCCGGACGGCGGCGTGAACCTTTTCTTTGGATTTGTTGCCCAAAGGACGAACCCGTGCACATGGACAACTTCGCCCCGCAGACGGGGTCGAAGGCGGGTAGCGTGACGCCGACGGCTCGGATCCTGATTATCGCCGGCTCGGATTCGGGCGGAGGCGCCGGGATTCAGGCCGACATCAAGACCGTCACCATGCTTGGCGGTCACCCGATGACTGCGATCACCGCCGTCACTGCGCAAAACACTGTCGGTGTCAGTGCCGTTCATCCGGTCCCGACCGAGATGATCCTCGCGCAAATCGAAGCGGTTATCGGTGACATCGGAGTCGATGCGGTAAAGATCGGGATGATCGGTGGCGCCTTTGCCGCCGAGCAGGTCGCCAAGCGCCTCGAACGGCTGAAGGCCGAGCAGCCTGGCCTTCCGATCGTCTTCGATCCCGTCATGGTCGCGACCAGCGGCGCGTCTCTCGCCGATGATGCGACGATCGCCGCGTTCGGGCGATTGATGGACGTCGCCACAATCGCGACTCCCAACCTTCCGGAGCTCAATCGGCTGACGTCCGAGGAGGATCCGGTTTCCGCCGCGCTTCACCTGGTCGGCGCGCACGGCTGTGCCGTCCTAATTAAGGGTGGCCATGAAGAGGGCGATGCCCTCGCCGATGCGCTCATCGAAACTGACAATATGACCAGCTGGCAAGGCCAGCGTATCGACACCACCAGCACCCACGGCACGGGCTGCACGCTTGCGAGCGCGATCGCCCTGTTCCTCGCCGAAGGTTCGAGCCTTGCCGACGCGGTGTCGCGGGCACGCGAATTTGTCCGAGTAGCGCTCCGCGACGCGCCCGGGCTGGGACAGGGAGCCGGCCCGCTCGGCCATGCCCGGGTCCGGCTCGACGTCGGCGCCGGACCTCGTCTCAACCAGGTCACCATCACCGGCACGAATTACGAGCGATCGGTCGATTTCTACCGGCGGATCGGGCTCAGGCAGATCGTCGACAGCCCGGAGACGGGTTACGCCCGCTTCGAAACGGCCGGCGGCGTCACCTTCTCGGTCCAGATCGATCCCGACGAAAAGATCATTGCGACCAGCGCAATCTATCTTGAATGCGACGACCTGGACGAACGCGTCGAGAAGCTCGCCCGCAGCGGCATCCCGTTCGAGCACGGGCCCCGCAACCAGCCGTGGATGTGGCGCGAGGCGCGGCTTCGTGACCCCGACGGGAACATCATCTTCTTCTACAAGGCCGGCGAGAACCGTCGCTTCCCGCCCTGGCGGATAGAAGACTAATCCACAAAAACTTGAGGCGCCTACTGGCGACTCAGGCAAGCGCTCCATAGGCTTGGCGCCAATGCCGCGGCGCTGTTCCTTCAGGCTGGAGCTCGACTATCCGCAGCCGCTCGCCGGCGTGGACGAGGCGGGCTGCGCGCCGCTTGCGGGCCCAGTCGTGGCCGGCGCCTGCATCCTCGACCGCGACAAGTTCCCGCGCGGGATCGACGACAGCAAGAACCTTCCGCTCGAAAAGCGCGAGGCAATCTACAAGCGGTTGGTCAAATGCGCCGCGTGGGGCGTCGGAATCGCGACGGTTGAGGAGATCGACCAGATCAACATCTACTGGGCTCGGATGCTGGCGATGACGCGCGCGGTGGAAGCGCTGGGGCTCGAACCGGCCTGGGTGCTGGTCGACGGCAATGCGACGCCGCGGTGGCAGCGGCCGTCAAAGGCTATTGTGGACGGTGATGCGAAGTGCCGCTCGATCGCCGCCGCCTCCATCATCGCCAAGGTCACGCGCGACCGGATGATGGCAGACTATGCGCGCGACTATCCGGGCTATGGCTGGGAGCATAACCGCGGCTATCCGACGCCCGATCACCGCCGCGCAATCAACGACCTCGGCTTGACCCCACTTCACCGGCGAAGCTTCGGTCTGGTTCGCGCTATTGCCGAGCGTGAAGCGCAGCCGGAGCTGGTGTTCACCGAAATTGCCGCCGAGTGAGTCCTTCGAGTCACACCACCATCGATTGAGTCCAAACCCCAAGGTTGGACTCAACATATAGTGGTCTGAATCCCGCGGACTCTTTCCGTTCCACTGTCCCGAATCGACTCGTTAACCCTTGATCGCTTGACCGCGAGTCCCCGCTGACTCACCCTCGCGCCTCAATTTGAGGGGGCAGGGCAGCAGATGAATCTTATCGCCCGCATTGCGGAGCAGCCGACCTCGTTTCGTCCGGCGAAGGCCGCGAAACGCGAGCTGCCGCTCGACACGATCCTCCAGGGCGACTGCATCGCTGAGATGGCGCGCCTGCCCGACAAGTCGATCGACATGATCTTCGCCGACCCGCCCTACAATCTTCAGCTTGGCGGCGACCTGTTCAGGCCAGAAGGCAGCAGGGTCGATGCGGTCGACGACGAGTGGGACAAGTTCGAAAGCCTCGGGGCCTATGACGGCTTCACCCGTGACTGGCTCGATCAGGCGCGGCGCATCCTCAAGGACGACGGCACGATCTGGGTGATCGGCAGCTACCACAACATCTACCGCGTAGGGTCGCTGCTACAGGATGCCGACTTCTGGATCCTCAACGACATCGTCTGGCGCAAGTCGAACCCGATGCCGAACTTCCGCGGCACGCGCTTCACCAACGCCCACGAGACCCTGATCTGGTGCTCGAAGAGCGAGAAGGCGCGCTACACCTTCAACTACCGCGCGATGAAGGCTCTCAATGACGACCTCCAGATGCGTTCCGACT